>Ga0207714_1001530_pt1 | contig 14867 bp, 17 predicted proteins | sample PonA232FremontCA_2_FD_187270 | JGI IMG/M metagenome (GOLD analysis project Ga0207714, IMG submission 187270) | Marine sediment microbial community from Fremont, CA, USA - Pond A23 Sediment 2 (SPAdes) | ecosystem: Environmental > Aquatic > Marine > Unclassified | place: USA: Fremont, California... | reverse complement strand
CCCGGCGTCGCCGCGACACGAACGCTCGAAACTGACAAACAGCGACTGCTCACGATGACGCTGTTGTCGGTGTTCATCCCCTGTGGGGCCCAGTTAGGGGTCATGCTCTCGTTGATCCCGCAGTATACGGGCTACATCCTGCTGTACCTGCTGGCCGGCTTTTTTGTCTTCGGCGCGGTGTTAAACCGGCTCATTCCGGGCTCGTCACCGGAGGTGGCTGTCGACATCCCGCCGTTGCGCCGACCGCGGCTGGCCAACGTGGCGACAAAGCTCTCGGTGCGGATTCGCGGCTTCATGACCACCGCCGTCCCGTTCGTGCTTGCGGGGGTTGGCGTCGTCAACCTCCTGTATCTCGGTGGGGTCGTTGACTGGCTGGCGACCGCCCTCAGCCCGGTGTTATCCGGCTGGTTCGGCGTCCCCGAGGAGACGGTGCCGGCACTGATCGCGGGGTTCATGCGGAAGGATCTCGCGATCGCACAGCTGAGTGCTGTCTCGATGAGCCCCTTCCAGACGGTGATGTCGGTCGTGATGGTGAGCATCTATTTCCCGTGTGTCGCAACGTTTGCGATGCTGATCAAGGAGGGGCGAACGAGCGGCGGCGTGCTCCGGGTGGTCGGCGGCGCGCTGGCGACGCTTGTAGCTGCGTTGTTCCTCTGGGGTGGCCTCCTCCGGCTTATCGGGATCGCACTGGGGGTGGCATAGATGCGGCTCGACGAGGCGTATTTCGCCACCCTTGGCGTCATCGTTGGGGTTGTCGGCCTGCTGGCAGTCGGTCGCGGCATCGGATTGTCGATCCCCGATCCGGTCGCAACGCTGGGGGTCGTCACCGTCTCAGGGACGTTTTTGCTATGGCGTGGAGCGATCCTGCTGGCCGCGGGCGCGTTCTATCTGCAAGGGGCCCGCGAGGGGCTTGACCGGCTGAACGCGCAGGCGACGGTGTTTTTGGGTAGTCTGATGGTCGGGATTCTCGCCGGTGCCGAGTTGGTGTCGACGCTGCTGGGAGCCATCCCCGGTGGGGCCGACCGCTGGGTGGCCACCGGCGGCGAGATTGTGGCGGCACTGGGGCCGCCATACTCGCCGGCGGTTGTGGTGCTTCCGTTCGCGTTGGTCGCGATCACCTACTGGTCACGGGAGGCGGAACCATGAGCACCTATGTAACGGTGCTTTCGCTGCTTGCCGACGGGGTTGGTCCCGAGACGATCGCAAGGAAACTCGATCGCCGTGAGGATGCCGTCCGTGGGATGATCGAAACGATGGCCCGACGTGGACACGTCGAACGGATCGATTGTGCAGACGGCACGTGTAGCTCTTGTCCGATGGCAGACGCCTGCGGCCCGATGGAGAGCCCGGTGCAGTACGTTGTCTCGGAGGCGGGCTGGCAGCTTGTTGATGATCCCGCGGTCGAGGAGTGAGTTACACGCACAACACGCTGTCCGCTGCGTGAAAACCGATGACCGGCAATCGACGGCGGCCTGCGACAGGGCGTTAGGTTCGTTCCTCGTCGATCCCGGTGTCGAAGTCGTAGCGACGGGCGCGCGTGTCGAGTTGCTCGCCAAGCTCAGCGAGGAGCGTCAGCAGAAAGCCGAGCCCACGTTGCACCTTGGGATCGGTCAGCTTTCGTGTCGCTCCGACCGGGCCAACTTTTTCAGGCGGGTCAGCCGGGTCGGTGGCAGTATCGCTGAGCGCGGCGGTCAACAGCTCGAGGTTTCGGACGGCTTCGGGCTCGCCGGCCGCGCTGTCGAACAGTTCGCCCGCATGCACAAGCGCCCGCGTTGTCGAGCGAACCATATCCTCGTCGACCGCCTCGGCGGCGAGTGAGACGACGTTTGCGGCCGCTGCGAGATCATCCAGCGTGCCGGTCTCTTCGAGTTCGATCAGTGTCTCAACTGCATCCTGTACGGCCTCGTCGGTGAGTTCGGGCTGTGTCTGACTCATGGTATCACGCAAGCCCCCGGGCGGTCAGCCAGTAGCTCTCGTTGTATGCGAGCTTCGCCCAGTGGACAAACTCGGTTTCGTCGCGGATCACCGGCTCGGTGTCGTACTGGAAGCTCATGTGTGAGCCCGTGTCGGTGCCGGCTTCAAGGAAGCAGATCGCATCGCCGTCGAAGGTCGTTCGCGGGGTGTGTCCACGTGCCAGCGCGGCAACCCGGCTGACGACGGTTCCGGCGGCGTAGTGGGCAACACTCCCGGCTTTGCTTGTCGGAATGTTTGTCACGTCGCCGACGCCAAAGACGCCCTCGGCGTGGTCGGACTCAAGTGTGTGTTTGTCGACCTCCATCCAGCTCTCGCCAAGCCCGGAGTCCGCGATGAGCGGGCTCGGTTTGAATCCCGGCACCCCGACCAACAAGTCGTACGAAAGCGTGTCACCATCCTCGGTGTGAATCACCTCAGCGTCAGCATCCACCGATGCGAAGGTGAAGTCGGTGTGGGTGGTGACATCCCGGTCGGCAAACCGGGGGCCGACCCACTCGTCGACAGCGTCGACGCTGTGGAGTTGGGGGATCGGATACGTGTAGGTGAGGTCGATATCGTCTCGCTTGCCGAGCTCGCGGAACCGGGCATCGGCCATCATCGTGAACTCGATCGGCACGGCCGGACAGACGTGTGGCATCTCAACGACCGAGAAGACAAGTCGTCCCGCGTCAAACGACGACAGCTCGGCGCGGAGATCCATCGCCGCGTCCGCGTTGTAGAAGTGATGGCCGTTGCCATCGGCTCCAAAGCCCGGTGTCCCCTCGATATCCGGGATCGCCCCGGTCGCAACAACAAGGTAATCGTAGGGGATCGAGCCGTTGTCGCTGAGCGACAGCGATTTCGCGGCTGTATCGATGTGGGTGACCCGATCGTAGACGATATCGATCCGCCGATCGATGAGATCCGCCAGCGGTCGGGTTGCGTCTTCGGGTTCGGCTTCACCCCACGGAACGTAGAACCACGTCGGCTTATACACGTGGTGTGGCGTATCGGAGACGATTCGAATCCGCACATCGCCAGCCGCTATCTCCCGCTGGAGCTCCTTTTGCAGCCGATTTGCGGTCACGGTCCCGCCGACGCCGGCACCGATGACGACGATCTCCTCGGTCATTGTCGGCCCTCCGATCGGTGTACCTGTCGGTGTACTGGCAGACGACGCTGGGCGGTGACCGCCACGGTCGAGAACCGACCGCTGACCACCCGGGTGGTGGGAGCCGGCCGGGGCGGTATCCGACTCATGGATCGCCCCCGTGTGTCCGTGTTCCGTCTTGATTAATCGTCATAGTTATCCACAGGCAAGATTCGATCAGCCCCGGTATAAAAGTGTGCGAAGATTACAAAACTATGAGAACACGCGTACCGACGCCACCACGACCGGACAGCGACCACACCGCCCGCGTGTCGACACCGACATGGTCGGACAGCACCCACACCGGTAACGCCCGGCGTAGCCGTACAGCAGTTATCCGATCGGAGACCGATCCCACAGCCGACCGGAAAACTGTGGTGAGGACAGCCATCGCTGTATCGTGAGCAACAGCCCACCGGACGACGACCACCGACACATGCAGGGATAGCACACGATGGCTCTCGATTGCTGGGAGACCGGCGAAAGGTTTTATGATGTGGTCACCGAGCGTCGTGTATGAGTCGTTCCGACGGATCGGATCTCCCGACCGATCCACAGCCAGCCGCTGTCGAGGATCGCGATCTCCGGGTCGTCCTCGAAATCGAGCGCGGCGGATCCTGCTTCATGGACGACCTCGCTGGCGATGTGATCGATGTCGATGTCCGGATTATCGACGGAATGTGTCATACTGAAGCAACTGTTAGTGAAGCCTGTCAGCCGGCGGAATCGACGATCGACGCCGATCAGACCGACGACGACACCGAATCAGACGACGACCGCGTGATCACCAAATACCACACCGACACGGTGTGTGATCACTGTCCGAGTTCGGTGTTTTCGGCATACGGCTGCATCCCGCATTTCGTGCGAGCCGATGAGAAGTCGTTTTTCATCAAGGCGTTTGTACCCAACTCCGCGGTGGTCTCGAATCTCGTCGCTGATCTCAACGAGATCGGCTCAACCGTCCGGCTGGTGAGTATGACCCACACCGGCAGCGGTGAGGAGCTCAGCGAGGAGATCTACGAGGTTGATGTCTCGGCGTTGACGCCCAAACAGCGGGCAGCACTCGAATTGGCGATCGATGAGGGGTATTATGAGTCCGGTGAGAAGCCATCGATGGAATCCCTCGCAGACCAGTTGGGGATCTCAACGTCGGCGTTCTCACAGCGACTCGCTCGCGCCGAAGGAAACGTGATGGGTCAGTTCACCGACTGATCGGCTGGCCGGCGGCCGCTGGCTTTTCGAGGCTGCGGCAACAACCTCGATGAGGGATGCCAACAGTTTCCATTCTCGCCGATAACGCGGTTGCGGGCTCACGACCGAAGGGACTCACCGCCGAGTGGGGGTTTGCAGCCGCCGTCGACGGGCTCCTCTTTGACGCCGGCCAAACCGGCGTCGCCGCCGACAACGCCGCCACCCTCGGGGTCGGCCCCTTCGAGACGATCGTCCTGAGCCACGGCCACTACGACCATACCACCGCACTGCCGGCGTTTCTGGACGATGCCGCCGAACTGTACTGTCATCCGGCGGCCTTCGAGGCAAAGTACCACGATGCGGAGCCGATCGGGATGCCGTACGACCGCGATTGGCTCGCCGCACAGGTTGCGATCACCACCCACCGTGATCCGATCGAGGTCGCGCCGGGGATCCACGCGCTTGGCGAGATTCCGCGTGAGTATCCCGACAGCCGTACCGGCACCCACATCGTCGACGGCGAGCGCGTCGACGACCCGGTGTGGGACGACCAGTCGTTGGTCATCGAGGGCGACGACGGCCTAACCCTTCTCGTCGGCTGCTGTCACGCCGGGCTCCGCAACACCGTTCGCTACGCCACCGCCGTCTTCGAGCAGCCGGTTACCACCGTCATCGGCGGCACCCATCTCCGGGCAACTGATCCGGCCGACGTTGCGCCGATCGTCGAATGGCTTGACGGCCGGATCGAGCGGATCGCGCCAACCCACTGCACCGGCCATGTCGCCCGACAGGCCCTCGCCGACGCCTTCGGCGAGGACTTCCTGCGGGTCGGCGCGGGCTCACAGGTTGAGGTGTAACGTCGCTCCGATCTTGTTGGTACCATGTTGGTACTAGCAAACCGTTTATTATGCGATAGGGCGTAGTCGACACCATGCCACCGGAAACAGACGCCAGCGATGAGCGAAAGCGCAACCGCGGCTGTGGCGAGGGGCCAGGGGACAACCGCGGCTGTGGCGAGGGCGGCCATGGTCGAGGTGACCACGCCGGCAAGGGCCACTCCAACGCAGGCGGCTGTGATGGCGACCGTCGTCGGCGGCGCGGGCGCAAGCGCGATGCCTCCGGCCGGTTTGCTGATTCGATCACCGGCGAGGATGTCCTCGGCGTCTTCGATGCCGTCGCCGGGCCAGTTGTGACCAGCACCGATGTCGGCGACGTGTTGGGGGTCTCGACGGAAGCCGCGCGCCAGCACCTCAACAAACTCGTCGCCGATGGGCCGCTCCGCCGCCGGAAGACCGGCCGGACGGTCGTCTACTGGGTCGCCAACACTGCCGACGACTGACGGAGAACCCACCGATGAGTTCCACCGATCCCCCACCGGTCGACGCGTTGACCCCCGGCGAGCAGCGGTATCTCCGCGGCGTGCTCTCCCGGCACCTACAGGCGGGGCCGCCGGTGACCAACCGCGAACTCACCGACCTGCTCGGCGTGAGCGGCGCGAGCGTCACCGGGATGAGCAAGACGCTTGCCGACAAGGGATTGCTGAGACACGAACGGTACCACGGCGTCGAGCTGACCGTCCGTGGCGACCGTCTCGCCCGGCGACTACTGTGGCGACGGTGTGCCGTCGAGCAGTGTTTCGCAAACCGACTCGGGATCGACCTGCTGGCCGAACAGGCCGCCCGTATCGCAACCGAACTCGATCCGGCACAGATCGCTGTCCTCGGCGACTGTGCCAGCCTCCCCTGTGAATCACGCTGCGAAGCGACCGCGCCAGCCGACTGCGATCGCCTCTGATCGACCGACACCTGGTTGTCAGCGGAACCGGTCGTCGGCTGTCATCGACTCGGCACGCAATGGCGTTTCGTCGACCCAACCGGCGTCCGTGTCGGTCGGCGCGTCGAACTGCGGGACAAACGGTTTGATATCCAACAGCGGCGTCCCGTCAATCACATCGATCCCACTGACGGTGAGTTCTCGGCCCTCGATCGATGCAACACCGACAATCGAAAGGCCGATCCCGTTGGGTCGGTTTGGCGCGCGCGTCGCAAACAGCCCCCGCTCGGTGTCGTCAAGAAACGGCGTCGGCCGGAGGCTGTAGGCGTCGTCGCCGGCGTGAAACTGGTAGATCAGGATACAGTGCGAAAAGCCATCGAGGTCGGCAAGCCCCGCCTCGTAGGCCGGGTTGACAACGACCGTGCCCTGAGTGCTCTCCTCGCTGGCCGGCTGGATCGGCATTCCGTCGGGCGTCTCGAACGGCGTGTGAATCTCGCCGATCGGTTCGTGAAGGTAGTCGTCGGTCATTCGGTGGAATCGATCGGTGTCTCCGTGGCGGCGGTGTGCGACTGCCGGCGTCGCTGCCCGACGTGATCCATCACATCGCCGGCAAGCTCAGCGAATATCTCACCGACCGACGAATCGTCGAGCACAACCGGCTTACCCACCTCGCCGGCCTCGCCGATGGCGGGATCCAGCGGAATCCGGCTCAATACGGGAAGATCGAACTCCCCGGCAAGCTGGCTGCCGCCGCCGGCTCGGAATACCTCGTGTTGGTCGCCGCAGTTCGGACAGACAAACGCGCTCATGTTCTCGACGATGCCGAACACCTCGGCCTCGTGGTCGTCAAACAGCCGGACACCCTTTCGGGCGTTGTCAAGGGCGACATCCTGGGGTGTCGTCACCACGACCGAGCCCATGACCGGCATCTGCTGGAGCATCGTCAGTTGGGCGTCACCGGTTCCCGGCGGGAGATCGACCACCAGATAGTCCAGTGGCCCCCAGGTGACCTCGTGCCACAGCTCTGTGAGCGTCTGATCGACCATCGAGCCGCGCCAGACAACCGGTAGCTCCTCGTCGACCAGGAAGCCGACGCTCATCAGCTTCATCCCGTGGGCCTCGATCGGGACGATCTGCTGGTTTTGATCGGCCCGCACCGGTTCCCCTTGGACGCCGAGCATGCGGGGGATATTCGGCCCGTAGACATCAGCATCGAACAGCCCAACCCGCGCACCGCGGTCAGCGATCCCCGCCGCGAGGTTCGCCGCGATCGTGCTCTTGCCGACCCCGCCTTTCCCGGAGGAGACCGCGATTACGATCGGTGCGTCGTCGTCGGCCGCCGGGGTGTCATCGTCGATAGCAACCGACAGCGACGGCGCATAGCCCGCCGCCTCGACGGCCTCCCGAACCGCCGCCGCAAGCTCCGTTTCGGCCGGCGAGTACGGCGCGCCGAACGCCAGCGGGATGGTGGCCGTCCCGTCGTCGACGGTGATCTCACCGACCAATCCCGCCGAGACGATATCGTCGGTAGCCGCCGTCTCGGCCTCCTCGCCTGGGAGTGCGGGAACGGAAATCTCTCGGAGTGCGTCCGTGATCGACTGACTCATGGCGACTCCTCCGTTCTGGCCGGCAGCTCCGTACAGTCGCTGACGGTCGCCGGCAGCTCGGTGTCAGCCGTATCAATCCGGATGCTGTCACGTTCCCACAGCGTTCCGTTGAGGTCGGTGACGAGCTGTTTGAGGCCGTCTTTGGCCGTCGTATGGCACTGACTGTTGACGAACGTGGCCCACGACTGGAGAGAGGTAAAGCCAAACATGAACTTGACTTCGGGGGACATCCCCTTGTCGTTTTCCCAAACATCGAACGTTGTCACCGACTCATGGGTGATCCACTCCATGCTGTTTTCGGCCAGCCACTGTTCGTAGGCGTCCTGACAGCCCCCGAGAACGTCGAACTCGATCTCGTAGGTGTAGGGTGTCGACTGGTGCATACTAACGCACAGACGGGGCTTCACCATTGCCCTACCGCTCAACTGGATAAGGTTTTAAGTACAACGTCCCGCGCAGCGCGCGCACGCTCCGGGTATGTTTTCGTCTGATCCAGCACCGCGTGTCCGGGCCGGCCGTGCGATCATGGCTGCTGGCGGATCGGGGGTGCTGTCCGAGCGGTAGCCGACCGCGGGGTATCGGGTGTCGGACGCGGTTCGGCTCGCCCGTAGGGGTATCGAGTGTCGGATTCGGTTCGGCTCGCTCGCGGGGGAACGGTCACCGGATGCGGGCGAGCCCACTCGGGGATAGCTGGCACGGCTGAGTGGTGTCGGTCGTTGCGGGGTATATAAAACCTTCACCGGTTGAGAGTGACAGCTACGGGGGTGAGTGGTATGTGTATAGATATGACCGATTCCAACAACCAATCGGCGGTACCGGGGCAAGGCGAGGCGGGGATAGATCCGCTGGATCTCGTTGACGACCTCGACGATGCCGAAGACAGCGAGTACGACCAGGAACTCGGCCGACGCATGGGGGTCGACGCCATGCGCGTCGCCAACGGCGAACTCGACGAACAGGAGTTCCACGAGAAATACGAGGCGGAACTCCTCGACGAGTTTGGTGAGGATTACAGCCCAGCCGAGGTGATGCGCGATGAGTAGTGAGTCACAAAACGGCTTGACGCGGCGAACGCTACTCAAAGCGGGTGCCGGCGCGGCCACCATGGCCTCGCTGGGCGGCTGTGCGGATACAGCCGAACAGCTCGGTGTGGGGTCGACCGACCGCACCGACACCCCGGTCGCCGACGCCAACACCGCCTACGGCAACTGCTGGATGTGTTGTCACAACTGCGCCCAAGAGGTGAAGGTGACTGACGACGGGACTGTTGTCGGTATCACCGGCGTCGATGGGAATCCGCGAGGGAGTGCCGGCGCCGGCACCGAGGGAACGTTGTGCCCGAAAGGACTGGGCCAACTCGACAAAACCCACGACCCAGACCGGATCAAACAGCCATACATCCGGAAGAACGGCGAACTTCAGGAAGCGACCTGGGAGGAAGCCTTCGAGTACACCGCCCAGCGACTCAAGGAGTTCGACGAGGAACACGGCGCGGAGACGTTCCTTGATGCCGGCAGTTGGGCCGAAACGCCGATCTTCCGGACGATCTGGCGGGATCTCTACGGCACCCCAGAGCGGGTTGGCCGTGGGATCCACGTCTGTGCGGGCCCGACGTTCGTCAACGGCGGGATGATGGGCATCGGCTCGAACGCCCGTGTGCCGGACTACCAGAACTCCGAGTACCTCATCATGTGGGGCCGCGACCCACTGGAATCCTTCGCCGGGCAGTTCGAGGCGAAGGGGATTCTGAAAGCCATCGAGGAAAACGACGCAACGCTGGTGACGATCGACCCACAGTACACCGAGACCGCCGAGAAATCCGACGCGTGGCTGCCGATCAAACCCCGCACCGACGGCGCGCTCGCCTTGGCGATGGCCAACGTCATCATCAACGAAGAGCTGTACGACGCCGAGTTCGTCGAAAACGAGACCTACGGCTTTGAGGCCTACAAAGAGGCCGTCGCCGACAAGACCCCCGAGTGGGCCGCCGAGATCACCGATATCGAGGCCGACAAGATCCGCGCGATCGCCCGCGGCTTCGCCGAGGCCGCCCCACAGGCCGGCATCTCGGTGTGGACGGGAACGTCCCAGTCGGGCAACAGCTGGAAAGCCTCCCAAAACATCATCGCGCTCAACGGGCTGGTCGGCAACATCGACCGCCCCGGCGGGCTCCGGCTCTGGAAGTCGACGCCGACGGCCGACCCCTTCGAGGTCTGCGAATGGACGCCCGAAGGGAAGGGCAGCGGTGAAGCCCGCGGCACCGATACAACGATCGGTGTCGACCTGCCGAACAACGCCGCCGGCAAGACGCCCGCATTCAGGAAGTACGACGAGTACAATGAGTACCCCGCCCGCCATATCACGGGGATGGCGCACAACCTCGTCCCAGAGATGGTCGACAACGACCACATCAACGGGATGTACTGCCACCACGACATGCCGCTGAAGGACGGTAACGCCGAGGCGTGGCTGGACGCTCTCGACGAGATGGATCTCGTGATCGCCGTCGACGCCTACTGGAACGGCGTCACGCGCAACGCCGATGTCGTGTTTGCGGATGCAACCCAACTCGAAAAGGATACCTTCGGCACCGGCTCGTGGAGCTCCTACAGCGACAAACAGTGGGTTGTCGGCGGGAAGGCCGCCGTCGAACCACAGTTCAACACGAAGCCGGACTACGAGATCCTGACCGGCCTCGCCGAGGCGATGGGCTGGGGCGAGTACTTCCCGTGGGAGGACCACGAGGAGTTCATCGACGACCAACTGCAGGCACTCGACCTCACCTTAGAGGAGCTGTCGACCGGCGACCAGAACTACGAACTGGTCGGCGAGTACGGCTACGAGCAGTGGCGCGACAGCGAGGGGCCGGCGTTCCGGTTCGACCTCGATCAGGTTGGGTCGTTCTCCAAGGCCGCCGAGGAAGCCGGGATGGGTACCGCACCCGAGTGGCAGCCACCGGGCACCTACGGCGACGAGCTCAGCGAGGAGTACCCACTGGAGTTCTACGACATCCGGTCGGTGTTCTTCTCACACGGCAGCGACCAGGGGATCGACCGGCTGCTCGAAGAGTTTGCCCGGAAAAACGGGCTCGACAGCAAGGAGTACCGCGGCAACTACCTCCATATCAACCCGGCCGACGCCGAGCCGCGAGGCATCGAGACGGGCGATATGGTGACCATCGAGTCAGAAACCGGCGGGGGCGAGCTGATGGCCCACGTCACCGAGCTGATCAAACCCGGCGTCGTGACCAGCGAGTACGGGTTCGGCGAGGGCTCGACCCAAGAGGACTACGAGGGGCTGAACACCATGAAACTCCACGACACCCAGATGGATCCGATCACGGGACAGGTTGACAGACATCTCGCGGTTGCCGTTAACGGAGGTGAGTGATATGGGTGAACAGTGGGGCTTCTACTTCGACTCCGAGAAGTGTATCGGCTGCCACGCCTGCTCGGTGTCGTGTAGTCAGCGACACGACCGCGACCCCGAGAAGGACGAGTGGCGAACAGTCAAAAACGTCACGACCGGCGAGTTCCCCGATGTGAGCTCGATGCCGATCTCGATGTCGTGTATGCACTGCTCGGACGCACCCTGTGAGAAGGTCTGTCCGTGCAACTCGATCCAGAAGCGCGAGGAGGACGGCATCGTCGTCGTCGACCGCGACAGCTGTATCGGCTGTCACTACTGTGCGTGGGCCTGCCCGTACGGCGCGCCGACCTACGACGACGGCGGCCTCATGTCGAAATGCAACCTCTGTATCGGCGAAGGGCCGGGCGGCGGCCACGAGATGCCGCCGCGGGAAGAACAGGAGGGCGGCGGCTCACAGCCCGCCTGTGTGGACAACTGTGTCGGCGGCGCGATCGAAGCCGGGCCGATCAGCGAGCTGAAAGACAAGGCCACGACGGAGGCTGTCGAGCAGTTCGAGCAGGAGCCGGCCAACGTGATCGTCGAAGCGAACAGAGAGGAAAACAGCGCGTTCCCATACGAGGCGTGATCAACAATGACAGCATTCGGACTCTGGTGGGGTGCCTCCGGGAAGTGGGACATCTTCGTGGCCATCTACCTCTTCCTCGGGGGGATCTCCGGAGGCGCGTTCCTCGTCGCATCGATCGCCGAGTGGCTCGGTGAGCGCGCCGACCACGAGGGGTATGGCTTCATCACCCGGTGGGGGTGGACGCTCTCGTTCGGGACGATCGTCGTCGGCTCCTGGACGCTGCTGGCACACCTCTCGGGGCCGTTCCTCCGGGCGTTCATGTTCCCGGTGAAGTTCACCAACTGGACATCATGGATGGCTGTCGGCACGTGGGTGGTCGTCACCTTCAGCCTCGTCGTCATGGCCCGGATGATCTGGGCGACCTTCGGCGCGGAGGCCACGGATGACCCCAGCGGCCTGCCGCGACACGTCGTCGACCGGCTGGGCAACAACCTGTTCGTCGACTGGGGGATCGACCTCGTCGACTGGGGGGCAGACCGCACCCGCCCGACCGGAGTGCTCCGGCGACTGGTGCAGGTCGGTGGCGTCGGACTGGCGATCATGCTGGTGGTCTACACCGCCCTGCTGTTGAGCGCGGTCAACTGGATGGTGCCGCTGTGGAACCAGACGCTGCTGCCGCCGCTGTTTGTCGGCAGTGGGTTCTCGGCGGGCATCGCCATGGTCGTCGCGGTCACCTACTGGCAGAACGATCTGGACACCCATCTCGTCCACCGGTTTGGCCTCCTCGACGATGCGGTGATCGTCGCCGAGGCGGTCGTGTTGGCCGCGCTGCTGTACACGCTCACGACGGGCGGCTACGGCGCGGCCCGGACGCTCGATGGGCTCACAAGCGGGTTTGGGCTGGTGCTGTTGGTCGGGATGGTCGCCACGGGACTGTTGCTCCCGCTGGCCATCTCCGCGGCCCAGAGCCTCGCCGGCAGCGGGAGTATGCTGTCGAGCAGAGGCGTGACGACGATGAAGTTCGGGCTGGTAATCGCCGGCTCGTTTTTGCTGCGGATCCTGCTGATCTTCACCGCGGTTCAGCAGCCGATCATCGTGGCATAACGCTCATCTCCACCGGTTTCTTTTTGCCAGCGTCCGACCGCATAGCTGACGATCACTGACCAGCGATCCAACCACACTGCCGACACTGACCCATAACCCACAGATGAACGATACGTACGCCGACTGCTACGCGCTGCTCGCATCGTGTTTTCAACACCCCGACGACGAGTTCGTCGAGGCTGTCGAGGACGGGACGCTCGCGGTAACCGTCGCCGACTACGCCGACCAACTCGCTATCGACGACATCGAAACACCCCCAGGGTTCGACGAACCGCCGCGGGAGGCCTACCTGCGAACCTTCGAGGCCTTCGACGGCGAGTACGCGCCGCCGGCTGAATCCGCCTACGAGGACTGGTGGGATGGCGAACAGCGAGGGATTCTCTCGGGCCCGCCGGCAAGCGACATGCAACAGCGGTATGAGGCCCTCGATGCCGAGGTGCCGGCAGCCTATCCGGCTGACCACATCTCGCTGCTGTTGGAGTATGCGAGTCTACTGTTGGAGGCCGACAACCGCGAGGAGTACGCCGCCTTCCATGCGGCCCATTTTGACTGGCTCACGGCGTTTCGCGAGCGGGTCGAAGAGACTGCCGGCTCCCCGTTTTATCATTGGGCTGTCCAAACCCTCGATCGGGTGACAGACGCCGCAGCCGATGATCTCCTGTGAGCGGCCGGCTCATGCGGTCGGCCGGCCCGGCTGACCAGCCAGCGTTCGCGGGAGGCTCACGCTCGGTTGGTCGGTCGCTCTCCCCGAATAACATCGCGGTCGCTCCCAACGCACCGCGGGACTCGTTGTCACTTTGGCAATGGCGATCACCGCGCCGAGCGGTGCCCGGGGCAGCTACAGTGTGTCGGTGGCGTCGTATTCGTCAGCCATCCGCGTCGCTTCTGTTGCGTAGCGGTCGCGGGTATCGGAGTCGTCGACGGCACCAAGATTGCTGGCCGGCACCGTGAGGCTGACCGGCGTCTCGCGGTGATCGCCGCTGAAACTCGTCAGTGCGCGCTCCTTGCGGAAGTCCTGCCGGCCATCAGCTGTTGCATACGTGAGAATAATGAGGTTCTGCTCGTCGTCGGAGTAGGTGCGCTCGACGAGCCAGACGCGCGGTTCGGTGGTCATTACGTTGTCTCCACCGCCGCGAGCACCGAATCGATTTCGGCGGCCGTCGAAACCGCATGCACCGACACGCGGATCGCATCAGGGTGTGGCAGCGACCGGATGACGATCCCCTCGTCGGCGAACCGCTCGACGGTTGCCTCGGGGTCATCGACGGCGATCGACACCAGCCCGGATTCGTGTGCCTGTGGGCTCAACAAGGCCGCGTCGTCGATGCCGGCTTTCAGTCGGTCGGTCAGCGTCGCGATCCGATCGGCGATCGCCTCAACGCCGACCGATTCGATGGCGTCGATCGCCTCGATCAGGCCGGCGTGGGGCCCCGGCGAGGTGGTGCCGATCTCGAAGCGTTTCGCGCCGGGTTCGTAGGTCAACTCGGCGGCCGTCGGCTCGGTGACACTGCGGTAGCCGACCGCGCCCGGTACCATGGTGTCGGCGACCTCACGGTCGACATAGAGGAACCCCGACCCCCATGGCCCGAGCAGCCATTTGTGGCCGGCTGCAGCCACGGCATCAGCACCCCACTCATGGACATCCATCGGGAGCTGTCCCGGCACCTGCACCGCATCGACGAGTGTGAACGCGCCGGCCTCGGCGGCGATATCGACCAGCTCGGCAACAGGCAGTTGTGTGCCATGTGTCCACGTCACCGCGCTGAAACAGACGAGCCTCGCGTCGGCGACGGCCTCGGTGTAGGCGTCGATATCGACGCGGCCGTCGGTGGTCTCGACGACGCGCACCTCGACACCCCCCGCTTCGAGTTGTTGCCACGGCAGCGTGCCGGCCGGATGTTCCAGGTCGGTGCGGACGACCACGTCGCCGGGGTCGAAGTCGATGGCGGTGGCGATCCGGTTGATCCCGTCGGTCGTGCTTTCGGTGAGGGCGACTTCCTCGGGGGCGGCCCCGATGAACTCGGCGACGCGCTCACGGGCGCGGTCGTAGCCCGCAAAGGCGGTCGCGTAAGGGTCGTCGGTGCCGGAGTTGAACTCGTGATCGGCGACAGCGTCGCTGACCGCGTCAACGACATACCTCGGGCTCGGCCCA
>Ga0207714_1001529_pt1 | contig 14870 bp, 2 predicted proteins | sample PonA232FremontCA_2_FD_187270 | JGI IMG/M metagenome (GOLD analysis project Ga0207714, IMG submission 187270) | Marine sediment microbial community from Fremont, CA, USA - Pond A23 Sediment 2 (SPAdes) | ecosystem: Environmental > Aquatic > Marine > Unclassified | place: USA: Fremont, California... | reverse complement strand
TCTGTCACGGGTAGCGTGGCCAACCTTCCCACCAGCGACGAGGTCTCCAAGGACCACCCAAAGTACGAGGAGGTCAAGGACCGGGAGAATCTGATTCTTCAAAACATGAGCGGGATGACGGGGGGAACTGTGACAGATCAGGAGATCGAGACCTACCGGCAGGTAGAGGAGTTCATCAACAGCCGGAAGTTGATGACCAAAAAGTCCAAGGACTCCTCCAGAAACCGGGCAGTCTTCAACCCAATGTCTCCGGGAGGAGGGCGGCCAGCTCCCGCAGGAACGCGCTCTGTGTCCAAGAAGGAATCGATCATTGCCAACTTGGGCGAGGAGGCCTACGACACCTGGAAGACCGTTCAGCAGACAAAGGAGCGTCTCGTCAAGGAGACCTCCTTCGACAGCCGCATCATTGGATTCTCTGGGGAGCGGCAGAACGACAGAAAAGACGCAGAGGAATACCTCTCTCAGATCTCCGGGGAGACCCTTACCAGCCCCGACCTGGAAAGCGGCGATCTCTTCGGCAGCACGGAGTCACAGCAGATCAACAGCATTCTGAAGGACCCCGAAAACTTCACCTTTCAGGGGATTACGGAAGACGGTCGCTACGCTGTCATTCTCGACCACAACAACGGCAACCAACAGGTCCGTCTCCGGATGGATACCCCGGCAGCGGACCCCGTCTATCGAGAACTCACCAACATGGTTGCTGGGTCTCCAGACTCTCCTGATGCCCGGGTAATGAAGAAGAACAACGAGCTGTCCACCTACTCCATCACGTCCGATGAATTCACCCCGGTACAGGAGGGCGTGAGTCTGTCCCGGAATCTGTCCGGATACACTGCGAAGGCCGATGGGGAGGACGTGACCTTCGAGAACTACGCAGACCGCATTATGAGCCGGGAGGAGATCAGCAATGCAGACCTCACCGATCTGCAATCCCTGGCTCAAAATATCAGCAGGACTCGCGTGGATGGGAGGACAGCGCGGGAAGTGGGCATCACGCCCAGAACAGCCCCAGAGACCGTCATGACGTACCTGCGCCAGAAGCACGGAGTGGCCTCCGAAGGGGAGAATCTTCCCCCCGATATGAAGAGCTTCCTGGACAAGGCCATGCAGAAGCACGTCCCCTTCGAGTCCAGAGGGGAGGCCGCCATTCGAGCACAGCGATTCAACCAGCTCCAGTAAATGCCCGACGATACCCCCAACAACACCGAGAAGTCTGCCAAGAAGAACCTCGATCAGCGCCAGAAGAACCTTCAAAAGCTGAAGGGGGTCTTCCAGAGCCGGGATCCCACCGATACCGTTGCCGATGCCCAGGTTGGAGAGGACATTGCTCTTCCCGGGGTGGACGCCTCTGAGGCCCAAGCAGAGCTTGGAGATTCCACCGTGAGTCCCCGGTTTAGCGACCTGCGGCGGCGCATGGCTAATGAGCAGGGTGTCATTGAGGCCACGTCTAAAGAGGCAGCGAAGCTCGTCCCAGAGACTCTCCTCACGCTGGGAGAATACGCCGGGTACATTCTCGATTTCCAGTCCTACGACGACATTGTTCGAGGAGGATACTCCGTAGCCAAGCGTATGGCGGGGGAAGATCCGGGAGAGATCAACGTCGAGGACCTGGATAACTCCTGGAGTCAACTCATGCGAGAAGGCAAGGAGTGGGTGGAAGAGCAGGCCCCGGTGTACCGGAAAGATCCCGGCGACATCATGGACTGGGATGACCCTGCGTTCTACATCAAGAACCTCCAGGATCTGGCGTCCAGTGTAATGGCCTTCTGGGGGGTAGGAGCCGGTGCCGGTGCTGCCCTGCGTGCAGGAGCACAGGGCGTAGCCAGAGGCATCAACGCGGGGGCGAAGGTCAGTCGTGTTCTCCAGGGCTCCAGCCAAGTGGGGACGACAGCGGCTCTCTCCATGTCGGAGGGAATGGGAGAGGCCATGCAGAGCTACCAGAGCACCTACCAGACGGCACTCAAGAACCACCTGGATAGTGGGAAGTCCCGACAGGAAGCAGAACGGCTTGCCAAGCAGGCAGCCGGGGAGATGGCGGCCACTACGACGGCCATCAACACGTCACTCCTCATGCCCCTAAACTTCCTGTCTGTGTCCCCGCTCTTCCGGTCTATGGACGACATGAAGGCCCTGTCCAACGCGAAGTTGGCCCCACAGGGAGACGAGCTTCTCAAGCCCCAGAAGTACATCAATCGGCTCCAGAACCAGGGCTTCGATCAAACCTTCCTCCAAAAGTACAGTCCCGCACTTCGAGAGTCTGTCTTTGAGAGTCTGGAAGAGGTTTCCAACACCTTTGCCGGGGGGGAGGGGCAGGTCCGTGCCCAGCAGCTAATGGGTGAGGATCCGGAGCGTGACCTGGGGGAGCGGATTACCCACGCTTTCACCAGTGACGAGGGACGCCTGAGTGCCCTTCTGGGAGCCATCGGAGGTAGCGCCCAGCATGTCGGCATCAAGCACATCCCCACGAAAAGAACGGAAGAGGGGTGGGTCAGTCCTGCACAGCAGGAGGCCGAAGCAAAGGTGCAGCAGTACCAGCGCCTGCGAGATCAGATTGTGGATCGGGTCAACAACTTCAAGGATGCCCAGGAGGATCTCCGGAAGGCGTCGGAAGAGGGGAGTGAGGCCAAGATGGAGGAGGCCCGGGATCGGCTCATGAATGACGCGATGCTGGACTCCGTCATCTTGGGTACGGAGCACCACATTCGGGGCCTCGTCGATGAAATGCAGAACATGAGTGAGGAGGAAGCTAAGAAGCGGGGCTTCGACACCGATCCGGAGAGTCCCACCTACTACAAGAAGGTGGCCGAGGACTACAAGGAGGAGGTCGATCACCTATCCAAGCAGTGGAAGAAGCACCAGTCTGACTTCAATTGGGGCGTCAACGAGAAGGATGCCGCCATTCCTGAACTTCTCTTCCGGCGCTATGCCAGCATTCGCCGCCTGGAGAGGGTCAACCGCAAGATGCAGGAGCGTCAGCAGGAGGCCCGGGAAGCGGCCAACCAGTTCCCCGACGCCATGGGCCAGGAGGTCAACGTCGAACAGGAGGCCCACAAGTTGGAGCGTGCTCGCCTTCAGGCCTTAAATCAGATGCTCCAGAATATTGAAGGTGGGGACTTCAAGGAAGGCTTCGAGAACGAGCAGGAGTTGAGGGAAGCGGCAGGCTTCGAGGAAGTCTGGGGCAACGTCACCGATCAGATGCCGAAGGTCAATGGCCTTGCCAACGGAGAGGATGCGGCCAGTTACCTCCGGGGTCGCCTTCAGAAGGATCTCAAGAACTACACTCAGAATCTCAATGGCCGGTCCCTGGAAGAGGTCACGTCGGACTTACAAGAGGACCTGGAAAGCCTTGAACAGCCGGAAGGGGGGTCTCAAACCATTCCTCCGGTCATCTCCCAGAAGCTAATCGAGTCTACCCACCGGGTTCAGAGTTCCGAGCAGGACACCAGGATGTTGGGCCGGGAGTACGATTACCTCACGTCCAGTGAGGGCCGCGCACAGATGGTGCAGCGCTTCCGGGAGGCTCAGAAACGGGAAGAGCAGCGCCGCCTCAAGGAGGTCGAAGAGACCGCCAAAGAGATGGATGAGGAGGAGGCCCAGAACTTCAAGGAGGACCTTCCGGACAACGATGCTGAGGGCAAAAAGAAGGTCGATCAGGAGATCGACAGAAAGAAAACCCAGGAGCGGAAGGAAGCGGTAGGGCCGGAATCAGACATCGAGGAGAGCTTCGATCCTCAGTCCCGTATTGCGGAGAAGAAGGGAAAGGCCCCCTCGCCCCCCTCTGATGCCCAGGACGGACAGGATCAGGGAGAGGATGGCGACGACAGCGGCGGCCCCCCGGTAGACACAGAGCCGGATAACGATCCAGAGCCCACCACGCCACAGGATCCGTCGAAGGACCATCCTCCCAAGCGGAAGTTTGACCCAAAGCGTGAAGCGGAAGGCGCTGACGTGGGTGTGACGGAAGACTTCGATCCCCGCCGACGCATTGAAGAGAAAACCGGGAAGTCGGTCAAGGACATCACTTCTCAGTCTGAGCAGGAGGAGTCCACCCCACCCAAACAACGCCTACAGGACCAAATCAAGCAGGCGGCCTACCACCAGGAGAAGCCGCCCAGCAGCGAAGCCTCTGAGGAGGTGTGGCAGGAGTGGGAGAACCGGCGCATTTCTGACCTCAACGAGGTACGGGAAGACTGGCTCTCCGACCCCATGAAGAATGTCCCGCAGGAAGAGGTGAACCGGCGGGTAGACAACATGATTGAGCGGGTCCAGAACTTCCGGAAGGAGAACATCCGGGATGCGGCCCAGCCCCGAGAGCCGTCCGATGAACAGCCGGAGCCCTCTAATCCTTCAGAGAGTCCGGAGGGGATGGAGACTCAGGTATCGGGAAACGATCCCGCCAAACCTCGCAGCCCCGGACATACAATTGCCTACCTCAGCCGCCAGTGGACGGAGGGGGAAAATGGGCAGAAGCAGACCGCCTCCAATGAGCGGGTCTCCGAAGACGTGAAGCTCGCGGAGCTTCCGGAGTTCGTTAACAACGGCACGCGCCTCACCTACGAGGTTCAGGACGGCGACATCAACACGGAGGCCGATGTAGAGGAGAACTTGGATACGGCCCACATTGAAGTCACTGCCCACCTGGAAGACGGAACCACGGTTCGCCTAGGAGCCCTCCCTGAAGCGGTCTTCGAGAAGATGAGAGACCGCACCATCGGGGACAACTCCGACGTTCAGCAGCAACTCAAGGACCTTCGGAATCTCCGGGATACGGTTCTCAGGGCTCACGTCAGCAACGAGGTAGACACCATCAGAGGACGGGCCATTGGAAAGACCGGTGGGCAGGTATCGGTCAAATACCAGACCGACGAAGAGGGCAACGTCATCCCCGGTGAGCGGGACTTTCGGCGTATTGAGGATGCCCTGGAAAACACCGGTCTGGAGTTCTTCGTGGCCGGGGACGATGGGGTCTACACCCGCAAGAACCAGAAGGACGACACTGTCAAGAACGATGCTAACTCCCTGAAGGCCGGTACCGCAGGTGTTATCATCCCCCTCTCCAACGGAGAGCGGCTTGCGGTCCCCGTGTGGCTTCCGACCCTGGAGGACGCAGGACTGGCAGAGACAGTATCCACCATTCTTTCGTCGGGCTTCGATGCCACGCAGCGCCGACAGGAGTTGAGTAAGCTCACCTTCCTGCGACGAGGAGACGTGAACCAGATCTTCAACGATCCGGAGGCTTCTGGGGACGACATTCGTGTCAAGGTCACGGACAGCGGACACATCTTCCTTGGCCGGGTCAACAGCGGTGTCGTTTTCACCAATGAGGCCCGGTTCCACGGGGGCAACTTTCGTCCCCTCTGGAACTCCAATGGTGAAGTCCGGGAGGAGGCCCGGGAGCTAATCGGCCAGATGCTGATGAACGTGGACCTGGAGCGCATCAACCAGGATGAGTTCGCAGGAGGCTTCAAGCACCTGAAAACAGTAGGCGATGGAGTCACCACGGAGAGCTACGAGAGCTACAACGAGTTCCTGCGCCAGCACCTACGCACTGATCTTCTGGAGACGCAAGTTGAGGGGCCGGACGGAAGCACTCACTACCTCTACAGCGAGCAGCCGTCCATCTACCACGATGTGACGCTGGACGACGGGAACCCGGACAACAACTACTACCAGGACCCGACCTCAGAGCCGGATCATCAGCCCTCCGACCCCCCAGCCGAAGAGGAACAGGAGACCACCCTGGAAGACATGACGGTAGACGAGCTGGCCACCATCGGAGGTGAAGTCTTGGCCGGATTTGACAGCCGCCCCCAGGCCGCCTACAACGAGGTGGTCCGCATCCTCAGAGAGATCAAGCGGCGCTACGACACCACGGAGAACGAAGAGTTCAAGCAGGTGGGGCAGAATCTCCAGCAGCGCCTCGAAGCCGTTCTGGAGGGGCCAGAAGAAGAGGCCGAAGAGGACTCAGACCAGGAGGTTGAGGAGGACTCCACGCCCATCAACTTCGACCAGCGGGAAGAGCCGGAAGAGGCTCCGATTGCAGATAGGGACGTGAACATGGATGACCTGGACAGCCCGGTGGTGGAGGAGATCATCAAGGAGAAGAAGGATCCCCGGCGTGACATGGAGCATCTTCAGCGCCTTCTGGACCGGGGAGACGGGAGTCACAAAAAGCTCCTCCGCATCCTTCGAGAGAGCTGGGACCTTCCCCGTGAAGGCCACAGCGCCTATAACTCCACCCAAGTCATGTCCTATCTCCGTAAGCAGATTGAAGAACCGGAAGAGGACGGGGATGCCCAGGACGTAGAGGAAGAGGCCAGTGACCTGTCGGCTTCCGACCTTGATGCCATCCGAGATAGCCGGAGTGGTCTTAGTGGAATGAGAGGTGGCGCGTTCTCTCTCGCCTCTGAAAAGACCCCCGCAAAGACATTCTCTGAAGCGGTGAATAACGCCCCTGCAAGGGAAACAAATATGGACGAAAGAACTTATGAGAGATTGGTCGAGGAAGCCGTTAACCGTGGCGACCTCCGTATTTCCTGTAGACGCTAACCCCCTTCTATGCCAGTCTGTGACAATGGACTGGAGGCTGCGGAGATCAATGATCCCGCCCTCCAGCGTTACTTCGCCCTCTTCAGCGAATTTGTCGAGAACGAGGAGGCTCTCCGCATGGCCACCGAGGCCAAGGAAGCCTCTTCAGAGGGGGTGAGGAAATATGCCCCCTACCTCGTAGAGGGCTTTACGCCCACCCAGCGCGAGGAGGTGGTGAAGATGTTCATGTACCTCGTGAACGATTCCCTCCAGGCCATTCAAAAGGCCACGGGGAAGGGCGAAGGCTTTGGGGTTGGCGACGTGCGCCATCTTATCCAGGCCGACCTACAGGATGCAGTCCAGGATCTACGCGATGAACTTGCCTTTGCCGAAGAGGAGGAGGCCGATCATCTGGAAGCCCAGATTGAAGAGCACGGGAGGATCCTGGACAATTTCGAGCACTTCTTTCAGGAGGCACTGGACCGCTTTGAAGGACTGGGGATGGAGCGGAAAGATGGGCGACTCTACCCCACCTTCCAGGAGGCTCAGGGACAGAACTGGGACGACAACAAGCGCTTCTCTACGTCGAGCAAGGAGACGGCATCCACCCACCTCAAGTCCGTCTTCAGTTTCATCCCGGAAGTGGACTTTCTCCGGAATCCGGAAGGGGATGTTGTGCGGAAGGGAGGGGACGGAGAGCCCATTCTGCAACCCCGGACCAACTACCTGGGGTACAACTCCTACATGGACATGACGGAGGCCTGGAATAAGGCCGCCTACCTGCTGACGGACGTGTTTCCCCGGACTCCGGAGAACATGCTCCAGACGTTGCGGGAGAAGGGAGAACATGACCCGATGGCCCTGGCCCTCTACAAAACCCTCGTCACCAAATCCGACGAGACACTTCAGTCCCTGTCCAACGCCCTGGGGAAGCACTACGCTACGTTCAAGCTCATCTGGGGGCGTAAAGGAGACGAGGGGATGCAGCTTCAGCCCATCGATCAGGACCGTCTTTCCCGAGGCCGCGCCCTTCTGGAGGACTGGAAGAGCGGATTCTTCGGCTCCAACCTCACCGTCCAGGGCAGCGATGGGGAGCCCCGGCTCAACACGGAGATGGTTCAAAACATCCGGGAGCGCTTCTTACAGCGCGTCGAGGAGCAGGACATTCAATCTGACGAGTTTCGGCAAACGGTCTACGAAGCCTTCCGCTTCATGGGGATGGAGATGCCCAAAGACTATCTCCGGGCAGCACAGGAGGGAGAGGCTGAGTTTGGTCGGGGATGGAACGCGGAGTTTGCCACGAAGAGCGACAAGGTGGGCTTCTCCAACAGCTCCCTGATGGGTCGCCTCTTCGACGCCCTCATGTCACAAGGGGAGGAAGACGTTTCAGCTCACTCCGTCAACCCCGTCGAGCATGAGAGAACGGCGGTGGTGCTGAAGAAGATGTCCAACGCCGCAGCGGAGTACACGAAGGACGTGTATGCCCCCTCTTCCACCACGGCTGAAGGCAACCGGGTTCACGCTGTTCAGGACCACGAGCCCCTTACCCGCACCTTCTCCCAGCTTCAGAGTCCGGAAGAGGTCCGGAAGCTGCTCCGCGACCCCTTCATGGCCAACTCGTTTCTGGCACGCATCCTGGGGCAAACCGGGATTCGGGGAGACGAGTACACCGGGGCTCAACAGCAGCGCTACGAGCTTCTCACCCAAGCCCTGGACTTTGACTATGTCGGCGGCCTTTCCATTCAGGGCCGCAGACAGGGAAAGAGCCGGGACAGTCTTTCCAGCGTGGACCGGGACATCCACCAGATGTCCTTCTTCCAGAACGGTGGGCACAACACCCGCATCGTGATGGGTCCTACGCTGTCGGACAAGGAGCGCAGCTACGCCATCAAGATTCCGAACCTGAAGGTCCTTGCCAGGGGCTCCAGTCTGGAAGGTCGTCCCAATGCAGACGATCTCTGGGAGGTGAGTATTGAGATTGAGGACGGAGATCTGTCCATCGATTCCACCGAAGACGTGGCCCTGGATCGTCTTCTCTACCACAGCGCCCTCAGCGAGATTCAGCGCGTGGTCCGGATGAATCAGTGGTTGGATGCGAACAGTCGATCAAACCACAAGCTGGGAGCCCATTACACGCAGGCCGCACAGCTTTTTTACCTCTTCCCGGAGCTGAACTACCACCGCATCGAAGACGCAGATCTCCGGGATCAGATCTACGACACCACTGGAGACACCCCGCGCATCATCAACCCGGAGCAGAGTGACAGTGCCCGGGAGGCAATCATGCAGGTCCTCCACGCTAAGTTGGAACAGGACGCCATCGAGACCTACAGCGAATGGCGTCGGCGGGACATCGAGGACCACATGAACAAGCAATATCTCTCTGACCAGACACCCTACGATCCCACGTCCCAGGAGGCCCGGATTTTCGCGGCCTTCGATATGACGGTCACGGACAAGATCATGATGCCGGAACTCCACCGGCTCTTCCACGGGGATCCGGCCCAATTCTTCAAGGGGCCAATGGCCTTTACAGAGGAGGGAGATCCCACCAGCATTCTTGATCGTCCAGCAGAGGCGCAGAACCTGATTGATACCACGCTGGGCAACATGGAGAAGAGACTGGCCAAGGAGATGGCCCCGGCCATGACCAGCGGGATGGATGAAGACGCCACTTTTGTGCAGGCCACCATCCAAGACCGATTTCTGGAGTCCGAGCTACTGGACACCTACCAGGAGATTTTGGAAGGCCACGGAGCCGCCTACGGAGACGTGGAGGCTACCGACGCCCAGGAGCTTACCACCCTGGAAGAACACCTCAAGGTGGCATTGGCCTACGGGGAGATCTCCCAGGCCTCCCACGATGAAGCTATGGATCAGATCCGCGAAGGCGGGGACTACCGGATTGACGAGGAGACGATGGAGAAACTCCTTACGATGACCCACAAGGGCATCTACGTAGGCCGCAGGTGGGACGAGGAGCTTGGCCAGTACGTCGAGATTTACACCAAGATCTCCTCAATCCCTCTCATCCCCAACATCACGGCCAACACGGAGCTGGACAAACTTCGTAAGGCCATGGAGACCGGGGATACAGACCGAGTGGTCTACGAGTCCGGACAGAAGCTGGGCAAGGTCAACCCGGCACAGATCTTCAACGAAGACGGGACGGTGAAGGAGATCGAAGAGCTTGGGCAGGAGCTTGCACCGGCCAATCAGGAGTTGAAGCGGAAGGACTTCGGCCTTCAGTTCCGCATCCCGAAGAAGAACGACGACATTGCCCTCTCCACGCAGGCCAACAAGCTCTTTCTCGCTGACGCCCTGGGCATCGAGGGCTTCCAAATCCCGGGAGAGAAGGAGTCCTACACCGGCAGAGAGCTTTTCAGTGAGAAGGAGCGGGTCCGGGAAGAGATGATGGAGCTGAGGAAGCAGCAGCTCTTCGAGGACCTGGACGCCACGGTTCATGAGAGCGGGAAGGTCACTGTAGACCCGGATCGCCTCAAGGAGTTGATCCTGGACGAGGCCGAAGAGCGGGACTGGTCCCAGGCCCTCATGGAGCGCATTGAGCGCTTTGCCGCTGAAGACATGGAGGTGCCTCTGTCCTTCAGCGGAGCCTCCACACGAATTGAAAGCCTGCTCCTCTCCCTGATTGAGAAGCGCATCATCAAGGAGAGAATGCACGGGAGAAGCTACGCCCAGGCCACCAGTGCCGGAATGCTCTGGCAGAATGCACTGGATACCGGAGACATCGTCTTCACCGAAGACTTCGATCCCACCACGGGACTTAGCTTTGTTGATGTCGATGCAGATGGGAATGTGCAGCCTGCTCAGATTGTCGTCCCCTGGCATTTCAAGGACCAGGACGGCAATGTGATCGACATGGAGCAGTACACGAAGACGCTCCCCGGAGGGCGCACAGTGCTCAACGAGGAGAAGATGGATCCGGAAGTCCGGAAGGCCATCACGCACCGCATTCCTTACCAGGGACCCAACTCCCACCTCCCGGTGGAGATCGTCGGCTTCATGCCACCGAACCTCTGGTCGATGGCCTTTGTGCCTCCGGAGATCACGGTTCAGATGGGAAGTGACTTCGACGTTGACAAGCTCAACGCCTACCTCACTCGCTATACCTTCCGGGAGGACGACGGAGCCCTGGTCAAGATTGGAGAGGGTGCGTCCCGCGAGCATCAGTTACAGCAGCGCTACGCGGACATCATGTGGGCCGGGGCTACCAATCCGGAAGCCCTGCACCGCAACCTGCTTCCCTTGGACCAGACGGACCTTCACGACGAGATTGACGCGCTGGGTGACAGCGCCCGGGAGTTTGAGTACAACCACCCGCTGTATCGCAACCGGGCCATGGACTCCCAGCAGGCGGGGAACCAGCTCATTGGAATGACGAGTCTCTGGGCACAGCTTGAGGCACTCCTTCAGCGGGATCCGATGGAGCTGGACTACCTCACGAAGGCCGCCAAGAAGCAGGGGGATCTGGGCATCGAGATCCGGAAGTCCACCGGGGCCAACATGAACATGACGCAGGTCGGCGGGGCTCCCACCGTCCACTCAGGTCATTCCGACGCCCCTCTCACGGCCCACGTCGCCATCAAGCTCTTCCAGAATGCTGCGGTAGACAACGCCAAGGAAAACGTACTGGGGCCACTGGGAGTCACGATGGACAACATCGGTGTGGCGATGACGCTCCTCATGATGAGCGACGGCCAGGGTAACGGCGTAGACCTCGAACACGTGACCCGGCTTCTCAACCAGCCCATCATCAAGTCGGTGATGGAGCGGGTTCAGCGCAAGCAATCCATGTTCGAGAATGTCTCCAGTCGGGAGGCGATGAATGCGGCCATTGCGGAAGTTATTGAGAACCTCGACGCCCCACTTCCGGGAGAGGGGAATGGCCGCCTGGATGACCCTGAAACCATGCTGGGCCACATCAAGAATCCCACACCCGAAAGCCGCAACTACCAGGAGGCACAGGCATCGTACCTCCAGGTCTTCAAGGACCTACACCGGTACGCCAACGGCTTCGATGTAGTCCGCAGCGCCTACCTCTTTGGGGACCGACAGGGAGCGGGAAGCACCATGATCGAGGCCCTCCAGCACCAGCGAGCACTTTACGAGAAGATGGACAATCAGCCCTTCAAGAACCCTCATGCTATTGGCGATGGGGAGCAGGGCGCGGCAGCCAAGAACTCCTTCGTGCTGGCCAGTGAGATGTACGATGATCTCTTTGCCTACCAGTCCGACAGCTTCCAGCGGCTTTGGGCAGAGGTCGAGCATCTTCAGGACCGGGATCTCACGCCGGATGAGTTGAAGCAGGCATTTCAGGACTTCCGGGCCTTCACCGTGCTATCCACCCGGGGAGAAGACTTGAAGGAGCTTCGTGAGCGGTTTCTCTTCGGGGAAGCCTACGTTGGAGACCGCATCCCCATCGATATATCCTTCACGGAGGGCATGGCAGAGCGTGCCCAAGAGGGAGAAACCTATCAGATTGCTTATCCGGAAGGGACTGCACGACAGTTCCCACTTGAGGACGGGCAGACGGGAGTCACATTTGCCGGGGAGCAGCGTGTTCTGGTCACCCGTGAGGGACTCCGGGAGGATGACGGAAAGGTTGTTTTCACGGTAGAACCCACCGATGCCCAGCCGGACCTTGCTACGCGCATCATTGAGGCCCGGGCAGAGGGATGGGGTAAGGATCACCTCTTCCTTCGCCTGATGAATCCTACCCCTCCGCGAGTGGAAGAGGAGGCTGTCATCGACGGAGAGAAGAGACCGGTCCTTTCCCCGGCAGAGATCAACTTCCGGTCCATCAAGATGGAGAAGACGGACCAGCCACGCATCATTCAGGATATTGCCCAGATGCTGGCGTCCGAAGACTCCAAGCGCCGCAACTTGGCCCGGGACCTGATGCTCTACCAGCTTTATGCCCGGGGCTGGAGAAGAGGGCCACGGGACTTTGGCGACCTCGTCCCCACCGCCTTCCTCGATGAGATTGGGGTGATCGACGAGCTGGCAGGCCACAACATCTACGACGAGCCCTGGAGCCCCCACCGCTTTGTGCGGCAGTTCCTCCAACACAACCCGATGAAGGCCCGGGTGCTCTCCGACGAGGAGCTTGTCAGCCTTCCCGGCAACAATGACCGGCTTCCGAGTCAGTTCACGCAGGATCCGGACACCTTCCCGCCCTCACTCCGGGACGCGGAGGGGGAGCCCTATTCCTACATCAGCTACTTCGATTCCACCCTGGGGCGCTGGCGTCTCTACGAAGAGAACAAGGGGCAGTACGCTGAGATCGACGTGTTGGGGGACGCTACCAAGCGTGCCAATGGAAACCTGGAATACGATCCCACCACGGAGGTGCCGAAGAGCAGCTTCGTCCCCCAGGCCGGGGTCTCCAACGTAAAACGTGCCGGGAGCAAGGCCCAACGCACCCCCATCAACCAACCCAAGTCCACCCCCACCTCCAAGAAGGAGAAGGACATCTCAACGTGGAGACGCTACATTCAGGGAGGGGAATCCATTCAGAGTGTCGTAGAGCGCATTGCTCAGGACGACAACATTGATGGGAGCCTTCAGCAGGTGGCCCGGACCCTGGCCCCGATTCTGGACTCGAAGAGCGGTCCCATTCCCGTAGAGATCAACCGGGGGCTTGGAGGGGCGGCGCAGTTCCACCAGGGCACTATCTACTTCAACCCGCAGAAGGGGCAAGGACACGAGTTTGCTGCACGGCAACTCCTCCACGAGGCTCTCCACGCCGTCAGTGTTGACCGATACAACGTCTACCGGGCCATTCAGGAAGGAGACCGCAGCCGGGAGGAAGCCGGAATGTCCAAGAGGGAATACCAGGCCTTTCAGCAGATCGAAGAGTTATACAGCCTGGGGCGGGAGGCCCTGATTGACGAGGTGGGCCGGGAGACCTTCAACGAAGGCGTAGACAAGATCCGTGAGGTGATCGACGGGAAGCGCTTAGAGGCCACGCTCAACAGCACGGAGCGCAACCTGATCTACCCCCTTAGCATGAAGACGGAGTTCATCGCTCAGGTCATCACCAATCAGGAATTTCAGGAGTGGGCCAACGGCGTCAAAGCAGGGCGCAACAAGAATCTCTTTGAGCGGATTGCGGGGGCTTTCCGGGCTCTCGTGCAGGCTCTCTCTTCAGCCCTGGGCATAGAAGTCCAGCAGGAGTCGCTCCTGGGACGTGGCATCGAAGAGACCATGACCCTGATGCAGCAGCGCCTCGCGAGGAAGAAGAGATCCAAGAAGAGCAAGCCCCCGTCGCAGAGCCGACGCTCCAATACCCGCGCCCACGAAGTCAGCCTCAAAGGGAAGACGTGGAAGATCCTGGTGCAGCCCTCTGGCACCATTGAGGTCTACAGCGAACACGGCACAGAGATTAAGGGAGGGGACATCCGTAGACAGGTCATTGCCAAGTTCAAGGCCCAGCAAGAGGCCACCCAGAAGCAGAAGCGCAAAGAGGAGGCCGACGAAGAAGTTCAGGAGCGGGGAAATGTCGATCCCTCCAGCGCTCCCTCTCCGGATCCTACTCCGGACATTCAGGCCCTGATGGAGAAGCGCAAGAAGGAGTTCCAGAATAAGAATAACAGCTTCGACGTGGAGGGACTGGGCATGAGCGTCGGGGAATTTCTCAACACACTCAGCCCCGATGAGAGAGCCACCTTCCGGGAGCTACGCAACAACATCATCACCCGCTGCTAACGACCACTTTTCATGGCAGACTGCATTGTAGACGACGTACTTGCTGACAACGGAAATGCCTCCCAGCTTTGGCAGGACCTTCAGAGGGTCGCCATTGACCAGAGGGAAGCCCTCAAGCTCTACCTTCGGGCCAAGAACGCCCCTGTTCCGGCAGATGAGAGAGATGAAAACGGGGAGCCCCGCATTGAATACCTCCTCGACAGGGACGATTTGGGGCTCACAGAGCGCCACCGCATGACGTGGGGGAACGGCAATTTCAGTCTCTCACGCAAGAATGCAGAGATCATCGATGCCTTTCTCACCCAACTTGGAAAGGCGCGGAAGAGCTTGCTCAACCGCCTTTCCTCCAAGATTCCCTTGTCGGAGAAGAAGCAACTCCAGAACCAGCTTGACCGCCTGGAGAACCAGATGCAGACCCTTCGGGAGAACAAGAATGCAGCCACCCTTGAATCGGTGGCCCAGGATCAGCTTGAGCAGGCCCGGAGCCTTCTGGAGCAGGAAGACCTGTCCAGCGGCCAGTTGCTCATGGCCATCCAGATGATGGAGTCCTGGCACTTCGATGTAACGAAGAATGCCTTGGGCGAGAGCCAACTAGAGGACGAGAATAACCC
>Ga0207714_1001528_pt1 | contig 14871 bp, 19 predicted proteins | sample PonA232FremontCA_2_FD_187270 | JGI IMG/M metagenome (GOLD analysis project Ga0207714, IMG submission 187270) | Marine sediment microbial community from Fremont, CA, USA - Pond A23 Sediment 2 (SPAdes) | ecosystem: Environmental > Aquatic > Marine > Unclassified | place: USA: Fremont, California... | reverse complement strand
TAACATACTAATTGTATTGTCTATTGATCGCTTAAATATGCGTCCATAAGATAGATCATCCAAAAAGTTAATTATTTCATTTGATTGGAGATACAATGAAATTGAAAAAGAGGAAACAACAGATAATTTATCTTCTTTTTGACGGAATAGACTAGCTACAGTATCTAAAGTACTAGTTAAACCAGCTGTTTCATCAACAAATTTAAGTATACTTTTTGTTGTCTCATCAACAAAGTTTATTTCGTCATATGCAAGTAAATCAACGAACTTTGTTAATAAATCTGAGAAAGCCAATTCATCAGACGAATATCTATAAACTTGTCCTATACTTTTGGCAGTAGTAATCAAACTTATTATTTCCTCTAGCTGACGAGATAATAACTTTATATCGGCATCGGAGATGGTCAGTAGATCTGAAACAGACCTATAAGCTGATAACTCACGAGATTCTGTAGCGGACAGGGTCAACGAATGTCTATCAAATAAAAGTTCCACAACAGTTAATAGGTGATCTGATAAGGCTAAGGTATTATAGATCTCCCTAAATAAATCTGCTTTTTTATATGCCTGAGAGGTCAATGAAAACGTATCTGTTAAATCTCTTGATAGATCTAAGATAGGTGTTAACTCATCTGCTAAAATTGATGATTCTTCTATTGTTTTGGATATATTTTGAACTGTGCTGGTAAAGTCAGAAAATGGCAGGCTATCTGTAAGCGTTCTATACTGGTTCTTCAAAACCGAAATTAAATCTGCCAAGGTTACAGCGGAAGATTTGCTTCTGTATATGTCTAATGTTCTATCGGCATAACCAGCGGGTGAAATCACCTCTGTAAGATATTTGCTAACTGATCTGATGTCAGCATCTGAAAGCGTTAATGAAGAATAGATTGGTCGATAATATATTTTTGATTTTGTTAACGTGTCAATAAGGCTAATTTGTTCTGACTTTGAAGTCTTAGTGGATTTAAGCAGGCCATCATTTAAATTCAATAGTTCGGTTTTGCTTCGGAATAATTCTGATTCTGATCCTAACAAATCACTTGTATTCAATGATTCCGATATGACTTCAAATACAGCAAGGTCCTCCTTTACTAAGTCTGATAATGTCACTTGATCTGATAAATCACGCAAGTAAGTAGACACTTTAGATGTGGAATCTGAAATAGATAATGTAGCCGAATTCAGCCTATATAATTCTTGAACTTTACTAATGCTATCTACAGACGAGATTGATTCTGATAGGTATTTTGAAATCGATCTTATATCCGCGTCAGACAGAATTAATACTTCTGAGTTTAGTCTGTTTTGAGTTTTTTCTCTGGATAAAGAATCTGACAAAAATAACGACTCAGCGTCGCGTACAGTATCCAATAAAAGAGACAGATTGTAATTAAGGATAAGATTCTGTGACCGACTTCTCAGGCCAGTAAATACACTTGACAAGTTGTCTTGCAAGGCGGCTGTTTCTTGTGGTGTCCTAAATCTATAGACGGTTCTAGCCAAATCGCCAGCAGTTGTAGTTACTTCATTATAACTCCTAAATAAATTACTAGATGATTTTATAGAATCCGAAGAATTTAATATATCTATAATACCTGTGCTATACCCTAAGACGGTATTGTCTGACAAGGTTGTTGTCTCAGTTTCTTTGTCTGAGTAAGTATCAAATTTAGCATTATCAAATGTGCCTGTACCAAAAACACCAGATTCTTCAGTTAAAGCCATAAATTTAACCCTTGTAAAATACTAAATGAGAACTACTATTTAATATATTGAGTTTTCGACATATTTAAAGTTTAGTCCTAATAAAAATTAAAGATAACCCAGATTCCTCAATCTGTCTGTAACTTCCTTATTTTCATTTTCACTTAGATTACTTTCTGCGTCCTTGAATTCCTTTTTATCTGGTATCTTAACTTCAACATCTAAATCAAGATCCATAACATCCACCATCCAATTAAACATATCTTTTGAATATTTTGGAGGTTTCCTATCTGCATTTGTGAATACTACAGATTCTTTTCGATGTCTTGGAATATTAAAATGTATGTCATGTAAAACAGCAGCTCCCGGATGAGGCGTACCATGATCTCCATATAGCAGATAGGTTATATTATTATCTTCACAGAACTCATGAAATCTTCCAACCCATTCATCTAACTCATTAAACATCTCTTGTGCAAATTCATCTATTCTTTGGTGGGATTTTAAATGTTGAATTTTATCTGGAGTCTGTATTGAAGAAAATAAAGCTTCCGTTCCTTCTTCCAAATATTTTAAAATTAACTCTGGTTTTTTATTCTGATGGCCTCTAATTCTTTCTTCCGAGTCAGGAAACCAGTAGTCTCCCAGTTCTTCATCGTGTGGAGAGTTCATACTAAAGGGGGGAAGAACTATAGGTAATTTGAAAACTGTGGTGTCGTAATCGTTCTCTTTTGCATAATCCCAAATAAAAGGGTGTTCAAATTCCTCTCTTTTCCATGTTCTGGTGTTGGGAGTAGTTGATTCTCCTACATCCCTATTGAAATGTCTTGCAGGATCTACCCAAGTCTTACTTGACTCATCTGTTACCTTAACCCACGCCTTTTTAGGATTCCTGTTGTACTCTCCAGAATGGATTAGAGGCATAGAGAAAGCTGTGTGTGGAAAAGAGCTTATTCCAAGTAGCTCTCCATTATTGTTATAAAGTCTTTTTACGTTATCCATCTCATACTTTCTCATAAGAACTGGTCCAAGAGCATCGAGATTAACAGCCACAAACCTATTCATTATTATCACCTTCTTTTATACTTTTTACTCTGTCCTTTATTTTATCTTCCCACTTGAAGTTATTTTTAACATACTCTCTTGCTTCTTGACCCCTTTTATTTCTTTCTTCTTTACTCATTTCAAAAACCTCTCTCATCTTCTTTCCTATAGCTTCAACACTTGGTGTTGCCCAACGAGAGTCTGGAGGAAAGTCATTAGATCCGGCGTACATAAAAGCTTGGGACTCTGGCCTTGGTCTCTCTAATTCAAAGTCGTTAACTGGAATTAACCCTTTATTATTTTCATCCATAACCTCCTTTTGAGCAGACCAGTTAGTATAAATTACAGGAGTTCCACAATAAGCAGCCTGTAGTTGGGCAATGCCAAAACATTCGGCCCTTGATAACTGTAAGAAACAGTCTGATTGACCCATAAGGTCATATAAATAGTTAGTGGTAAATGGTTTAACTTTCATTCCAATCTCTGGGGGGTCTGGATAACCAAGTTCATTAATTACTGCCTTAACAGATTTCATAGGATCAAATTGAAATTGTTGGTTGCTTGTTGTTTTGAAAAATAACCTTACAGGTTCGTCTCCTCGAAATTCCTCTATAAATGCTTTTATTGTACGGTAAACTCCTTTAATATGGTAGAACCTTGATATAACCAAGAAAGTAAATTTGTCATCTCTTAAACAAGCTCCACCTCTATATCCTCTTCCATGCTGATCTGGACAGGCTTCACAATCATATTCTGTAGGCTCATAGTTCATATTAATTCCATAAGGCATTATATAAGTTTTATCAACTATATCTTGCCTATAATCTCTAAATCTTTTCTTTATAGCTTTTTTTACCCATTTAGAAGGAACCCAAACTTCATCAACTTTATCTAAGTAATGTTCCCATTTTCTTGGAACTAAATCTAAGTTAAAGTCAGTTGATAGAATTGTGTGAATATCTTCATCTTGTGGGGTATGTTCTGCAAAGTTTTGTCCTCCAATCCCCAGCCAAACGTCCTCTTTTTCTCCTGTAGGAAATTGCTTAATCATCAGCTCCTCGGAGTCAACACGCCTGTTGTCTTTAAGGTCTTTAGTTAATTCCACATTATCTCTTTTAGATGCTTCTCTCACATCATCAATTAGATATTCTTCATTAACGAGATTGTTTCTGAATAAATACTCTCTAAATCTACTATCTGGAAAAGATTTTCCTCCCTTGAAGATAAAGCCTTTCTTGTTCCAACCCCAAAAATGAGTTCTAACGTTTAAGTTTATGTCTTTCTCTTCAACTAATTGTCTTATTAGACCTCTAGAAGCAACTCCGAATCCGCTTGGCCCCGTATCTGCTGCTATATAGATATTAGTCATTTGAATCACATTAGTAAATAATTACTCAAAGTCATTTATAAAGTTATTCCTATTCTATCTTTGTCACGTCAAACATCGGAGTGTGTTGTTGTGCATATTCTCCATCTTCATTGTGTCCTAAAGAACACTCTTGTCCTACTTCAACTCTTTCAGGAGAATCATGATCTGGACGCTCACATAACCAATGTCCACTTCCTATGCTGGGTCTCTCATTCTTAAAGTGTCCTGCCCATATAGGAGGAACTCCATTGGGTGGCTTTCTTGGGGGATTTGAACTTTCGATATCAATCCCTAACTGATCTTGAAGTTTTGTTGCTAAATCATCAACTTCAGCGTCAGTAGGAGTTGCATGACTCATTATCTCCATTCCTCTATACTGAGCCTCTTCCCTATTGAACTGTGCATGATCTGCGTGTTCGTTCTTTATATCGTCAACATCAGATTGATCCGCATTCTTCACTCTCCAAAGAGTTGATACTATCTGTCCACTTTCATGGTTGTGAGCCACAGCGTGAACGTCTGCATTTTCTTTCAATTTTCTGTATTTTTCAAGTGCGTTTGTTCCTTTAGGTTCTCTAATTCCGTCTCCGCTGTTGTCAGCAAAAGTTTCGATAAACGTGTCTGTCATTTTATCACCTAATTTGTATTTTTTTTTTATTTATATTGTTTCTTTTATATATTATTTATTATACCTTAGTTCAAAATTTGTAATTGATCCACTTAAATCTGTTTCGTTGTCTTCTATGTCTATTCCCCGTGAGCCATTGCTTGGTGATGCAAATCCTGTTACAACTGAGCCTGATTGGTTTAATTTGTAGATTGAGTCTGTACCAAAATCTGCATTCCATAGACAATCAGTACTTTCATCTATGTCTATTCCAGCAGGATAATCGCTTGGTGATGCAAACTGTGTGACAACTGAGCCTGATTGATTTAATTTGTATATTGATTGTTCAAAAGAGTCTGTATGCCACAGACAATCAGTACTTTCATCTATGTCTATTCCTCGTGGATCGCCGTGTGGTGATGCAAACTTAGTAACAACTGAGCCTGATTGGTTTAATTTGTAGATACTGTCTACAAAACCGTCGGTATGCCATAAACAACCATCCCTTTCATCTATGTCTATTCCTTGGGGGTCTTCGCACGGGGTTGCAAACTTTGTTACGATTGATCCCGATTGGTTTAGTTTGTAGATACTCGTAGCCTCAAACGCAGAATCCGCATTCCATAGACATCCGTTTCTTTCATCTATGTCTATTCCTGTTGGAAACGTGCTAGGTGATGCAAACCGTGTAATAACTGAGCCAGATTGGTTAAGTTTGTAGATTGAAGCTTCACCAGCATCTGCATGCCACAAACAACCAGTAGCAGGATCTACAAATGGCTCCGCAATCATACTTTTACCAACGTAGTCGCCTCCGTGATCTTCTATGTCTATTCCTCGTGTACCACTGCTTGGAGATGCAAACTTTGTTACGATTGATCCTGATTGGTTTAGTTTGTAGATTGATTCTGCAGTATAGTCTGCATGCCATAGACAATCGGTTCCTTCGTCTATGTCTATTCCTTGTGGAGTACCACTCGGTGTTGCAAATTTAGTTACAACTGAGCCTGATTGGTTTAATTTGTAGATTGAGTCTGCACCATAGTCTGCATTCCATAGACATCCGTTTCTTTCATCTATGTCTATTCCATGTGGATTACCACTCGGACTTGCAAGTTGTGTTACAATTGATCCTGATTGGTTTAATTTGTAAATTGACTCTGCACCATCTGCATGCCACAGACATCCACTATCTTCATCTATATCTATTCCTTTTGGATTACTGCTTGGGGATGCAATCTTTGTTACGATTGAACCAGATTGGTTTAATTTGAATATTGAGTCTGCACTATAGTCTGCATTCCACAAACAACTATCCCTTTCATCTATATCTATTCCTATTGGACCACTGCTTGGAGATGCAAATCCTGTTACAACTGAGCCAGATTGGTTAAGTTTGTATATTGAGTCTGCAGTAGAGTCTGCATGCCACAAACATCCGCTTCCACCAAAAACAGTTTCCAACACTATGGTATTTTGTTTCCAAGCTGAAACTCTAGAAATTAGAGAAGTTGATGTGTTGTCTTCTATGTCTATTCCTTGTGGACCACCGCTTGGGGATGCAAACTTTGTTACAACTGAGCCTGATTGGTTAAGTTTATAGATTGAGTCTGCATTAGCGTCTGCATGCCATAGACAATCGGTTCCTTCGTCTATGTCTATTCCTGTTGGAATACCACTCGGTGATGCAAATCCTGTTACAACTGAACCAGATTGGTTTAATTTGTAAATTGAGTCTGCATCATAGTCTGCATGCCATAAACAACCATCCCTTTCATCTATGTCTATTCCTGTTGGAGTACCACTCGGTGATGCAAATCCTGTTACAACTGAGCCTGATTGGTTTAATTTGTAGATACTGTCTGCAAAACCGTCGGTATGCCATAAACAACCATCCCTTTCATCTATGTCTATTCCTTCTGGACTACCACTCGGACTTGCAAGTTGTGTTACAATTGAGCCTGATTGGTTAAGTTTGTAGATTGAGTCTGCAGTATAGTCTGCATTCCATAAACAACCATCCCTTTCATCTATATCTATTCCTTGTGGATAACTACTCGGACATGCAAACTTTGTTACGATTGATCCCGATTGGTTAAGTTTGTAGATTGAGTCTGCAGTAGAGTCTGCATGCCACAAACAACCAGTAGCAGGATCTGTTGTTTCTTCTATAATATCAATAACAGAATTGCTCGTAACATCTTGATTTGTTCCAGCTTTCCAATATATAGATGTAGTGGAAGCATCCATAAGAAAACTCTCAGAAGTTCCATCTGGAGAAACAACACGTCTATTCCATAAATCAATTTCAGGAATTTGTATTAAAAACTTTTTAACAGAACCAGAATAAGCTGACTTTACCTTTGCTACTAGAGTTTGATCACTTTGATCTCCGTTTAGTGTTATAATATTGTCGCCCCAACTATCAACGACAGAAGTTCCATCGCTTGCGTCCTGTATATCTATAACATCGTTAGCAGATATGCTCCCACTTGTCTCTACATTCCAAAATATGTTAGTCTTACTGCTACCCATAAAGAAACTCTGAGCTGAGCCATCAGTTGATTCTATATTATGAACTATATAAGAAGGCCCACCCAATCCAAAAACTTGTTCTGCCATAAGTATCACACCGAGCTTATCTCAAAAATACACCAACCTGACGCATCTTGTGCTGAGTCTGTTGAATTGTCTATTCTTATTTCTACTATGTCTCCATCCCCTCCAGATGCTAAATCTGGGCCTATGTTGGTTTCTGAATTATTAGAATAAATGTCAGTACTGTCTGTTACATTTCTAACAACAACATTTAAGTCTGTTGTTCCAGAGGGATCAATACCTGACGCATGTACCTTTATAGTTGTCCCTGCTGGAAGGTTGAATCTGCCTAATTCAGCATGATTGCCCGAATCAATTTGGTGAGTAGAAAGATTGAGGGTGATAGCCCCCCTCTTCATTACGGATACCAAATCATTCCAGTCAGAGCTTTGAATAAGATCTCCACTTGATTTTGTCGCGTCCCATACCATTTTATTTTTCTAGTTTTTTATCTTTATTTGTTTTCAAAATACATTAGGAGATCCCGGCCTCCTATCGTAAAACCATCAGAGGCAAACTTGTTAATTATATCCTCTTCTGATAAATCAGTATGTTCTAGTATTTTTTTAGCCTGATTTGATAGCTTGATCTCAATTTTTTTTATCATTTTATTATTCACCTCTGTACTACTAATTTTACTTAGTTCTAAGCCAATATCAAATTTTATTATTTAAATAGTTTCTTTAATAGGTTTAATATTGCCTTTGTAATCTTTAGTATTTTTAATATTATACATTATTTTTATGATTATATTGTTCTCTCGTTTTCAAGATATTCTTCCAATCCGTTCTCTTTGCAGAAATTTTGGACTGACTTTCTTTTCTCTTCTGAAATTATTCGGAGAACTTCTAATAAATCCGTCTTTCTGAAGTGAGAACATAATTGTTTGGTATCTATATACATATCAAATCCATTTTGCTGGACTTTTTTAGAGAAGTAAAAGTCTTCTCCTAATTCTAATCCACCGTGTTCGTTATATACGAACGAAAACCAGGGCGGTTCTATATTTTCCAAAACTTCTCTTTTAATTAGCAGACAGCCAGTTCCAACACCATCCACGTTGACTACTTCCTTCTCTTGAGTTTTCTCATAGAATTCATTTATACCCATAACTCTATAATTTCCATTTTCATTCTTAAGAACCACTGGTCTTGGAACTCCTCCCTTTGAAATAGCAGTGATTGCTGAGACTACAGGCTTATCTCTCTCAACCATTTTAAGTATATCTCTCTGAGGACAACAATCTGCATCAATCATTAGCAGCCATTCCGCATTAGGTTTGTCCAAGAAGGTTTTAACCATTTGGTTCCTATTTGCATCAACAGGCTGCTGGTAAGAGTAGTTTACGTTAATCCTGTAGTTTTTTTCTGTATCTGGTGCTTTTAGACTTTGTAATGTTTTGGATAATTCAGCTGACATATCAGCTGTAGATTCTCGATTAGGTACACAAATTTCTATAGATGGTTTGACTGTCATTTTAATCACATACGAGTTTTATTTCCATGATAAAAATAAAAGTGATTCAATGTAGCTGATATTACTATCTAATCATGGAAATAAAGTTTAATTTACAAAGGAGCTCTATGAGACGTTTACTTCCCATGTCATTTCGAGAGTGTCGCTTGATTGGACATTAATTGTAGACAGAATCTGCCTAGCTAATAGTACTGTGTTCGTATTGCAGTAAATTGTAGATTCTCTGATTGTAGATGAGTTGTTTGTAAATGTTGCTACTAAGCTCATCGTGTTTCCATTTTGTCCTGCAGTAAGTCCTGTTTGCGTGTCTACAGTGGTCCCCAAACTTGAGTCTGAATCGCTAACTGCTGTTGAGTCTGATCCTATGCCGACTGATCCAAACTTCCCATCTGCAGTGAGACCTGCTCCAATAAGTTCTACTACGTTGTCTCTACCTTCATTTACAGTTGCCATATGTTTTCACCTCCAATTATAATTTTTTTAGTATAGGCTCGGTTTCAAGCTCTTTTTTAAGATTTCCATCTTCGTCGTATACTCTTACTTTTAATTTATCTTTGATATCCATATCCTGAACATCGTCTTTAGCTAACTGTTCTTTCAACTCTTTCAAAGCTTCTATTTTTTCTTCGTTTATTTGTTCCTCTGATCCCATGATTCATCCCACTCTTTGTTTTTACCTTTCTTTTTCTTCTTGCGGTCTTTGTTTTTACCTTTCTTTTTCTTCTTGCGGTCTTTGTTTTTACCTTTCTTTTTCTTCTTGCGGTGTTTGACCGATCCTTCACCTTCTACTCTTACATGTTCAACTTCTTCCTTCAGATTTCCTTCAGAGTCATATACCTTAACTCCTAATCGGCCTTCAGCAAGTTTTTTTAGGTCTTTATAATCTTTTGACATTATCAAACAATCCTCGCTCGAAACATATAATGAGATTGTCCTTCTATACCTGGTTCATTAATAACTTCTACAATCTCATACTCTCTATCTTTATAAACAACTCTGTTTCCATTATTTAAATTGTTTACTGTTGAATCACAAAATCCACGTAAATCTCCTGCTTGGAAAATACCTTCTTCAACATCATCGTCCTCTTCACTCATAATTTCAAAATGACCGCTGATTTCTTTTTCTGTGATGTTAGTTGACTTCTGGTCTCCCCATTTGTTTATGCTTTCATCTACTACTTTCAATGTGATAGTTTCTCCTATGTCGTTAACAATCTGATCCATATAAGACATTTTTAATTAAATAATTTTAGTGCAACAGGTAATACTTCAGTAAGAGCAAGTACGACCGCTACAGCACCAGTAGCTAAATATATTTTCTTTTCGTTGTTGAATACTCTATCCTCTAATGCTTCTCTATCTTCTTTATTGTCTTCTACTTTTTCTTTTATGTACTTTATATCTTTACATATTTCAGCCGTAGTTGTCTTTAGTTCAGTCAAACTATCATAGATTTCTTTGTGTTCTCCATTGTTCATAGTGCACATCTCTTTTACGTAATTTCGTTTTTATTTTCACCAAAACCCATCACACTTTTTTGGTTTATTTTGTTAATTGTTCTTTGATATTGGTCATAAAGTATCTGAAAGCCTTGAGACTGCTTTCTTATGCTTACTTTACCTATTTTGTAGCTTCTTAACTTTGAAGCATCTATATTAGTAAATCCATAAGCTGCAGTTAACTGTGCACAGGCAGTTTTTACTAGATTATGTGGCGTTTTTTCATCTAAAGGAGCCACTGAATATGATAAATATAATTGTTCATTTGAAGGAATGCCTGTTCCGTCTGAGTCTTTGATTTCAAATTTACCTATATCAGAATCCAATAAAGTTACACTCAAGTCAGAGTTTCTAACTCCAGCACTGTTTACTGTGTAAGCTTCAATATCTTCAGAAGTAACTTCCCCATCATCATTATAATCTCCAAGAGTCTTGAAGTTTTGATGAAGATCTCTTACATAAAAAATACTGTTAGCACCATCGATGTAGTTTCTTTTTTCCTGGCTGATACTTCGTACTTTTTCATCTTCTACAGTGTAATTTATGTCTTGGTTAAGTTCAGGAATAGCTGTGTTATCTCTAAGGTCAGCCAATACAGAATCATCAATATCGCTGGTAGAAAGGCCACAGACTCTTCTTATGTCGTTCACAGTACAGTATGTCATCACTGTTCACCTCTAATTATCCTACTTGCCAGTACAAAACTTTAATATCTGAACCAGAGGTAGTCATTGCTTTTACATCCTTAAGCTTGCACTCGTCTTGACTAAGTTCATCCCTTACTTCATCTATAGTGCCTATAGCAGTTTTCCAATTACCAGATCTTCCAGTAGTTACAGCCATCTTTTCTCTAACCTGCTAGTCTTTTTGCTCTCTTCAATATTTTCCTTGCTTTGATCTTGCCTATGCCAGGGATTGGTTCTAAGTCACTTTCGTTTGCTTTGCTTAAGTCTTCTATAGATTCAAAATCTTCACTTAATTCAACTGCTAACTCAGAAGCAACTCCTTTGATTCTTTCAAATTCAGACTTCCGTCCTTCTTCCTTAGGCTCTTCTTTTTCTTCCTCATTCTCAGAACTTTCTTCTTGTTCTTCTTTCTCAGATTCATCTGATTTTTCTTTCTCTTCTTCAGACTCTTCTTGTTCGTCTTCTATAGATCCTTCTCTCTTTATTCTTCTTGCTTTCTGAACTACAGAAGTAGCTTCATCTGTTTTTCCTCCCCTTAATAGCTCTCTATATTTTTGATTGAGTTCTTCTAATTTTTTTTCTAAATCCATTTTTGCACCTCGTTTTTTAATTTAAAATAAAATAAAACGCGTTTTAGAAATTCTCTGAATCATCCATAGCGATCCATCCGAATGTAACTGCTGGACTGGCCTTGGTCGTAGCTTTCTTGATTGTAAATCCTGAATTTGTTCTTGAAGAAACCCATACGTTTGTGTCAGAAAATTCTTCAACAACGACTGCTGGTGAGTTTTTCATTGTTTCGTCAAAAGAAAAGCTTGTTTCTGTAGTTGTAACACTATCTACTCCGGCCTGTAAGTTTTGCATTTTTCCATAACCGCCATGAAAACCTGATCTTCCCATTTTTAGATTCACCTCCATTTTTTTATATTGGCTAATAAACCATTGGGCCTAACCACCTGTTTTGGCTGTCTCAAACGAGCTCAACCGGACGAACAGGATGAAGCTTTCGCTTCAAGCCCCCTGCCAAATAAAATAAGCAGGAAATAATAAAAAACGAGCTTGTTGGACCGACTACGACAGCTTGAGCTGACTTATGCCAGACCAACTCACCCAAATTGATAGCTAGTTTGCTAACCAATTTAGGCAGTTTTGACGTAGGTCATAGATTCTCTCTGAAGAACGACTGGCTTGAATGCCTGGTCGTAATAGATTCTGTGCTCTGATTCAGGCTTGTTATACTGATAGTCGATGTGTGGGTTTTCTAGAATACCTAAAGCAGGACCAACTTTCTGACCACTCCTCTTAGTTCCGATGACAGGAGCCTTGGTACTAATATTCTCGGATTCAACGATCTTCAAGCCGAGATATTTACCAATTTCTCCATTAAGTACAACTTCATCGCTGCCGTATTGTTCGGCATTGGTGAACTGAGAATCAGTTCTCAAGTCGTACTTCATCGAAGGGGAAATGACCATTGCGAAAGGAGAGAATCCTTTCTTTTCGACCTCTCTCATACCTTTTGCTACTGCATCAGGTGTTAAGACACCTGAACTAGATTGGTCGATTATAGTTGGGTCATGAGACGCATCACCAGAATAGTCATTAAATTCTCCGTTGTTACCTTCGATTGCATCAACTACATCCTTCAAAATTGCCTCGTCAACATCCTGAGCGATGGCTTCAGAAACCATCATTCGGGCTGTCTTGACTAGGTCAACATTTGAAGTCATGACGCTCTCTTTAGGAATTGCAATACCTCCTTTGTAGAAATCAGTTTCATCAAAGGAAAGTACTCTTTCTGATAGAGAATCTAACTTGGTGAACGTCCTTGTGTTACCTTGACCAAGAGCTGTCTGAGAGACCGAAATATCTAACCTGCTGTCTTCAAGGAAAAATCTTACTGTATCTTTTCCTTGACCAGAGATATCTTTCACTCTGGAAAGATCCCTCATTCTTCGAAGCGGGCGGGAATACTCGATAACTCTGTCTTCCCACTCTTCTCCGAAAATGTTCGAAGGAAGGTCAGATCTAGTTGTGTCTCCGTGTTCTACAGTTGCTCTACGTACTTCGTCTTCGGATAGTTCTCTAATTTCAGTCATTTTAATGCACCTCCAGTTTTCGTGCCTTGAAGTCTTTCCATGTGCTCTAACATCTTCTTGTCTAATTCGCTGTCGTCAAGTTCCTCAACTTTATCTTTCAAGGATTTGTCATCCTCGTCGTCACTTCTTCGAGATAACTTTTGAGGTTTCTTGACCTTTTCCTCAAGTTCTTCTATCTTGTTTGATTTCTCGTTAACTTGTTTTTCCAAGTTTTCTATTTTCTTTTCTAGGCCACTGGTAGCTTCGCTGATTTTTTCATCAGCTGACTTCTGTTTTTCTTCCCACATTTCGGCGATCTCTTTGAGATCTGCGTTGGGGTTCTTTTTCCTGTAATCTTTGACGAATTCAGCGTACTCGTCAGTTTCTTCGTTGTCTACTTCTTCACTTTCGTCAACTTCCTCGTCTTCTTCCTCAGCTAGTTCTTTTAGCTGATTCAGAATGTCCTCTGCGTTTTTGTAGGGTTTTGGATAGTCTCCGTTTTCTCCGTTCAATAGAGAATCAATTACCTCCATGACTTCTGCGACTTCAACATCAAGTAAGTCGGCTAATTCGCCTGCTACTTCCTTAATGTCTTTGTTTTTGTTTTCTTCAGTTTCTTGATCTTCTTCGACGTCTTCCTCTTCTTGAGTTTCTTCCTCTTCTAATTCTTCAGAATTGTCTTGTTCAGACACGGTTTTCACCTCCATATTATTTATGTAAGCTGTTTTTACAGCGGGGTTTAATACCACGCTGAAATTATCAAATACAAACGATTTCATGTTCTGGCCATGAACATCTCCAGTTACTTTTGGGCTAATACCAAACTTAGCACCATACGCTAATTTAATAGCTGCTTCCTTGTCTACTATTTCTAAATCTCCTACTATTCTATTTCCCTCTAAACGGACATTTTTTACTTCTCCGATCCATTTCTCTGATGCTCTATCTTCGTGGTCCCAAAATAGGGATTTTACTTCTGAATCATCCCAATCAGTTCGATTGTATGCGTTCTTGATTGCTTGGCCAGTGTATTTATAATCCTTCCATACACCAGGACTCATTAAAGTTATATCTGTAACTGTATAAGGTAATGTAACTTCTTCTTCCAAATTACTCATAATCTTGGCAGACTGAAGTAACTGCTGTACATAAGAATTATCCTGTAACTTATCCACAGGAATTTCTTCTGCTTCTACAGAATCCCAGTTAAGTTGCTGATCAGCCATCTTAACCACATATAGAAAGAGGAATTTATGACACTTAAAAAGGTTAAGGTAATATATAACAAACACAAGCAAATATAAGCAAAAGAAACAGTCTAAAAACTAATATGTTCTTTACATATAACCATATTTCTTCTGGTATCTGTATACTGTTTTTTCACCACAGTCTGCTTTTTCTGCAATTTCTGGCCTCGGTCGTCCTTCTTCAGACAGTTCAATTATAACCTTTATTTGATCAGTACTAAGCTCTCTACTTCCTACTGGTCTTCCAGACATATTTATTAGACCTCAACAGTATAATCCTTTTCGGTATAGTCTCCGTTATACTTTTTTACCTTAATTTTGTCAGTATCTGGAGACATTTTATACATTTTTACTAATTCGTTAAATTCGTGTTTGTCTGAAGCAACCAACGGTTTTTCAAATTTGATGGAATTATTCCAGTTAAATTCGTTGTTTAGTATTTTTATTCGCTCATGCCAAGGTTTATTTGATATATTCTCCTTATAATAAGGTACATCAAGAATATAGGATGTACCTGCTTTTATTGACCCTGTTAAAATATAATCTTCCTCAGACAGG
>Ga0207714_1001527_pt1 | contig 14872 bp, 13 predicted proteins | sample PonA232FremontCA_2_FD_187270 | JGI IMG/M metagenome (GOLD analysis project Ga0207714, IMG submission 187270) | Marine sediment microbial community from Fremont, CA, USA - Pond A23 Sediment 2 (SPAdes) | ecosystem: Environmental > Aquatic > Marine > Unclassified | place: USA: Fremont, California... | reverse complement strand
GAGCACGTCGTATCGGCAGGGGCGGAGTCCGTTGCGGTCGAGCACCGCACCGACGCGTTCGCCGTCAGTCGCCGCCACCAGCGCCGGCCCGTCCCAGGGTTCGACCAGCGAGGCGTGGTAGTCGTAGAACTCGCGGCGCCGGCCCGACACCTCGGTTGCATCGCTTCGCCAGGCCTCCGGAATCAGTGTCCGCAACGCGTGCGGGAGCGACCGCCCGCCGAGCATCAGCAGCTCCAAGGCGTTGTCCACACTCGCGGTGTCTGACTGGTTCGGGTCGTCGATAACCGGTTTCAACGTCTCGATATCCTCGCCAAACGCCGGGTGTTCGATGTCGGTCTCCCGGGCACGCATCCAGTTTATGTTGCCCTGGATGGTGTTGAACTCGCCGTTGTGGATGATACGCCGGTACGGGTGGGCGAGCTGCCACGCGCCCAGTGTGTTCGTCGAGAACCGGGCGTGGACGAGCACGAACGTCGAGCGCAGTCGCTCGTCGTCCAGCTCTGGGTAGTACGAGGCGAGCTGGCACGCCGTGAGTAGCCCCTTGTAGACCAGTGTCTTTCGTGACAGCGAGACGACGTGGAACCGCTCGTGGCCCGGTGGTGACTGTTCCTCGACGGCGTTTTCGAGTGCCCGGCGAGCGACGTACAGCCGCTGGTCGAACGGCTCGACGGCGTCGTCGTCGGGGAAATCGGCGCCGGAGGCCGACACGTGCCCTCTCTCCTCCGACGCATCGGTCACGAACACCTGCCGGACGGCGGGCTCCGACTCGAGCGCGGTCTCCCCCAGGCTCTCGTTTTCCGTGGGGACAGTCCGCCAGCCCAGCACCGAGAGCCCCGCGGCCGCGAGATGCTCCTCGATAAACGCCACGAGGGCGGCGCGTTCGTCTGCCTCCCGGGGCAAGAACACCGCACCGACCGCGTACGACCCGCGCTCTGGCAGCTCGAACGGAACCTCGGCACGGAGAAACTCGTGTGGAATCTGCAGCATGATACCCGCTCCATCCCCCGTGTCCGGGTCCGCGCCTGTCGTCCCGCGGTGTTCCATACACTCGACAGTCGAGAGCCCGTCGTCGACGACTTGGTGTCGCCGCTCGCCGTCGAGGTCCATCACCACCCCGACGCCACAGTTCGAACGGGTCGCTCCGGGCGAGACGAGCCCGTTTGTCTCGTCAGTTCCATCTCCCATGATAGGTATCAACAACCACTCCACGCATATCAGGGTACTCCTGAAATGCACATGGTGTGTGAAACTCGAATAAGGGTGTACTAGGAGTATGCGGGAAGGCTACCCCGGGTGGTCCGGCGTCGAACCGTTATTTAATTCGGCCCCTGTACATGTGGTATGGAGAGTGACCCGCAGCTCCGACGGACGGTTCCGATAACACCGACACTCCCGCGTCACCGTGTCGGCTCCGACGCCGTCCGGAGTGGCCGGGTTCGGTCGGGGCGGCGGTGGCTATCACTGGCGCTCGCGTCCGCCGGGCAACAGTCGGGAGATGACAGATGAGCGGTGAGTCACACGACCCCGAACACCCGCTGTTCGCCCGGGTGTACGACCCGGTGATGGCACTCCCCGAGCGGTTCCTGCTCGCAGACCACCGGGCCCACCTCGCGGAGGGGCTCTCGGGGCTGGTGCTCGATATCGGCTCGGGAACCGGGGCGATGTTCCCACACTACCCGGCGACACCCGAGGTGACCGTCCACGCCGTCGAACCGGACCCGCACATGCGCCGGCAGGCGGCGGAACGGGCCGACCGCCTCCCGCTGGACCCGACGGTGGTCGACGCGGGTGTCGAAGACCTGCCGTACCCCGAGAACAGCGTCGACGCGGCGGTGGCGGTGTTTGTCTTCTGTACGGTGCCGGAGCCCGGGGCGGCGTTAGACGAACTGGCGCGTGTGTTGCGACCCGGCGGTGAACTCCGATTTCTCGAGCACATCCGGGGCCGGGGGAGGGTCGGCTCTGTCCACGACGCGCTCGCCCCTGCCTGGTACCACGCCGCCGGCGGTTGCAACCTCAACCGGGAGACCGGTGACGTGCTCGCGGCCGACGAGCGGTTCGACCTGTTCGAGTACACCCGCTTCGAGTCCGGTCTCTCCGGGCTGCTCCCGCTCGTTCGGGGTCGGCTCGAACGCCGCGGCGGGGTGACCCTGCTCGGCTGACAGCGTGGAACGACCTCCCGAGAGCCTCGGGCGAGCGCCGGACAGCCGCGGTGTTTTTCACCGCGAACGTGATAATCGAGATATGGAGACGCTCACGCTGGGGCCCGCAGGAACGTACTCACACCGGGCCGCCAGGGCAATCGCCGACGGCGAGGTCCGGTTCACCGAGTCGGTGACCGACATCGTCGAGTCCGTCGCGGCGGCGGAGTACGGCCGCGGCGTCGTCCCCGTGGAGAACAGTATCGAGGGCTCTGTGACAGAGGCACTCGACGCCGTCACCGAGCACGAGGTGGCCGTGGTCCGGGAGATAATCACCCCGATCCGGCACGCACTGCTGGCACGGGACCGGGGGTTCGAGACGGTCGCCAGCCACGCACAGGCGCTCGCACAGTGCCGGGACTATCTCGAGGGTGCCCACCCCGAGACGGAGATCAAGGCGGTTGCGAGCACCGCCCGTGGCGTCCAGCGGGCCCGAGAGGACCCGTCTGTGGCGGCCATCGGCCACCCCGCAAACGCCGATACCGCCGGTGACAACAGCACGGCCGGTACCGAACTGCTCGTACTCGCCGAGGATATCCAGGACCGGAGCTCCAACGCGACCCGGTTTCTGGTTGTCGCACCGGTCGCGGACCGCTCGGAGGCGGGCAGCAAGACGAGTTTCGTTGTCTATCCCGGTGCCGACTACCCCGGCCTCCTGTTGCGTATGCTCGAACCGTTCGCGGACCGCGACATCAATCTCACGCGTGTGGAGTCCCGCCCGAGCGGGGAACGACTCGGCGACTACGTCTTCCACTTCGACATCGCCGCCGGTCTCTACGAGCAACGCACCCGGGACGCGTTAGCTACCATCGAGGAGATCGCCGCGGATGGCTGGGTCCGGCGTCTCGGCTCTTACGACAGCGAGACGGTACTAAACTGAGGCGTGAGCGGGGTCGCGGCCGCGGGGTGCTCGTCGTGGCTGACAGCCGGTTTCGCCCGTGTGAACAACGGGTTCGACCCGGGACGCGGGCGGAAATCCGTATTTAAATGCCGTTCCTGTGGGAGGGTATAACATGTCTCAGCCGGCGTTGCAGCCACTCTCACGGCTTCTGACCAATAGGTTTATATAGAATCCCATTCAATGTACGAGTGATTATGTCTCAGCAGATGGGCAACCAGCCGCTTATCGTACTGTCGGAGGAGAGTCAGCGCACCTCCGGAAAGGACGCACAGTCGATGAACGTCACGGCCGGAAAGGCCGTGGCAGAATCCGTACGAACCACACTCGGCCCGAAGGGGATGGACAAGATGCTCGTCGATTCCTCGGGCAGTGTCGTCGTCACGAACGACGGCGTCACAATCCTCGACGAGATGGACATCGAACACCCGGCCGCCAACATGGTGGTCGAGGTCGCCCAGACCCAGGAGGACGAGGTCGGTGACGGCACGACGACCGCTGTTGTCATCGCGGGTGAACTGCTCTCGAAGGCAGAGGACCTTCTCGACCAGGATATCCACGCCACCATCCTCGCACAGGGTTACCGACAGGCCGCCGAGGAGGCAAAGGCAGCACTCGAGGAGACCGCCATCGATGTCGACACCGACGACACCGAGACGCTCGAGGGTGTCGCCCGAACGGCGATGACCGGCAAGGGCGCAGAGAGCGCAAAGGACCACCTCGCCTCGCTGATCGTGCAGGCGGTCCGGTCGGTCGCCGACGAGGAGACTGTCGACACGGACAACGTTCAGGTCGAGACGGTCGTTGGCGGCTCCATTGACGAGTCCGAGCTGGTCGAGGGCGTCATCGTGGGCAAGGAGCGCGTCCACGACAACATGCCCCAGCTGAAACAGGACGCCAACATCGCCCTGCTCGACACCGGTATCGAGGTACCCGAGACGGAGCTCGACACCGAGGTCAACGTCACGGACCCCGACCAGCTCCAGCAGTTCCTCGACCAGGAGGAAGAACAGCTGCGAGAGATGGTCGATCAGATAATCGACGCCGGCGCAGACGTCGTTATCTCCCAGAAGGGCATCGACGACATGGCCCAGCACTACCTCGCCGAGGAGGGGATTCTGGCAGTGCGCCGCGCGAAGAACTCCGATACGCAGGCACTCGCACGCGCAACCGGTGGTCGCGTCGTCTCGAACATCGAGGATATCACCGAGGGCGACCTCGGCTTCGCGGGCACCGTCGCGGAGCGGGAACTCGGCGGTGACGAGAAGCTGTTCGTCGAGGATGTCGACGACGCCCGAGCGGTCTCGCTGGTGCTGCGCGGCGGCACCGAGCACGTGGTCGACGAGGTCGAACGCGCCATCGAGGACGCACTCGGTGTTGTCGCCTCCACGCTCGACGACGGCAAGGTGCTGACCGGCGGCGGTGCGCCCGAGACGGCGCTGTCGCTGCGTCTGCGTGACTTCGCCGACAGTGTCGGCGGCCGCGAGCAGCTCGCAGTCGAGGCCTTTGCGGATGCAATCGACGTGGTGCCACGAACGCTCGCCGAGAACGCGGGTCTCGACCCCATCGACTCGCTGGTCGAGCTTCGGAGCCAGCACGACGCCGGCAACACCACGGTCGGACTCGACGCCGACGCCGGCACGGTCGGCGACCTCGAGGGCGAGGCTGTCGAGCCGCTCAGCGTGAAGACCCAGGCCATCGAGAGCGCCACCGAGGCCGCGGTCATGCTGCTGCGCATCGACGACGTCATCGCAGCCGGCGACCTCAAGGGTGGCAGCGGTGACGACGACGGCGACGACGCGCCCGGCGGCCCCGGTGGCCCCGGCGGTATGGGCGGCATGGGCGGCGGCATGGGTGGGATGGGCGGCATGGGCGGCGCGATGTAGGCCGGCCACGACCCGAGCCAAAGCTGTACCGCCTGCGAACTGCACGGTTCTATTTATACTCGTCCCGTAGCGGCTACGCCGGGCAGGTACCCGTTCGGGTCGACCGGGTGTGGTCGGCGGATGCTGTCGGCGTCGCTACCCGGACGGTGACGCCAGCTCTCACCCGTCGAGTGCCTCGGCACCCGCGTCGACAGCAGCCAGCAGGGTGTCGACCTGGTTTTTACGTGAGGGCGACGCGAACAGCTCGTGACCACCGTCGTAAAGAACGGTCCGTCCGGGCGGCACGGCCTCACCGATAGCCCGGGTAGAGACAACGGAATCGGCGAGTGTGCAGAAAACAACGGCGTCGTCGGCGACAGGTGGGCGGTCGCGCTGTGCCCGGCGAGATTCCCGGATGAACGTCGGCGCGGCACGCGAGGGACCCTCGCGGAGTTCGCGGTCGGTCGCAAGCGCACCGATTGCCGCGCGGGAACCGGTACCGACGGGGAGAATCGGCCGCGTGACCGGGAGCCGGGCGACCAGCGACAGCAGGCGGTCGTCGACCCCAGTCAACCCACGCGGGAACCCCCAGAACGGGCTCAGGTAGGTCGTGGTCTCCGCGCCGTCGACGTAGGCGGCGATCAGTCCACCCGCGCTGTGGCCGACCAGCCGGAATCGGTCGAGCTTCGAGAGGTAGCTGTCGACCGGGCCAACGTAGTCACGCTCGAACTCCGCGACGATATCGGGGATGCGAAAGGCGTGTACCCGGTAGCCGGCCTCGGTGAACCGGTCGACGAGCCACCCCACGTTCTCGTGGTGGAGCCGGTTGCCCCAGCCGAGTATCCAGACCAGATCCGGGTCGGTCTCCGGGCCGTACTGTTCGACCTTCATATCTCCTGCCGGGACCGCCCCGGTCTAAACAGTTGTGCACCGCCCACGGGAACAGAGCCGGCGGAGCGCAACCCATATGACGGCTCACGCCGCAGTTCGATTCGATGGAGGTCTTCGGGTCGAGCGGCATCCGTGGTGTCGTCGGCGAGGAGCTGGCACCGGCTGACGCGGTGCGTGTCGCGCAGGCCGCCGCGGACGTGTTCGACACCGACCGGGTTGCCGTGGCACGTGACACCCGCCGGACGGGCGGAATGCTCGTGAACGCGGTCGCGAGCGGGCTGGCGAGCGTCGGCTGTGATGTCGACCGCGTGGGTGTTGTGCCCACCCCCGGGCTGCAGGTGTACTGCAGTCGCGAGGCTGTCCCCGGGGTGATGGTCACCGCGTCGCACAATCCGCCGGAGTTCAACGGTATCAAACTGGTCGGGTCGGACGGTGTCGAGCTGACCAGCGACACGCTCGACCGGGTGGAGACGGCGCTCGACGGCGAACTGGGGCTCGTGGCGTGGGACGAGACCGGGCGGAGCCAGCGGGTCGACGGTGTGTGCCGTGAGTACCGTACTGCGGTGCGGTCGGCGGTCGACCGGTCGACAATCGCCGGTGCGGGGCTGACAGTGGCGCTGGACCCGGGTCACGGTGCGGGGGCACTGACCAGTCCGGACCTGCTGGCGGCGCTTGGCTGTACGGTGAAGACAGTAAACGCACAGCCGGACGGCCAGTTTCCCGGGCGGGACCCCGAACCGGTCGCGGAGACACTTGGTGAGCTCCGGTCTCTGGTCCGGGCGAGCGACGCCGGCCTCGGCGTGGCACACGACGGTGATGCCGACCGGGCGATGTTCGTCGACGAGACTGGGACGCACATCGAGGGGGCGGCCGTGCTCGCGGCGCTGGCCGCGGCGGAACTCGACCCTGGTGACACGGTGGTCTCGGCGGTCAACGTCTCACAGCGGTTGGTCGACGTGGTCCGAGAGACCGGCGCGACCCTCGAACTGACACCGATCGGGAGCACACACATCATCACGGCGATACGTGACCTGCAGGCGGCCGGCGAGACGGTCCCGGTGGCCGGCGAGAGCAACGGCGGTATCTTTTTTCCGGGGTACCGTATTGCCCGTGATGGGGCCTACACCGCGGCCCGGTTTCTGGAACTGCTGGCCGACCGGCCGGCGAGCGAGGTCGTCGCCCCGTACAGCGACTACGACAACGTTCGGAGGAACATTCGATACCGGGGCGAGACAGAGCGCACGGCGATGGTCGAGGCCGTCGAGGCGGTCGCGGCCGAGAGCAACGCCGCGGTCGACACGACCGACGGCTACCGACTCGACTACGGTGACGCCTGGGTGCTCGCCCGCCCCAGCGGGACCGAACCCGTGGTCCGGGTGTACGCCGAGGCCCGCGGGCACGAGCGGGCACTGACACTCGCCGACCGCATGGTCGAGCGGGTCGAAGCGGCACGAACCGGGGTTCGCTCCTGACAGGCAGTCGACGCGCTATCGCCGTCGAATCGATATCTCGCTTCGTCGGTGAAACGGTGTGTTTAAGACTGTAACGGTAGTTTCATGTGTATGAGCAACGAGCCGGAGGGCGACGTCGACAGCACGCCCGACGACACACCCGAGGAGGCGGTCGACGCCGAACACGACGATACAACAGAGGAGGCGGCAGGGTTCGAGTACGGTGACTTCGTCCGTCTCGGGTACGTCGCCCGGACTGCCGAGGAGGAGCACCTCGTAGACACGACCGACGGTGACCTCGCGGAGGAGGAGGGTATCGACGACGGTGAGCGGGAGTTTGGCCCCCGGACGATCGTTCTCGGTGAGGGGCACATCTTCGACCCTGTCGAGGATGCTGTCGTCGGTAGCACGGTCGGTGATACCGGAACGGCGACTGTCCCGCCGGCGGATGCGTTCGGCGAGTACGACGACGAGGAGGTGCGCACGGTCAGCACCGAGAAGATACCCGAGGACGAGCGCTACCCCGGTAACCAGGTCCAGATCGACGGCGACACCGGGTTCATCGAGACGGTTATCGGTGGCCGGGCACGTGTCGATTTCAACCACCCGCTCGCCGGTGACACCCTGAACTACGAGTGGGAGGTCGTCGATACTGTCGACGACCGCGAGGAACAGGCACAGGAGCTGCTGCAGACGTTCCTCGATATCGACCTGGATGTCCACTTCGAGACCGACACTGTCGAGGAGGAACAGCTCGTCGACGACAGCGACGACAGCGACGACAGCGACGACGCCACATACGAGACTGTCGAGGTCCAGAAGGAGGCGCTGTACATCGACGCGACGCCGGAGCTGACGATGAACCAGCAGTGGATGATGGGGAAACAACAGATGGGCCAGCAGATAATCGACCTGCTCGGCATCGACCGCATCGTCGTCCAGGAGGTTATCGAGGGTGGCGGGTTCCCCGGGATGATGGGCGGCATGGGTGGCATGGGCGGTGCCGGTCTCGAGGAGGCTCTCGAAGACGCCGACATCGACGCCGACGAGCTCGCCGAGGAGCTGTAACCCGTCTCCGACCGGGGTGACGTTTCTCGAACCTGTGTCGAGATAGCCGGTCTGCTCCCTTGACATCCTCCCACGGCTGAAGCCGTGGGATTCCTCCGGTGGGGATGTTGGCTACTCCGCACCCACGGAGGCAAGTTTCCCGTCGCCGGTACTCCGGTTTGTGCGCTCCTCGTTGGGACTTACCCTCTCGGGAGAGTGTGGTGGCTCCGACCAGTTGTGGTCGTCCCACTTGAGGCGCACGGGCCGTGCCATCGACCCGACTTCGAGTGCGCCAGCCTGCCGTTCGAGGAACGTCCGCGAAGCATCGAGATCAGCGTGACCCTCGTAGCCGCACGGACACCGGAACACGTCGCCGTCCCGCTCTGTATCCTCTTGCTCACCACACGCCGGACACTCCGCTGTCGTGTACGCTTCTGACTCGACTTCGACCGTGATGCCGTATTCCTCGGCAGTGGTGGCGAGCCGGTCAATGAACGCCCGGAACGCTCAAAACTGATGGGTCTTGGCGTTCACTTCCGCGCTCCAGTGTGTCGAGAGAACGTCCGTGAGGTCGCCCACGTACATTGCCGCCACGCCCTCGTTGTACAACCGCTCGATCAAGTCGCGGACGAGCGCGCCCTGGGCGTGGTCACGTCTTCTTGTTCGCTTCCGGTACAGCCGTCGAATCCGCCGACTACTGTACCGCTCATCACAGAGTTTGGACTGAAACCGAGCGATTTCCTCTGTCGTTTCGCGGAACCGCTGGAACAGGTCCCGGCCTTCGTAGAGGTATTGCTCGCCGGTCGTGGTAGTACAGGCGACGAGATTGTTCGCGCCCACGTCCACGGCAGCCGATTCGTCGGCTAGTGGTGAATCCTGTCGAGAATCAGGTACGGTGACAGGCTGAAAGGCCCTGAACGTGTCGTCGAGTTCGTCGTACTGTATCTCCAAGCGACCGTGTTTGCCGTCCCACTTCGGGTCGCCAGCGACTTTGAGGCGCAGTCGGTCGTGATAGCCAAGGCCGTACTCCTCTTTGAGGTCGTGGCCGACAGGGATTTCAAGGCGACTCCGTTCGCCGGTTTCAAGGGTGTACTGGTCGTTGCGAATGTACGTCCGCAACTCCCTGCCGTCACCCTCGTTGCCCCAGTAGCCCGGCGGGGCGGTGTCCTCTCCGTCATCTCTGGCAGCGAAGAACGACCGCCACGCTTCTCTGTTCTTGCGGATGATCTGTTGGGCGGTGGCGGAGCCGAGGACGCCAACGTACTGCTTGCGGTAGTCGGCGGTATTCCACACGCTTTCACCGTCGAAGAAGTTCTGGCGACGTTCGTAGGTGAGTTCGTTCCACAGGCTGGCAGAGGCGTCCAACAGGTCGCGGAGCAGTTGCTCGTCCTGCGTGGAGAGCGGGCGCACCGCAAACATGCTGGTTCGCCTCACGACAACAGACATTTATACTTTTACGTCTAAATGTCTTTTGGACACAAACTATGCGACCGAACATCGACATCTCGCACACGCTGAACGGGCAGGTGAAAGACTACGCTGAACAGCAGGACGTGAGCCTCGAAGACGCCTATCAAGAGATTATCGAAGCGGGTCTACAAGCAATCCATCCAGATGGACCCAGTGAATATGAAGTCAAAATCCTTCGGATGGAGGACATAATCAAGGATCGGATTGAGGGTGATAAAGAGCACTGTCAAGGTACGCCAAATGACTGGGAAGACTACTATGATGGCAAATGTTTCTCTTGTGGGAGGGTATGGGAAGAGGACTTCCTGATGCCCAGCCCTGAGCGGGAGCAATCATTCACCGGCTATGGCGACACCATGACTGACACTCCCGACGACCTTTGCATTCCATGTTGGAGGGAAGCTATGGACTATCCGAAAATTCCCAACACGGTTAGAGAGGCGGCATAGAACATCCAGATCAGCCGTAGCGCATGGTTTGCGACGGCGTGCTGTCGCTTACACCCACCCCTAAAGGAGTGGGCTTCCGCTCGCTATGTGTCATCCACCGAACCGACGACGAGTAGGTTCTACCCCGAGGGTGGGGACCGGCTCGGCGCGGGCGACGTGGTCGTCGTTCGGGGCACCTGGCCCGCCACCGAGGCCCTGCTCGCAGACGCCGGAGAGGCCTGACAGCGAGACACCGGAAACCACAGTGGGCAGAGGGGCAAGGCTTACACCGCAGTCGACCGCCCTTCCGGTATGGAGGAGACGGTACTCCTGGTCGGCGGCGGTGGCCGAGAACACGCCATCGCACGGGCGCTGGCCGGGTCAGCAGCCGGCCTGTACGCGTGTGCGGAGAACCGGAACCCGGGGATCGCACGTCTCGTAGACGGGTTCGAGACGCTTGCGACGACAAACAGCACGGCGGTCCGTGCTTACGCCCGCGAGGTCGACGCGACGCTCGCCGTCATCGGTCCGGAGGCACCCCTGGAGGCGGGTGTCGCCGACGCGCTCGACGAGGCTGACATCTACGCGTTCGGGCCACAGCAGACCGAGGCCCGCATCGAGACCGACAAGGCGTTTCAGCGTCGGTTCATGGCCGAGCACGACATCTCGGGCTGTCCAACGTTCGAGACGTTCGACGACCCCGAGGCCGCCTGTGAGCACATCGACAGCAACGGGGGTGACCTGGCGGTCAAACCCGCCGGGCTGACCGGCGGAAAGGGTGTGAAGGTGATCGGTGACCAGGTGACCCCGGCGGAGGCAAAGAACTACATCCGGGAGTCCGGCTACGACCGTCTCGTGCTCGAGGAGCGTCTCGTCGGCGAGGAGTTCACCGTCCAGGCGTTTGTCGCCAACGGTGAACTGCGTGTCACACCTGCGGTGCAGGACCACAAGCGGGCCTACGAGGGTGACGAGGGGCCGAACACCGGCGGGATGGGCTCGTACACCGGCACCGGGCTCACCCTCCCCTTTCTGAGCGAGACGGCGTATCTCGACGCGGTCGACATCCTGCAGGAGACTGTCGACGCGCTGTCGGGGTACAAGGGTATCCTCTACGGGCAGTTCATGCTGACCGGCGAGGGTGTCAGGGTCGTGGAGTTCAACGCCCGCTTCGGTGACCCGGAGGCGATGAACACGCTACCCGTGCTCGGGACGGACCTGCTCGAGGTGCTCGTCGCGGCCAGAGAGGATGACCCCCTCCCACAGCTGACGTTCGAACCACAGGCGACCGTCTGCAAGTACGCCGTTCCGTCGGGCTACCCGACAGACCCCGAGGGTGGAACCCGCATCGACATCGACGAGGAACGGGCCGGGGACGCCCTGCTGTACTACGCGAGTGTCGACGAACGCGAGGACGGTATCTACACGACCACCTCGCGCGCCTTTGCCGTCGTCGGGGTCGGCGAGTCCATCACGGCCGCCGAGGCGCTCGCCGACGGGGCACTCACGGCTGCCGGCGAGAGTGAACTGCGGGTTCGTCACGACATCGGCACGTCACAGCTGATTCAGGAGCGTGTCGACCACGTGGCGTCACTGCGTGGGGGGTGAGTGTGTCGGCCCCGGCGAGCGGGAACGGCTATACAGCTCCGGCGTCTATCTACCGGCGATGAGTGACCACACGGACGACGGCTGGTTCGCGGGGCTCGACCGCGGTGACCCCGACGGGGCCCGGGCCGCCATCGAGACCGGAACCGCCGAGGAGCCGGCTGACTGGCCTGCGGTGGCCGTCGCGGCCGGGTTCGCGAGCGACGAATCGGACTACTACGCGGCGCTGCACGAGGCGAGTCTTCGGGCCACGCGCGAGGCGGTCCGGGAGCGCGAACAGGCCGACGACAGGCAGTTACTGCACAGCGTCCGTGCCCTGGACGACTGTGCCCGGATGGCGAATGAGCTCACAGAGCGGGTCGCCGAGTGGGCCGGGACACAGGACCCCGAGGCCGACGTCGACATCGGTTACGTTCGGGAGCTCGCGGCACGGGAGCCACAGACACCCGCGACCGAGCGGGTCGGTTCACTCGCCGGCCGGGTCGCCGACCTGGACGACGAGCAGACCCGGTTGCGCGCGTACATCGAGCGGGCCGCACCCGAGGTGGCACCGAACCTGTCGGCGCTCGCCGACCCGGTGCTCGCGGCACGGCTGATCGGACTGGCCGGTGGGCTGGAGGCGCTCGCGAAACAGCCCGCCGGCACGGTGCAGGTGCTCGGTGCCGAGGAGGCGCTGTTCGCGCACCTGCAGGGCGGCGCCGACCCGCCGAAACACGGTGTTATCTACACCCACGAGGCCGTTCACGGCACCGACCCCGAGCACCGGGGGTCTGCCGCCCGTGCCCTGGCGGGAAAACTCGCCATCGCGGCCCGCATCGACCACTACAGCGGTGACTACCGACCGGAGTTGGCGGCCGACCTCGAGGAGCGTATCGAGCGCATCCGTGCGCGTGGTCCGTCGTGAGCGAGAGCAACGGGCTCCCTACGGGTGTCGAGTGGCGGCGTATCGACGGGGAACGAGGGCTCACGACACAGGGGACACCGGTGTACGGCGAGCCAACAGAGGGGTCGTGGCGGCGCTGGGAGCCGCGGCGCTCGAAGCTCGGTGCGTTGCTCGCCCGGGGTGTCGACACCGGGTTGACCGGCGGCGAGACAGTGCTTTATTTGGGTGCGGCGAACGGGACGACCGTCAGCCACGTCGCGGACTTCGCGGGACCGACATACGCTGTCGAGTTTGCCCCCCGACCGACCCGGGACCTGCTCGCCGTCGCCGAGAGTCGAGAGAACCTGTTTCCGCTGCTCGCCGATGCCCGTCAGCCCGAGCGGTACGCACATGTGGTCGAACCGGTCGACGTCGTGGTGCAGGACGTCGCGACGAGGGGGCAGGCCCGTGTCGCGCGGGCGAACCGACAGTTCCTCGGCGAGAGCGGTCGACTGGTGCTCGCAGTAAAGGCCCGCAGCGAGGACGTCACGCGGGACCCGACTGCCGTCTTCGACGACGTGCTCGCGGAGCTCTCGGAGAGCTACGAGGTGCTCACGACCGAGCGGCTGGAGCCACTACACACAGACCACCTCGGTGTCGTCGCACGACCGCTGTGACGGCTCCCGTGTCGGCCGTCGTCAGACTGGGGCGGGGCTGCGAGAGCGGAGCAGTCCGACCACCGCGTAGACAAAGGGCGTGTCGAGCGCCACCAGCCCGAGTTTGAACAGGTACTGCCCGACCAGCAGGTCGAACACGACGTCGAGGGGAAGCCCCTGGAAGAGCGCGAACGCGACAGTGATGAAGATGACCGTGTCGATTAGCTGACTGGTCGCTGTCGAGGCGACGTTGCGGAGCCACAGGCGGTCACCGCCCGTGTACGTCTTGAGCCGGTGAAAGGCGAGCACGTCCCAGTTCTGGCTGACGATGTACGCGAGGAGGCTCCCGGTGACGACACCGGTACTCGCCGCGAGGGTGTCGGCAAACGGCTCCTGTGCGACGCTAGAGGCCCCGGAGATGGGAGCCCAGATGGCGAGCCACACCAGCGCGAGCAGCACGAAGTTCATCAGGAAGGCCACATTGACAAGGGCCTGTGCGGCGCGTTTGCCGTAGAGTTCGGCGTAACAGTCCGAGGCGAAGAACGTGAGCGCGTAGGCAAACACCGCTGCGGGAACGAGTATCTCGCCCCCGGTCACCGGGAGGCTCACCGGGAGTTCCACAGAGATGACCTTCACCGCGGTCACCTGTGCCGCGACCAGCGCCGTGACAAAGAGCGCCGCCAGACCGAGTTGTGAGACTGTGAGCCCCACTGTGGTCGGGTTCGACCCGGTCCCGGTGTCAGTCGCCATCCTGCCCCGCGTCGTCGAGTCGGCCGTGACGGGCGTCGATACCCTCGAGCAGGTCGCGGATAGATGTCCGGACCGCCTCGCTCCGGTTGACGAACGTGCCGTCCTTGCCGACGTGTCTGTCCAGGTTTGTGAGCCGTTCCGCCGGAACCGCGACGCTTATTTTTGGCATGTGTTCGCCTGCGAGCACCGCGACAATATAACACCCGATTCCGGCACGTGTCGGTCTGTGTGACCGGAGAGCACAGTGTGGTACGGTGGTGGTCGCCCGGGGGGAGTCACCGGTCGCCGCGCCGGTCACCGCCCGCCTCTCGGGCGCGTCGTCGGTCGGATCGGCGTCGGTCGGGCCGGGTCCAGACGCACCCGTTAAGTACGCTCGGAACAACTAGAGTGTATGAGTGAAACAACGGACATAGAGGAGTTACGCCGCGGGACCGACCTGGTGAAGCGCGGGTTCGCAAAGATGCAGAAGGGCGGTGTCATCATGGACGTGGTGAACGCCGAGCAGGCACGCATCGCCGAGGATGTTGGTGCGGTGGCAGTGATGCACCTGGAGTCGGTTCCGGCCGACATCCGCAAGCGCGGTGGCGTCGCCCGGATGGCCGACCCGGCGGCACTCCGTGAGGTGATCGACGAGGCGTCGATTCCCACGATGGGTAAGTCCCGTATCGGGCACACGAAAGAGGCCCAGATTCTGGAGGCCGCCGGTGCGGACATGATCGACGAGTCCGAGGTTCTGACCCCGGCCGACGACCGG
>Ga0207714_1001526_pt1 | contig 14872 bp, 10 predicted proteins | sample PonA232FremontCA_2_FD_187270 | JGI IMG/M metagenome (GOLD analysis project Ga0207714, IMG submission 187270) | Marine sediment microbial community from Fremont, CA, USA - Pond A23 Sediment 2 (SPAdes) | ecosystem: Environmental > Aquatic > Marine > Unclassified | place: USA: Fremont, California... | reverse complement strand
TGTCGGCGCCGCCGCGTTCAACACGCGCGAGCATCAGCAACTGCTCAATGATGCGCTGCAGGCGTTGCATGGCGGTGTTCGCCTGATCCAGGGCCGGGGCTGCTTCCGGCGCCTGGCGTTGAGCAACCTGCAGGTGGGTCTTAATGGCGGTCAGCGGTGTACGCAGCTCATGCGCCGCCTGGTTGGCAAATTCCTGCTCCCGCTGTAAGGCGTCGTTCAATCGCGCTAAGAGGCTGTTCAATGTTGCGATCACCGGCTGCAGTTCGGCGGGCGTTGAACCGATGTCGACCGGAGCGAGCATGGAGGGGCTGCGTTGGGAAACCGCCCGGTTCAACTTCTCCAGGGGCGCTAGGCCGCGGTTTACGCCAATCCAGACGACGCCGATGCCGCCTGTGAGCGCTAGGGCGAAGGGCGTTACCAACACCAAGAGGATACCCTGGCGCAGTTCATCCCGTTCGCTCATGCGGTCGGCGGTCGTGATGCGCAGGCCATTGTGCGCCTGGGTATAGACGCGCCAACGCTCACCATCGATCTCGGTGGTGCGGTAGCCTAGTTCGTGGGCCGCCAGGCCCTGGCCGTCCGCGCCTTCGGTGCGTACAAGCACCTCACCGCTGGCGGACTGTATTTGGCAGGCCACGCCCTCGGATGCCGGTTCGACTAACTCGGTGTCGCCGCGAGGTTGCTCCAGCAGCTCGGGCTGACGGGCCATGAGGCCGGCGACCATCTGGGCCGAGGCGGCCAGGCGGTCGTCCAGGGTATCCGCAATCTGGCTGCGTAGATCCCAAAACAGCAGCGCGGCGGCCAACGTCCATAGCAGGCCCAAGGCGAGCCCTACGCCCAGAACCAGGCGTCGTTTTAGTGTCATGATCGTTCTCCAGGCCCCTCGGCGGGTGGTGGTCCCAAGCGGTAACCCATGCCCCGCACGGTCTGGATCAGCTCGCGCCCGAGCTTCTGGCGCAGATGGTGGATGTGTACATTGACGGCATTGCTACCGATGTCAGTCCCCATGCCGTAGAGGGCGTCCTTGAGCTGGTCCTCGGTGAGGAGGTTGTTGCCCGCACGCAGGAACTTGTCCAGCAGGAGGAGCTCCCGGCGGGAGAGGGTGACCGGCACGCCGCCCAGCGTCACCTCGCCTCGTTCAGGGAACAAGCGCAGGCAGCCGTGCTCGATGACGGGCGAGGCCTGCCCCGCGCTCCGGCGAAGTAAGGCCCGCAGCCGGGCGGTCAGTTCATCCAGATCGAAGGGCTTGAGGACATAATCATCCGCCCCGGTGTCCAGCCCGGTTACGCGGTCTGCCATGGCATCCCTGGCGGTCAGCACCAGTACGGGTACGTTCACGCCGCGCGTTCGCCACCGGCGCATGAGCTCCAGGCCGTCGCCGTCCGGGAGGCCTAGATCCAGTATCACGATATCCGTGGCCACCGTCGTCATGGCGCTATCCGCACTCGTGGCATCGGTAACCCAATCCACGACGAAGGACTCCATCTCGAGGCCGCTAATCAGGCCCGAGGCGACGAGCTCATCGTCTTCAATCAAAAGCACATGCATGGTGGTACAACCTCTTAATGCCCAGTTAATCCGCACTCGTCAGAGTGCGTCCCCATTAACGGGCGCAAGGAGATAGTGTGATACACACACGGTTAGCATCGGTCATCGTGGCAGCTGTGATCCTGGTGCTGCATGCCGCTCCGACGGCTCAGGGCGCGATCGATCAGTCGGATTTCCTGGCACCGGAGGAGGCCTTCCAGTATGAGGTCGTGCCGCGCGGTGATCAGCTCCTTGTTAAGTGGGACATCGCGCCGGACTACTACCTCTATCGTAAGCGCATGACCATCACCGGCCAGGCGGCCGAGCCGGCGGCCGTGGCGTACCCGGACGGCCAGGTTATTACGGACGAGAATTTCGGCGAGTCCGAGGTCTATTACAACCAGGCGGAGGTGGTGGTTGATCCGGGCGAGGTCCGCACCCTTGAGCTGAGCTGGCAGGGCTGTGCTGAGGCGGGGCTGTGCTACCCGCCCCAGAGCGCCACCGTGAGCCTGGACGGGCAGGTAGCCGATGCCGATTCAGGCACGGCTCCCGATGCCTCACAGCCTCAGGGGGCTGGCTCCCAGGCGGAAGATAAGTACCTCGCTAGCAGTCTCGCGCAAAGCAGCCTTGGCTGGAACCTGGCGTTGTTCTTCGGGCTGGGTCTGCTGCTGGTCTTTACACCTTGTGTGCTGCCCATGGTTCCCATCCTCTCCGCCGTGATCGTGGGCAGTCAGGCGGGGCGTGGTCGGGCCCTTAGCCTGTCACTGGCCTTTGTGGTCACCATGGCCACGACCTATGCCGTCCTCGGGGCGGCGGCGGGACTGGTGGGTGCCAACCTCCAGGCCATGTTCCAGGTGCCGCTGTTCATTGGTGGCCTGGCGGTAATCTTTGTGCTGCTAGCGCTGTCGATGTTTGGTGCCTACGAACTGCAGCTGCCGGCTTTCCTACGGGATCGCCTAGCCAGCATGAACAGCCGCCAGACCGGCGGCCACCTGGGCGGTGCCGCCCTGATGGGGTTCTTTTCCGCCCTGCTGGCCAGCCCCTGCATGACGGCGCCGCTGGCCGGTGCCCTCCTCTACATCGCCCAGTCGGGCGATGCGTTCTACGGCGGTCTGGGCCTATTGGCGCTGGGTCTGGGCATGGGGGCCCCGCTGGTGGCGTTCGGAACCCTGGGCGCCAGTCTGCTCCCCAAACCGGGCATCTGGATGAACGCCGTTAAATCGGTATTCGGCCTGATTTTGCTGGGCACCGCGATCTGGTTTTTGGAGCGGGTCGTTTGGGCCAGCGTGGTCATGGCGCTCTGGGGCATCCTCGCTGTCATTACAGCGGCCATGACCCTGAATGCCGTGCGCCATGCCGCCCTGGCGGAGGCGGTGCGAGCACTGGTGGCCGCGCTGGCCCTGGTGATGGGTCTGTGGGGCGGTCTGATGCTGGTTGGAGCCGCCGGCGGTGGCAGTGATCCGCGCTCACCTTTAACGCCCTACGCCGGTGGTGAGGGGGGCGGCGAGGCCGAAGGGACCGATCGAGCGATGGCGCGTTTTAGCGCCATTAAGTCACCCGACGATCTGAACCAGGCCTTAGCCAGTGCCGGCGAGCAGGACCGGTGGACGCTGCTCGAGTTCTACGCGGACTGGTGCATCAGCTGTGAGGTCATCGAGGAAGAGGTCTTCGGTGACCCCGAGGTCCAGCAGGCACTGGCGGATGTGCAGCTCCTACAAGCGGATGTGACCGCCACGGACCGTGTTGATCAGAGGCTAATGGATGAACTGCAGGTGGTTGGGCCGCCGACCATCATGCTGATCGGCCCGGACGGCAAAGAACGGCGCGGTTATCGGATTACCGGTGAGATCAGCAGTGACGCGTTCCTGGACCGGCTCGCCGCTACTGGTGCGTCGCGCTGATGGGGTCATCGATTGCTGTGGGCCCGCTAAGCCTCCCAGTAGGCCAGGTCCTGATCCTAGTGGGGTTTATCGTGGCCCTGGTTGCCGGCGCCATTGCCGGGCGCTGGGGCCAGGTGAAAGTGGGCGGGCCACTGACGGATATCCTCCTCTGGTCCCTTATCTGTGCGCGTTTGGGCTTCGTCGCCCTCTACTTTCACCACTACTGGGATGATCCGCTGGGTATTATCGACATCCGCGATGGCGGTTTTCATCTGCTCTATGGCCTGGTCGGTGGCGTTTTTGCAACGACCTACCAGCTCTGGCGTTACCCCCCGGTGCGCCAACCGCTGGGTGTTGCGGTGACCGTCGGGGTCTTGGTCTGGGCGCTTCCCGTGGCGCTGATCAAACGGATGCCCGGCGAGGGGCAGGGTGTCCCGGATGGCGTGGTTGAGTCACTTGATGGCGAAGCCCGGGCGCTGGATGCCATGGCCGATGGCCGACCGATGGTCGTTAATCTATGGGCCTCCTGGTGTCCCCCGTGTGTGCGTGAAATGCCCGTGCTGGAAAAGGCCCAGGAAACCCATGACGGGATTGCCTTCGTGTTCGTCAATCAGGGACAAGGCCCGCCGGCCATCAATAGCTTCCTCGAAGAGCAGGGCCTCACGCTAGACAACGTGGTCCTGGACGGTCAGCAGCGGATAGCGTCCGAAACCGGGAGCCGGGGACTGCCTACCACGCTTTTCTACAACGCCTCAGGCCAATTGGTGGCCACCCATCACGGCGCGCTCTCCAGCGCGACGCTCGCGGCTAACCTTTCCGAGTTCGATACCGACGGAGGAGATAACCCTTGATGATCGTAACCGCCGCGCGAACCCAGCGGTTCGTGACTGCCAGCCTATTACTGTTGCTGCTAGCCGTCCCTGCCCATGCCCAGTCAGCGGGCAACGATGGGAAGGCAGTTTGGCAGGCCCTTGAGGACAGCCAGTGGGTGCCGGACGGTGCCGATGATGCCGACACCGTCGTGTATACCTTCACCGACCCCAACTGCCCCTATTGCCACAAGTTCCGGGAGTTGGCTGCGCCCTGGATAAAAGCCGGCAAGGTCCAGCTGCGGCATATCATGGTGGGTCTCATTAAGGAGAGCAGTGTCCCCAAGGCCGCCACCATCCTCGCCAGCAGTGAACCATCCGAGCTCCTAAGCCGCCATCAGCGTACCTTCGATTCCGGTGGCATACAGGCCGCCGAGGAGCTGGATGTAACGGCCCGTCAGCAGGTTGCCCAGAACACACGCCTGATGCAGCAGCTGGGAGCCAGGGCCACGCCAACCGTCGTGTATTGGGATTCAAACGGGGAGATCGCGGCCAAACAGGGCGCTCCCCGGCCTGAGGACATGCCGGCGATTATGGGCAGCCCCAAGCCGGAGTAGATCCGCTTTAGGCTAACGGTACGGGAGCATCGTGCTGTGACTCCCCGGGAGATGCCGGCGACAAGGGCGTCCTTGGCTGGCCGACGTCGTATGCTGCCGCCATCTTCGCCTTGGGCTTTCGTGTGGCGCCAAGCTCAAGGGGCGTCTCGCGTCATGGATTGCATGGCGGCGCTTCGCAATGTCGCTGCGATGCCCGCCGGGTGCCCAGCGCCTGATCGGCGCGTACGCCGTCCTCTGCCGCTGCAATGCCCGCGTAAGTATCAACAATCACCGCAGCGGGTGCTGCCATGGTAAGCACGCCTATTTGACGCGGTTTAAACCAGTTCGCTAATCTAACTAGCAAAGCGAAGGCTGCTTAGTCGATAACGGTCTTTAAAACACATTGCTGCTGACAAAATAAAAGGACTTACAACGATGACGGACCAACTTCCGTATCCCAACGTCCCATCGAGCAAGCGTGGCAAGATCCGCTACTTGGCGCGCGTAATCAGGGTTGAGCCCATCCATCTTAAAGATGTCCCCGACGACAAGGCAGCACAGGCCCTGGTGGGCGTAATCCTCTTCCATCATGCGGATACGCCCGGCAACGGCAAATTAAGAAGCTGATCCATAGCCTGCCCGGACCCGCGCGGATGCGGCTGGATATGCGGATCACGGATACCTTGGTCCACAAGTCCTGGGGTGTCTGGTCTTTATCTACTGAAGAACTCAAGCAGCGTGAAGATGCCTTGGAATGGTTCAATAATGTTGGTTCATTCTTAGGTCTGAGCTTCAGTGGGGCGACAATAAAAGATATTGTTAAAGGCTTTCTTGATCCTAGAAAGATAGAGAAAAAAGCGAACGCTATGTTGGCCCTGGTCATCGGCGGACTTTACCTTAGGACGAGTAATGCCGAGAGCCGGATGGAAGATGAGATTGGCCGGCGTGCCGAGGATTTCTAGGGATGACTAACTCCTCTTCAATGGCTGACGTATATATTAGCGAGGCCGCGTGGAGGCTTTATAGCGCGGAGTGGTTTATTAATGCCCGTGTCTGGTCACCGGTGCTTATCTTTCCCGTGTTTGTGATGGCCTCATTGCTGGGCCTGCCGGTTCCGTTTTTTTTCGAGAATGTAGCGGTGTGGATCGAGGTGGGTGTTTTCTTCATTGCCGTTTATGGTTGTGTCGAATTATTGCCCTGGCTTGCAGCCCGGCTGTGGCCACGGCCGACCCGGCAGATTCTTCGTGTCGATGAAGATACGTTGCATGTTCGCCTTGAACGCCAGCTGGATATCCCTTTGTGTGAGTTGGCTCGGGTGAGCTTTCAATCCCCGAGGCTGGTTCTGTTATTCCCAAGGCTGTATTTGCATTTCGAGCGCCAGGATGGCTCGGAATTTCTGGTTCAGACCGGTGTGGCGGACAGTCGATTATTCGAGGCCCTGGACTCATTGAACCAGTGGCTTCGAGGCGGCGAGGCTTCCGCTGACACCACCGATGAGGGCCGGTAACCGAACAGCGTTCATACGCAGGTTGGTGCTACTGCGATTGGTGTTGGCGGGGTTGCCGGATCGGTTTGAGGATGGCGATTGAACAGCCCGTCATTGCCAGGCGCCGCTTTTGGAAAGAGAGGATTGGCGTTGCGGGCCGTTACGAGGCTGGGGCGCTTGTTAGCGCTCCAGCAGCTCATACTTGCCTTCCTTGCCGTCCCACTGCTCGGCGTCCTCAGGCGGATCCGTCTTCTGGTTGATGACGGGCCACTCTTGAGATAGTTCGGCGTTAAGGTCCTGCCAGAAGCCCATGGAGGGCGGCAGATCGTCCTCGGAATAGATGGCCTCGGCCGGGCACTCCGGCTCGCAGAGGGTGCAGTCGATGCACTCGTCCGGATCGATGGCCAGCATGTTCGGTCCTTCGTGGAAGCAGTCCACGGGGCAGACCTCAACACAGTCGGTGTACTTGCACTTAATGCAATTCTCGGTGACGACGTACGTCATTCACGCTTCTCCATTAACTTAGCATCGATCAAGTTACCAGGCTGCGCTGGGGCATCAACCTACACGCGTGAGGGGAATCTCAGTCCCGGCGCTCAGCGTCCTTTTTGAGCTCGTAGACCAGATCCAGCGCCTGACGTGGCGAGAGCTCATCCGGCGAGGTATCGCGCAGGCGCTCGACCACGGGGTGTAGCGCGGCCGTCTCGGCAGCGCTGAACAGTGGCATCTGGACCTGATCGCTGTCGCCCTGGGCCGCGGTGTCCGTCTCCAGCTGCTCGAGCTTGCTCCGGGCGCTGTCGATGACGGCGGGCGGCACGCCCGCCAGCGCGGCGACCTGCAGGCCGTAGCTCTGGTTGGCCGGCCCGTCCTTAACGGTATGCAGGAACACGATCCGCTCGCCGTGCTCCACGGCGTCCAGATGCACGTTGGCCACACCAGGGTAGTGATCGGGCAGGACGGTCATCTCGAAGTAGTGCGTGGCGAACAGGGTGTAGGCCCCGATGCGCTCCGCTAGATCGGCGGCCGTGGCCCAGGCCAGGGCCAGGCCGTCGAAGGTACTGGTACCGCGGCCGATCTCATCGAGCAGCACCAGGCTGTTAGCCGTGGCGTTATGGAGGATGTTCGCCGTCTCGGTCATCTCGACCATAAAGGTCGAGCGCCCGCCGGCCAGGTCATCGGAGGCGCCGATGCGCGTAAAGACCCGATCCAGCGGGCCCAGGCGCACGCGGGCGGCCGGCACGAAGCTGCCCATGGCAGCGAGGATGGCGATGAGCGCGGTCTGGCGCATGAACGTCGATTTGCCGCCCATGTTGGGGCCCGTGAGGAGCAGCATGCAGCGGTCATCGGTTAGATGCACATCGTTGGGCACGAAGGGCGCGTCGAGCACGCGCTCGACCACGGGGTGGCGGCCAGCCTCGATCTCGACGCCCGGTGCGTCGCCCAGTTCGGGGCGCACGTAGTCCAGGCGCTCGGCACGCTCGGCGAGGGCGGCCAGGGCGTCGGCCTCAGCCATGGCCTCACCGAACCGCTGGATGGCCGACAAGGCCTCGTTGAGCGCGTCCAGCAGTGTCTCGTAGAGGGTCTTCTCACGCGCGAGGGCCTTCTCGCGCGCCGATAGTACCCGATCCTCGAAGTCCTTGAGCTCGGGGGTGATATAGCGCTCGGCGGCCTTGAGCGTCTGGCGGCGGATGTAGTGATCCGGTGCGTCCTCGCTCTGGCCGCGGCTGATCTCGATATAGTAGCCGTGAACGCGGTTGTAGTTGACCTTGAGTGTGCTAATGCCCGTGGCCTCGCGCTCGCGCTGCTCAAGGTCTACCAAGAATTGATCGGCGTTGCGCGACAGGCCACGGAGCTCATCGAGCTCGTCGTCATAGCCGTCGGCGATGACGCCGCCGTCGCGGGTAACCACGGGCGGGTTAGCCACGATGGCCTGATCCAGCGTGGCCGCTAGTTCGGTGAGCGGGGTCAGCCGTTGCGCCAGGTCGGCGAGCAGCGAGGTGTCAGTGTGCGGTTCCAGCAGCTCGGCCAGGCAGGGCAGGCGATGCAGGGCATCGCGTAGACCTGTCAGATCGCGGGGCTTGGCCGAGCGCAGGGCGAGGCGAGCGGTGATGCGCTCGACATCGGCCACACCCCGCAACGCATCGCGCAGCTCAGGGGCCGTGCGCCCCTGGAGGACGGCCTCGATGGCGTCCTGGCGCCGGCGCAGCGTGGCGCGCTCGCGCAACGGTCGCCCCAGCCAGCGCCGCAGCAGCCGGCTGCCCATGCCGCTGACCGCCGTATCGATCACCCAGGCCAGGGTATGCTCGGTGCCGCCGCTTAAGTTGTGCTCGATCTCAAGGTTGCGCCGGCTCGCGGCGTCGATGACCACGGCGTCGTCGCTGGCCTCCAGCTGGAGGCCCCGGATATGGGGCAGGGCGGCGCGCTGGGTCTCGCTAACATACTGCAGCAGGCTACCGGCCGCGCTAATCGCGAGCGGCATCTCGGCGACGCCGAAGCCCGCCAAATCCTGGGTGCCGAACTGGCGCGCGAGCAGCCGCTCGGCGGTGTCGTACTCGAAGTGCCAGGGCGCCCGGCTGGTTACGCCGGGGCGCTCGCGCAGCCCCTCCGGCAGGGTGCCGGCCTCGCTGACCAGCAGCTCCGCGGGTTGCAGGCGCTCAATCTCGGCGAGCAGTTCCTGTTCCGAGGCGGCGGAGGTAACCCGGAACCGCCCGCTGGATAGCTCCAGGGTAGCGATGCCGTAGTCCGTGCCCCCGCCGTGGATGGCGGTAAGCAGGTTGCTGTGGCGCTCTTCGAGTAGCGACTCCTCGGTTAATGTCCCGGGGGTAACCACGCGCACAACCTGGCGTTCCACGGGCCCCTTGGCCGTCGCCGGGTCGCCCAGTTGCTCGCATATCGCCACCGATTCCCCCTGCCGGACGAGCCGTGCCAGGTAGGACTCGCAGGTATGCACGGGCACCCCGGCCATGGGGATGGGCTCGCCGCCCGATTCACCACGTGCGGTGAGCGTAATATCCAGCAGTCCCGCGGCGCGGCGGGCATCCTCGTAGAACAGCTCGTAGAAATCGCCCATGCGGTAGAACAGCAGGATTTCCGGGTGCTCGGCCTTGATGCGCAGGTACTGCTGCATCATGGGTGTGTGCTGGGCGCTGGACTCGGCGCTCTGGCTCATGCGGGGCTCATCGACGGTGCTGCTAGGTAAGCCGGCAGTATACCGGCGTGCGGTCGCCGTTGCCGAGGCGCGCCCTCAATCAGCCTGCGAGTTCGGCGCCGACGCAGCGTATCGCTGCTGAGGTATAACCCTCTCCTCCAAATGCCTGGCGCTTCTTGCGCGCCAAATCTCTTGACTCGGTAAGATTTTGAATCCCGCACGCACACGAGATAGCAGCCTCAGTGCAAGCTACTGTCAGCCAGCCAATCACTGGCCTAAGGAGCTTGGGCCATAGCGGCGCGTTATCGTCGGTCGGTGGGTGAGCTAAGCCAGATGCACTCCTTAAGGGCTATCAAGAACGCTGGCATTCGTTTGCGTGGCCCTGCGCTAGGATTTCGGCGTGAAGGGATGCACAATACGATTAATCGTCCGTCATTTAGCCTAACGCGCATGACTGGTCGCCGACTCTAACGGCCATGGATGGGTCGTAGCGCTGACTGGCGGTCGTCCGATATCTGAAAGTAGCGGCTCAGTGAGATCCAAGCAGCTTGCTTTTAGTCCTCTTAGTAACCAAGCACGCGCCGAATTTCCAATCGGCGCCAAGGCTGTTACGTCAACTGCCGGGCGCGGTGAGAACGGGGCCCAGCCACACTGAGGTGGTCACTGTTATCCAGCAGTCGGCCATAACGGTGACCCCGGGCGCCAGCGTGGCACCTGCCCTGGCTGTCGAATGGCCCGATGGCCAACAACAGCTTCTCTACGGTGAACCCGCTGAGCCGTCTAGATGGCATGCTGAGGATGGGCGTCAAAGAGCGTGGTCGTCCGAGGGGTCGCCTCAACGGGGACAGCAGCCAACCGAACCCGTCCGTGACGCCTCTCGGAAGCCTGATGATAGCCAGGACCGCGCCCGCGAGCCTGAATCCACCCGCGATCTCTTCCGCTCCATTCTGAACAGCTCCCCAGTCGGGCTCGCCTTTCTCGACGACCAGCGCCGTATGCAACGGGTTAATCCAGCCCTTGAGGAGCTCTTAGGTTACTCGGCCGAGGAGCTTATGGGTCACGATACGCGCTTTCTCCACCGCGACGACTCGGAATTCGAGCGCATCGGGCGTGAGGCGCCCCCGATAACGGCCGCTGGTGGGGTCTACCGCACCGTAACGATCCTACAGCGCGGGGACGGTACTGCCATCACCGTTTCGTTGAAGGGACAGGCTGTGATCCCGTCCGGCGATCAGGGATACATCTGGGTGCTCCAGGACATTACCGCCCAGCGTGCTCGCGAGCGCACCCTCCAGACCTACCAAGCGGTGTTTGAGAGCTCGCGCGATGCTGTTCTGCTTACAGCTGAGAACGGTTACTTCCTAGATGCGAACCCGGCGGCGTTGGCGCTTTTCGAGGTACCGGATCGGGCTACGTTTACGCGCAACCACACACCGGCGAGCCTGTCGCCGCCTCATCAGCGCGATGGCCGGCTAACGGCGGCCGTTGCCAACGAGCGCATTCAACAGGCCCTGGAACAAGGCGAGGTTCTGTTCGAGTCTCAGAGCCAGAGTACAACGGGCCAAACCTTCCCCACGGAAATCCTTCTGAGCCGCGTTGACCTCGACGACGGTCCCATCCTTGAGGCCACTATTCGCGACATCTCGGCGAAAAAGGCGGCCTTGGATGAGATCCGCCAGGCGCGAGATCGCGCCGAGACCTATTTCGAGGCGGTGCCGGTGATGCTCCTGATCCTGGATACGCATGGCCGAGTCAGCGCGATTAATCGGCGCGGTTGTGAGCTCCTTGGTCTGGAACGGGACGCCATCGTCGGAACGGACTGGTTTGCGCGCTTTGTCTCGGGTGAGGAGGGCGGTTGGCTGGCGAAGGTCCACCAGGCACTGCGCGAAGGCCGGGAGAAGGTTGCCGAGTACGTGGAGCACACGGTCATTAACGCGGTCGGCGAACGAAGGGTGGTTGCCTTCCGTAGTACGCTTCTGCGTGATGCGACGGGAGAGGTGGAAGGGCTCCTCGCCGCCGGCTCGGATGTCACCGACCAGCGCCAGGTGGAGGCCGCGCTGGAATATCGAGCCAGTCATGATCCGCTGACCGGCGTCTACAATCGACGCAAGATGACCGAGCTTCTTGACGGTGAGATCCGGCGGGCCCAGCGCTACGGTAGCGCCTTTAGCGTCATCCTGTTCGACATCGACCACTTCAAGGCGATCAACGATCATCACGGGCATGACATCGGCGATGCCGTGTTGCAGGAGTTGACTGCCGTCATCACGCGGCGCCTACGTGATGTGGACAGCCTGGCGCGTTGGGGCGGCGAAGAGTTTCTGCTCCTGCTCCCGGAGACCGACCTGGCGGGTGCGCGCCGAGGTGCTGAGGATGTCAGGGCCCTCATTGCCGCCACCGATTTCACAGGTGTGGCGCGGGTAACCATCAGCCTGGGTGTCGCCGCTCTCGAAGTGGGTGAGGCCATGGAGGGGCTTCTCAAACGTGTCGACGATAGTGTGTATGCGGCGAAGACGGGCGGGCGAAACCGCGTCGTGTGACCCGCATCAGGGGCAGCGCCACGAGTGATGATATCGAGGGCTGGGCGAATGGGGATAGGCTACAAGGCGACCATCCGGCGTTTGGTTGCCCTTGCCGGGCGCGGCGCGAGCGTGGCGCCGAGCGTGTCGCGATTTGAGCAGCCATCTCCCATTGCATACGTTCGCTGGACCTGGCTAAAGGGCCGCCCACGAGGTCTTCCTACGCCGCTGTAATTACCGCTAGGCGCAGGGCTTCTACGACGCGACGCCTATGGCGCCCGCCGACTTTAAGGCCTGGCTCGTCTGACCGTATCTGGCCTAAGGCGGGCCCCATGTATCGCCCAGAAAAGCAGCTCGCCAAGCGGGGGCGCCATGCCTGTCGCTTTACGCTGGGCAAAGACCGTGTCCGATAGCAGGCGACGGATGGTTCCTGGTATCGGCCGCCGCAATTGGGCGCGACGCCTTAACGTCATGTAAGTCACACCACGCTTGGCCCTATTTTCCCGAGGGGCAGTGCCCAGGGGTGCCGCCGTCAATCACCTGGCGTGGGTAATGACAGGGCGCATCCGTTCCCCCAGGAGCCGAGGGCGTATGGGGACTCATCGTCTCCGAACGATGGTCGCTGAGGGCGGCTAATCTCAGTGGCTATCGCTGTCGCGGCTCGGCGCGACGATATGTCGTCGCCTCGGTTTCATGGGGCTTCGTTAACAACAGTAAAAACAACGCGCTAAGCGATTTCCCTTATATAGGCATCGTTCTTGCAAATCTCTGCATTGCGAGGCATCGCGACGGCGATTGGTCGCGCGTTGCGGTGCCGGGTGGCGCTGCTTTGACCTAGATCTCGAATACGGGGGCGTGTTGCCACAGGCATCTAGTATAGCTTTGCGACTGGCGGCGCCAGCGGCCGTTATCGGCGTGCTGTCCATGCTCGTTCTACCGCTGCCGCCCGTCATCCTGGATATGTTGTTTACCTTCAACATCGCGCTGTCGTTGGTGGTCCTGTTGGTCACGATTTACAGCCATAGCCCGCTTGACTTCTCGGTCTTCCCCACCATCCTCCTGGTCGCTACGATCTTCCGGCTGGCCCTGAACATCGCCTCAACGCGCGTCATCCTGATGAGCGGCCAGGAGGGGACGGACGCCGCGGGCAGTGTGATACAGGCCTTCGGGGATTTCGTCGCCGGCGGTAATTACGCGGTCGGTCTGGTCGTCTTTGCCATCCTGATCATCATCAACTTCGTGGTCATTACCAAGGGCGCGGGCCGCGTATCCGAGGTCACCGCGCGTTTTACCCTGGATGCCATGCCGGGTAAACAGATGGCCATTGACGCGGATCTCAATGCCGGACTGATCGAGCCTGACGAGGCGCGTGAGCGCCGCGATCAGATCGGGCGCGAGGCCGATTTCTACGGTGCCATGGATGGCGCGTCCAAGTTCGTACGTGGCGATGCCATCGCGGGCGTCCTCATCCTGGTTATCAACATCCTAGGTGGCCTGGTCATCGGCATGCTGCAATACGGCATGGGGCTGAGTGAGGCGGTTCAGCGCTACACCCTGTTAACCATTGGCGATGGGCTCGTGGCCCAAGTGCCCTCCATCGCGCTGGCCAGTGCGACCGCGATCATCATCACGAGGGTCTCCAAGGCCCGCACCATGGGCTCTCAGATCTTTGAGCAGATGCTCGCCCAACCACGCCCCTTGTTCGTCACCGCCGCGGTCATAGGGTTCCTGGGACTCTTCCCGGCCATGCCGAATGCGGTGTTCTTGATGCTGGCGGGCGGCATCGCCGCTATCGCCTACATGCTGCAGAACCTGTCGCAGGAGCCGGACGCGGAGGAGACCTCGCTTGCCGAGGCCGACACCACAGCAAACCAGCCGTCGCAAGAGCTCGGGGCCGATGCCATTGGGAGCGTGGATATCATTGGCCTCGAGGTTGGGCATCGCCTGATCCCGCTGGTCGACCGCGATCAGGGGGGTCAGCTAATGGATCGCGTCAAGGGGGTGCGTAGTAAGCTCTCCGGCGAGCTTGGTTTCCTGGTTCAATCGGTCCATATCCGGGATAACCTCGAGCTCCAGCCGGACGCCTACCGGATTAGCATCAATGGGGTTCACACCGGCAGCGGCAATGCCCATCCGGAGCGCGAGCTGGCCATTAATCCGGGCCAGGCCGCGGGCCGACTCGAGGGTACGGCAACGCGGGACCCGGCCTTCGGCATGGAGGCGGTATGGATCGATCCGACTCAGCGCGAGCAGGCGCAGTCGCTGGGCTATACCGTCGTTGACTCCAGTACGGTAATCGCGACGCATCTGTCGCAACAGATCCAGGCTCATTCCCACGAGTTGCTGACTCATGAGGCGACGCAGCAGCTCATCGACCGGCTCAAGGAGTCGCTGCCGCGCCTGGCGGAGAATCTGACTCCGAGCACCGTTCCGCTGGCCACGGTGGCTAAGGTGTTACAGAACCTCCTGGCCGAGGGTATTCCCATTCGCGACTTCCGTCGCATCGCGGAGACACTCGTCGAGCATGGCGGCCGCACCCAGGACCCAGCGCAGTTGACACAGGCCGTGCGTGAGGCGCTGGGACGATTCATCGTACAGCACATTAGCGGCAGCGAGCAGGAGGTATCCCTGGTGACATTCGATCCGTCCGTGGAACGGATGCTGAATCAGTCGTTAAGCGGTTCGGGGGAGGGCGCTGGCATCGGGCTGGAGCCTGGGTTGGCCGAACGCATTCAGAAGTCGCTGCGAGAGACAGTGGAACGGCTCCAGGTCCAGGATCGTTCGCCAATCCTGGTGGTTCCCCCCGAGATACGCATGGCCCTAGCGCGGTGGCTGAGGTCCCTTGTCTCGGGGATCCATGTCCTGTCCTACAACGAAATACCCGACGACCGGCAAATCCGCATCGTC
>Ga0207714_1001525_pt1 | contig 14874 bp, 10 predicted proteins | sample PonA232FremontCA_2_FD_187270 | JGI IMG/M metagenome (GOLD analysis project Ga0207714, IMG submission 187270) | Marine sediment microbial community from Fremont, CA, USA - Pond A23 Sediment 2 (SPAdes) | ecosystem: Environmental > Aquatic > Marine > Unclassified | place: USA: Fremont, California... | reverse complement strand
GGCACAGGCCGTTAGAAGCGCACGCGGGCGCCCACCAGAACGGCGTAGAGCGCGTCCACATCCTGTTCGACGCGGTTTTGCTGACCCTGCACCTGAGCGTAAACGTCGTCGATGTTGTAACGTCGCCCCGTAACGTAGAGTTCGGTCTCCAGCGCGTCGATGTTCTGCACCGCACTGAGGCCGAACGAAGTCGCCTCGGGCAAGTCCCCATCGGGTGCGGCGAAGTCGTCATTGCTGTGGCCGCGGAAGAAGTCGAAGGACACGGCCGTGGTGCCGACATTGAACGCGTCCGTGGCGTAGCCGACCTTGGCGAAGAGGCTGTCCTTGTCTTCGGCACTACTCGACTCGAGGTCGGACGTGCTGCCGGCCAGGGTGAGGTTGATGCCGTAGGGCGTCATAACCGAGGCGGAGCCGACGTAGTAGTCGTCGTCGTTGCCGCCGCCCTCTTCTTCGCGGCGCCAGGACCCCGCGGCCTCGACGTCGAAGTTGTTGAACGACGCCGCATAGGTGAAGCCGACCGACGGCTGCAGGCCGTCGCCATCGTTGCTCGTCGCCATCGTGCCGTTGACGCTGAAGCCGGCGAAGGCCGGGGTGGCATAGAACACGCGCGTGCGGCGCTCGCCGTCGTTCATGTCGAAGAAGTCGTCGAGTTCGTCCTCGTCGTTCTCGACATTCGGATCCCCGTTGGCGTCGGTTCCGGCTAGGCCCGTGAGATCCTGACCGGCGTCGTTGACGAACTGCAGACCGCCGGCGATGTCGTCGACGTCCGAGCCCGCGCCGGCGAAGGAGGTCCCGGAGAGGTCGACGTGGCCGCTGTCCTCCGCGGAGGTGTCGCCCTTGCCGATGGAGAGCTCACCAAAGCGCGGGTGCTCGACGAACCAGCTCACGTTGCGGAAATCCACGGTGGATCCTCCGGGCGTCGAAGCGGCGCTGCCGAACGTCACCGAATCCGAGGAATTCAGCTCGGCACCGGCGATGATTTTGGTCCCCGAGGTCCAGTCGCCGAAGTCCTTCTCGCCGAGGAACTCGAAACGCGACTCGGCCGCGTCGTTATCGACGACAAAGAACTGGTCCTGGTCCGCCTGCTCCGCATAGAGCACGCCGGTGGCCACGCGGCCCGCGATGGTCAGGCGAACGTCCTTCTCCGGCTGGATCGACGGCGCCTTGCCGGTCGCCTGCGCGGCGTCCTTCGCCTGCTCGACGTCGCCCTCGAGCTGGTCGATGCGCTGCTGCAGCTCGCGCATCTGCTGGCGCAACTCCTGGACATCCTGCGACTGCGCAGCGGCCGGGCCCGCGAGACCGATCAGGGCGATCGCGGAGACGCCCAAGGCGAGCGCATGCTTCGTCTTGGTAAGGGTCATGATGACCGAACTCCTGTTTTTTGCCGAGAAATCCCCTTGCAGCCCCGTTGGCTGCGCGCGCAAGCTATGCAGGCACCTGTGTCAGCAACGTTCCAAAACCGTTTCATATCGATGACAAATCATGTTCGATAATGCCACGTTGCTTTTATGCAACGTGCAAATGGAATAGCCGAACAACCAGCTGTAACAAAAATGACTTTTTTCAAACGTCGGCGCATGAAACGGCTGGACGCCACCGATCGAGCGAGTACGATTTGTTCCAGTTTGCCGTTACGGCCTTTACGGGCGGGTGACAAAGGGTTTGCCGCCGCCACCGCCGACCGTGGTCGCCAACGCGAATGGGCTACCGCGCCTGTCCTCAAGCTTTCGCTCAACCAAACGTGACATGACGTGAAAGATGTATGGCTTGGTCGAATGCAATTCCCCGCGTATTTTCGCGGAAGGAAACCTAGCGATTTAGGAGGATGTCGGAATGACACACAGAAAACGTTTGGCCTTTGTTGCGGTTGCGGCTGCAGTCGCGATGGGCGGGATTCTCGCGGTGAGCATCTCCCCCACGAGCGCCCAAACGGAAGCCGGCCAGAAAGTGATCAACTACCCGGTCAACAAAACCCAGAACAACGTGGCGATCGGCGGCTACGATCTTGTCGCATACTTTAAGGACAAGGACGCTGTTCAAGGCAGTGAACAGCATGCGGTGAAGTACGGGGACACCGTCTATTACTTCGCCAGCAAAGCCCACCAGGACTCGTTCCTGGCCAATCCGCGCAAGTACCTGCCCCGTTTCGGCGGCTTCTGCCCGGTGAACATGGGCGAGGGTAAGACTCAGAAGGGCAACCCGGAGCACTTCGCGGTGCGCAACGGCCAGCTCTATCTCTGCGCAAGCGCCGCCGCACACGAAAAGTTCACGGGAGAGCCCGAGGCCTTTATCGCCAAGGCCGAGGAGAATGCGCCGGCGGCAATCCGCGAATTCGACAAGCGCGGTAAAGTCGCGCAGTAAACCGTCCTAGCCAAAGATCACGGCTGCGTTGGTCCAGACCGCCGCGCCCGGGAACCCGGGCGCGGCGGTTGTTTCATGCGGATCCCGCGACCGCTCCCACCCGACCTTGCGCTGGGTGTGCGAAAACGGCACACCCCGCCGGAGGTCATCGCGCCGCAACGGCGCATGGCTCCGCGCACCTCCGGGTCCGGAAGGGACGCTGCCGCCATGCCCTGTGATCCCGTCGTCCAGCCCATGCCGTATCTCCCGCCCGTTCACTATCTGGCGTGCGTGGCGGACGAGCCGGGCACGCTGCTGTTCGACAGCGCCGGGGATGCCGGCCCGCGCGGGCGCTACAGCTACCTCTGCCTGGACCCGGTCGCCTGGCACACCACAGCCGGCGGCGGGACGCCGCTGACCGAGCTTCAGCACCGTCTCTGCGCCTATCCCATGGCCCGGGATCCGGCGCTACCGCCGTTCCAGGGCGGCGCCGCCGGCCTGCTGGGCTACGAGCTGGGCACGCACCTGGAGCGCCTGCCGCCGCCAGCGTCCACCGGGGCGCCGCACCCTGACATGGCATTGGGCGTCTACGACGTGGTGCTCGCCCTCGACCACGCGGCCGAACGCGCGTGGCTGATCGCCAGTGGCTATCCCGAAACCAATGCGCGCGGACGCCGGCGCCGGGCCGAGGCGCGGCTGGACGCCATCCGGGCGAAGCTGACGCCGCACGCAGACACGCCCGCACCGGTGCGCATCCGCCAGCTCGCCTGGGCGAGCGACACCGGGCGCGCGGCGTATCTCGACCGGGTCGCCGCGGCGATCGACCATATCCACGCGGGCGATGTCTTCCAGGTCAACCTTTCGCGCGAGATCGCCGCGCCGCGCCCGCCGGAGCTGGATGCGCTCTCGCTCTATGCCGAGATGCGGGCACGCACCCGGGCGCCGTTTTCCGCCTACTTCGCCCTGTCGCCGACGCAGGCGGTGTGCTCCTTCTCGCCCGAGCGTTTCCTGCGCGTCGAATCGGACGGCACGGTCGAGACCCGCCCCATCAAGGGGACCCGCCCGCGCGGACGCACCGGCGCCGAAGACGCGGCCCTCGCCCGCGAGCTGTCCCAATCGCCCAAGGACCGTGCGGAGAACCTGATGATCGTGGATCTGCTGCGCAACGACCTGGCGCGCGCCTGCGCCGTGGGCAGCGTGCGCGTGCCCCAGCTCTGCGGCCTGGAGAGCTTTGGCGCGGTCCACCACCTGGTTTCCGCGGTCACGGGCCGCCTGGCACCCGGCGCGGATGCCGTCGACCTCCTCGCCGGCGCATTCCCGGGCGGCTCCATCACGGGCGCGCCCAAGATCCGCGCCATGGAAATCATCCACAGCCTGGAGCGGCGCCGGCGCGGCCCCTATTGCGGCGCCATGGCGTGGATCGGCTTCGACGGCGGCATGGATTCCAGCATCCTCATCCGCACAATGGCACTCGATGCGGAATGCGTGCGCTACGGTGTGGGCGGCGGGATCGTCGCCGATTCCGACCCGGATGCCGAGTGGGCCGAGACCCAGACCAAGGCCGCGGCCTTCCTGGCGCCCCCGGCCGAGGTGCCCCAACGCAACGGCCCGGCATAGGCGCAACTGCCCCCTGCGACGCCGGACGCTTGTGGAAAACTCTGGGGACGCGCCGGGGAGCGCTGGGGAAAAACCCTGTGGATGCAGCCATCAAGGCGCATCGGTGTGCTGCGCACGGCGGTGGGCCGTGCGGCGCTGCGCCGGATCGAGTCCGGCAAGGACGGTGTCGCGCGCCTCGGCCGCGCCGGGGATGCCCGCGTCCGCAGCGCGCATCAGCATGGCGGCGGCCTTCACGGGATCCTTCGCGACACCGCGTCCGGTCCTGTGGAGAACACCGAGGCTCATCCAGGCCGCGGCGATGCCCGCATCCGCGGCCTGGCGAAACAGGTCGGCCGCGCGCGCCGGATCGGGCTCGCCGCGCACACCCCGCAGGGTGAGCACCCCCAGGTTGTACGCGGCGCGGCCGATACCCGCTCCGGCGGCCCGGTCGTACCAGCGCGCCGCGGCCCGCAAATCGACCGGTCCGCCCGCACCCACCTGATGCAGACGGGCCAGCCGGAACTGCGCGCGCGCATGCCCCTTTTCGGCCGCGCGCCGGTACCAGTCGCGGGCCTTCGCCGGCGCCCGCTCGACCGAGACGCCGCGCTCATGGAGCAGCCCCAGGCGATACATGGCCGTGACCGAGCCGCGTTCTTCCGCGCGCTCGCGGAACCAACTCGGCCCCATGCGCAAATCCCAGGGCAGCTCACGCCACAGCGGGTCGCGCGCCATCCCGGGACCGGCGGCGCTCAGACCGGCCAGCAGGAGTCCTGCCGCAACAGCGCACCTAATCGATGGCGTCATGGAACGACCCGACCCGTTGACGCTTGCGCCCCGCTTGCAGACTTCGGTAGCAGTCCACTGTGGCGAGGGTCTGGTAGCAATACCTGGGCTGCAGATCGCCCGGCCCGCGGACCCGGGCCTTGAGGGGTGTCGAACTGTCACCCGCCGCCGTCCCGGGCTTCGCGTCGAGCCCCAGGAAGCTGATCAAGTCGGGCGAACTCTCCCCCGGCGTGTTCGACGCGCTGCATCCCGCGACAATCCCGGCCATCGCCAGTCCAATGACGGCATGAACCCGCGGGAATGCCCGCTGCGCGGCAGGGGCCAGCGGCATGATCATGGTGGGGCCTTCTCCGTCTTTCCCGCGCCTTCGCCCGATTGTATCAGGGGGCGCCCGTGCGGCGTACCGCCGATATCCCCCACGCCCCGCCTGAAAGCCCATACCGCGGGCAGCGCGGGGGCTCAACTTCCCGGCTGACCCTAGCGGCGGCGGATCTTCCGGTAGGTGCCGTCGGCCTTGATGGCGGCAAGGCCGGCGTTGAAATCGTCACGCAACGCCTTGCCCCCGTCGATGGCCCGGGAGAACAGAACGAAAAGGCCGTTTCGGAACAGCGGCGGATCAACGAGCTTCATCCGGTTGACGTCGGTGTAGCCCAACTCCTTCGCCTGATGCCGGAATACCGCCACACTCATCGCGACCATGTCCACCCGGCGCTTGAACAGCATGTGAACCATCTGGCTCACGCGGTTCACCTCCAGCTTGGTGAGGTAGGCCGCCGCGTCGAACGCCTTGCTGTGGGCGAAATCGTTGCCCACCGCGATCTTGTAGTCCGCCAGGTCGCGCATCGAATCGTAATGGTCGATGGCAATCTCGGGCCTTGCGATCAGCGCCCCCCGCGCCTGCGCGATGGGTTTGCTGAAATAAAAGTCCTCGTTGCGCGCATCCGTGTAATAGCCGCCCAGCACGCCGTCGAAACGGCCGGCCGCAGCGTCACGCAGCGCCCGCGCCCAGGGCAGATAGGTGATTGTGACCGAATGCCCTGCGCGCTTGAACGCGGCCTTCGCGATCGCGCCGCAGAAACCGTCGTTGTGCAGTTCGGGGCCGTAATAGGGTTCCCAGACCAGCGTGGTGAGATGCACCTCGCGCGCCCGGGCCGGGAGAACCGCGGCACACACCGCCAGCCCCGCGACCGTGGCGGCGAACAGCGCGCGCATGATGCACCGGAATCCCAACAAATCCGCACCCTCACCCAGCGCGACCGTGCTTTCCACCAGCCGCCTGTGACGCAGGGATTATAGGTGCATCACGCCAGGGTTGCAAATTCAACCTTGTTCAATTCAACTTTTATCGTTTGTGTGAAGATCTGCCCCGGCTGCGAGCGCCCCTTGCCCTGCCACCGTCACGCCGCGCCCGCGCCCAGCGTCTCCAGGAAGCGCACCGGCCGGCCCGCCGGCTGCCCCTGAACCTCGCCGTCGCGCGCGATCACCCGGCCGCGCAGCACCGTCGCCACGGGCCAGCCGCGCACACGCCGGCCAAGGAAGGGGGAAAAATCCGCCTTGGACGCCAGCCAGCCGCGCGTGATCTCACGCTCGGCGTTCAGGTCCACCAGGGTCAGGTCGGCGTCGAAGCCGGCGGCGATCCGGCCCTTGCAGGCCACGTTGTAGACGCGCGCCGGACCGGCGGCGACCAGGTCGACCAGGCGTTCCAGGCTCAGCCGGCCCTGTGCGACATGGTCCAGCATCAGCGGCAGCAGGGTCTGCACCCCCGGAATGCCCGAGGGCGTATCGGGATAGGTCCCGTCCTTCTCCGACGCCGCGTGGGGCGCGTGGTCGGAGCCAACAACGTCGACGACGCCCCGGTCGAGCGCGCGCCACAGCGCCGCCTGGTGTGCCGCGTCGCGGATGGGCGGGTTCATCTGCGCGTGCGTGCCCCATTCGGCGTAGCAGTGCGGGGCGGTCAGGGTGAGATGCTGCGGCGTCACCTCCACGGTCGCCACGTCCTTGCACGCCTGGAGCACGGCCATCTCCTCCGCGGTGGAGATGTGCAGCACCTGCACGCGCGCCCCATGGCGCCGGCACAGCTCGGTGATGCGCGTGGTGGCGCGCAGCGCCGCCTCGGGATCGCGCCAGACCGGATGCTGGGCGACATCGGCCCCGCCGGCGACCAGGTCGCGGCGTTCGCGCAGGCGTGCCTCGTCCTCGGCGTGGACGGCGAAGCGGCGGCGCGCATGCCGCGCAATGGTCTCCAGCGGCTCGTCCGCATCGACCAGCAGGCTGCCCGTGGACGAGCCCATGAACACCTTGATCCCGGCGCAGCCCGGCAGGCGCTCCAGTTCGGCCACCTGGGCGGCGTTCTCCGCGGTGCCGCCGACGAAGAAGGCATGATCCGTCCAGGCCCGGCCCGCGGCCCGGTCGAGCTTGTCGCGCAGGGCCTCGGCGCCGGTGGTGGGCGGCTTGGTGTTGGGCATCTCGAAGACGCTGGTCACCCCGCCCAGCGCGGCTGCGCGGGTGCCGCTCTCAAGATCCTCCTTGTGCGTCGCGCCGGGCTCGCGGAAATGCACCTGGCTGTCGATCACGCCCGGCAGGACGGTCAGCCCCGTGGCGTCCAGCACCTCGGCGGCTCGCCCCGGATCGATCGTGCCCAGCTCGGCGATCCGGCCCTCGGCAATGGCGACGTCCGCCTCGCGCAGGCCCGCGGGCGTGACCACCCGGCCGCCCCGGACGACGAGGTCGTAGTGCTGGCTCATGCGATCTCCCTTGCCGCGTCAGCCTGGCCGATCAGGCGGCCGAACAGGTCCAGGTAGCGCGCCACGCAGGCTGCTTCCGTGTAGTCCCGGTCATAGCGCATCCGGCCCGCGGCGACCAAGCGTGTCGCCAGGCGCGGCTCGTCGAGGACGCGCCGGATCGCTGCCGCGAGCGCGTCCGGGTCCTCGCGCGGAACCATGAGGGCATCGGATTCCGGCGCCACCAGCCCGGCGGGCCCGTCGGCGTCGGTGGTGACCAGCGGGCGCTCGTAGGCCCACGCCTCCAGACTGACCGTGCCGAAGGGCTCATAGCGCGAGGGAAACACCACCACGTCCGCCGCGCGGTAAAGCGCGCCCTTGTCGGCCCGCCAGCCCAGGAAACGGACCCGGTCGGACACGCCCAGCTCCGCCGCCAGGCGCACCAGCGCGCCGTGCGCGGGCCCGTCCCCGGCGAGCCAGCAGACCGCGCGCGGAACCTGCACCAGCGCCCGCAACAGCACGTCCAGCCCCTTGTTGTGATGCAGCCGGCTGGGCACCAGCAGTACCGGCGCGTCGCGCGGCGTGTCCAGGTTGCCGCGGTCCTCGGGCAAATACCGGTCCACGGTGGCGAAATTGGGCAGGACGTGCGCCCGCCCGGCGGGCCAGCCGGCGGCGAGCGCGTGGCGGCGGATCGCCGGGGTGATACAAAGCAGATGCCGGCAGCGCTGGTAGTACTTGAGATCGTAGTAGCCGCCGAGTCGCGCCGCCTTGACGTGGTCGCCGCCGGGCATCCAGGCCGCGGCGCGGTTCATGAACGCCAGCACCACGTCGGGTTCGACCTCGCGCACCGCGCGGCGCAATATGGCGCCGGTCCGGGCGTCCAGCCACTTGCCGTAGGGCGCGGTGCGGACCGGCGCTCCCAGGCGACGCAGCGCACTTTGGCGCACGGCGTTGGGGCGGATCACCGGGAAAATCTCCACGCCGGCGCGGGCGAACGCGGCACTGAGATCGACGAAGAAGGTCTCCGCCCCGCCGTGGGCCGCGCCGGCGAGGCACAGCATGATACGCATGGTCGTGTTCTGCTCGTATTGGTGATGCAACAGCAATCGGAGATTGCGTCCGAGCCTAGGCTATACGCGAAATCGAAGCCATAGCTACCTCGCGTTCCGCGTTGGCCCACCCGTGCCATCTCGGATAGGCACAGCACCCGTGGTTTCGCACACGAGCCGAGGTGGATCGTGCCCGAGGCGTCGCGCATCCTGGTGATCAAGCACTCGGCGTTGGGCGACCTGGTCGTCGCCGTGGCGGCGTTTCAGGCGATCCGCCGCCACCATCCGGACGCCACCATCATCCTGCTCACGACCGCGCCCTACGTCGGCCTGGCCGAGGCGAGCGGCCTGTTCGACGCGGTGTGGCGCGACGCCCGTGCGCCCGTATGGCGTGTCGGCGCGTGGTGGCGGCTGCTGCGCGCGCTGCGCCGGGCGCGCTTCGACATGGTCTACGACCTGCAACGCTCGCAGCGCACCGCATGGTACTTCCGCGCACTAGGCCCGCGGCGGCCCGCGTGGAGCGGCACGGTCCGCGGGGCGAGCCACCGCATCAGGGGCATGACCAAGCGCCGCCACATCGCCGACCGCGAGGCGGCACAGCTCGCCAAGGCGGGCATCCGGGATGTCCGCCAGTCGGATCTGTCGTTCCTCGACGCCGACACGACGCGCTTCGGCCTTACCCCGCCGTTCGCCCTGCTCGTTCCCGGCGGCGCCGTGCACCGGCCGGAGAAGCGCTGGCCGGTAGACCAGTACGCCGAGCTGGCGCAGCGGCTGCGGGCCGCGGGTGTCCAACCGGTCGTCCTGGGCACCGCCGCGGAAGCCGACCTGGCGGCGCGGATCCGAAAGGCGTGCCCGGAAACCGTCGACCTCACCGGCCGGACCGGCTTCGCCGATCTGGCGGCGCTGGCCCGCCGGGCGGCGTGTGCCGTGGGCAACGACACGGGACCGATGCATCTCCTCGCAGCGGCGGGCTGCCCCAGCGTGACGCTTTTCGGGCCGGATTCGGACCCGGTCAAGATCGCCCCACGCGGAGCCTGGGTCGCCGTTTGCCGTGGCGATCCGCTGGCGGGGCTGGCCGTCGAGACCGTCTGGGCGGCGCTGCCGGCCGGGGTACCGGGCAACGGGGCGCTTGCCAGCACGCCCGCGGGTTCCCACGTCCACGGCGGCGCAACGCGCCCAAGACCATGACAACTCCTGAAACCCGGATGTAAGCGCAGGGAGCGCGTTGTCGGCCATGACGCAGCCCGTCGCCGTCGCATTGGACCACCGCGGCATTCTCCAGGTCGGCGGTTCCGACGCCCGCGAGTTTCTCCAGGGCATCACCTCGAACGACATGACCCGCGTGGGTGTCGAGAACGCGATCTGGACCGGGTTCCTCACGCCGCAGGGGAAATTCCAGCACGAGTTCTTCGTCGCCGTGAGCCCGGACGGCGCGAGCCTGTGGCTGGACTGCGAGGCGGGGCGCCGCGAGCACCTGCACAAGCGGCTCAAGGTCTACAAGCTGCGCGCGGACGTGGCGCTAACGCCGCGGCCGGACCTGGCCGTCTACGCCCTGCTGGGCGAGCGCGCGCTGGGTCTGCTCGACCTGCCCGCCCTGGAGGGCTACGCGCGCCCGTTCGCCGGCGGTACGGTGTTCGTCGAGCCGCGCCTGGGCAGCCTGGGCGCGCGCGCGATCCTGCCCGCCGAGGACGCCGGGGCGCGCCTCGAAGAGGCCGGCTTCACCTTCGGCACGCTTGGCGACTTCGACGCCGCGCGCATGCCGCTGGGAATTCCCGACGGCAGCCGCGACCTCGAGCCCGAGCGCGCCACGCTGATCGAGAGCGGGTTCGACGAGCTGCACGGCATCTCTTGGGACAAGGGCTGTTTCATGGGCCAGGAGCTGACCGCGCGCATGAAGTACCGCGGCCTGGCGAAAAAGCGCCTCGTGCCGGTGCACATCGAGGGGCCCACGCCCGAGCCCGGCACGCAGGTCCAGCGCGGCAAGAAGGTGGCGGGCACGCTGCGCTCGGCGGTGAACGGGGTCGGCCTGGCCCTGCTCAAGCTCGACCAGATCGACGCGGGCGACGACGCCGAGCCGCTGCTTGCCGGCGACTCGACCCTAACGCCTCAAAAGCCGGCGTGGGCGAGCTTTTGAGGCGCAGCACTTCCCGTTCCGATTAAGGGTTTGTTTTCCCCGTTTGGCCATGCTCCCGGCCACGTGTCCGGGGTGTGATCGACGAACGTGCGCGGCCTGCCCGCGCGAGCGTACCGGGCAAATCAATGACGAGGGAGGTTGCGCGCCGATGACCGCCACGGCCGCCGCAGATCTGTCGTATACGCCCGAAATCGCCATCATCGATCCCGCGGTCGCCGAACCGGAAACCCTGGCCGGCGCGCTGCGCGGCGACATCCGGATGTATCGCCTGAACGGTCAGGGCGACGGGCTCACCGAGCTGGCGGCGCAACTCGCCGGGTTCCGGGAGGTGCCGGTGCTGCACGTCTTCGCCCACGGTGCGCCGGGGCGGGTCAACCTTGGCGGCGCGCCCGTGACGGCCGAGAGCCTGGCCGCGCAGCCGCGCGTGGCCGCAACTCTTGCCGCGGCCCTCGCCGAGAACCCGACGATCAACCTCTACGCCTGCTGCGCCGGCGCCGGCCGCGAGGGCATGCGTCTCTTGGAGGCGCTGGCGCGCGCGACGGGGGCCCATGTGCGCGCCGCCGACGGCCTGGTCGGCGACACGGCGCAGGGCGGCGCCTGGGCGCTACCGGTGGTCACAGGCGCGCCGGCGCATTCCGGCGCCGTGGCCGAGCCGGGTGTGTATAGGCATGTGCTTGCCGATCTGACCACGACGGCAAGCGGGTTCGATACATCCGTTGGAACGAATGTTTCCGGCGGGTCCGGCGGTTCCGGAAGCGACACGCTCACGGTGGCTGCCGCTGCGCATTTGGACGGCAGCAAAATCGATTTGGGCAGTGGCAGCGATACGGTCATTCTCGATTTCGCCGATCCGGCGGAGTTGACGGCACTTTCCGATTTCAAAAGCGCCAACGGCACAACGCTGGAATCGGCGTCGAACGACGTCACGATCAGCTCAGGTACGCTGGACGATCTGGCCCGTGTCGATTTCGGCCGGAGCGGGACGAACAGCGATACCCTTACTGTAAGTGGCGGCGCAACGGTGACGCTGGGCAGCGACGTCGTCGAGGCCGAAGTCCTGATCGGCGGGTCCGGGGGCGACACGTTCTCGGGCTCGGATGCCGCGGAAACCCTCAAGGGAGAAGGCGGCACAGACTCCCTCGACGGTGGCGGCGGCGCCGATGTCCTCGAAGGCGGCGACGGCGAAGATACGCTGAGCGGCGGGAGCGGCGCCGACAACCTGTCGGGCCGGGCCGGCGCCGACACCATCAGCGGCGGCTCCGGGGCCGACACCATCGCCGGCGGAAGCGGATCGGACACCCTGCGCGGCGGCGCCGGGGACGATGTTTTCACCTACGCCAGCTTCGATCTGTTCTTGAGCGGCGGCAGTATCGACGATGCCTCGATTAGCGGCGGCAGCGGCGCCGATCACGTCGAACTCGATCTCGGCGGCTCGACGATCAGCGCCGGCGATTTTGACAGCTCGATAGCGGGAATCGAAGAACTTCGCCAGAATACGGCGACGAGTGAGGACATTAGCGTAACCCTCAACGAAACGGACCTCACCAATAGCGGCCTCCAGGTCATCGATCTCAGTGCGGATACCGACGCGAGTGGCAGCAACAGTGTCGATCTTTCCAACGCAACCAACCCCCTTTCCTTGCTCGGCAGCGCCGGTAACGACACGCTGAAAGGCGGCGGCGCGAGCGATACGCTTACCGGCGGCGCCGGGGACGACAGCCTTCACCCCGGCGCGGGCGCGGACCGGCTTTCCGGCGGCTCCGGCGCCGACATCTTTTCCGGCAGCGCGAGCCATCTGGACAACGACACCATCGCCGACTTCGAACACACCGACACCATCGTGGTCTCCGGAGCCGGCCCGACCGTCGATCAGGGCGATTTCTACCAGTACGACAGCGGCAGCAACACGCTCACGCTGGATACCTTCGCGCCCGACTCCGACAACTTCGACAGTAGCGATACCCGGATCACGTTTTCCGATTTCACGTCCACGGGCTTCGTCGTGGGTTCGTCAGGTGGCAACGCCGAAATCGCGAAGAACACGGAACCGGAAGCGACGAACAACTCCGGCGGAACGGCGGACGAGGGTTCCACGTCGGCGATTGCGCAATCCCAGCTCAAATTCACAGACAAGGAATCGACCGCCGACTCCATCACGTACACGCTCGACAGTATGCCCGGCCATGGCGACCTCTTCGTCGACGGCGCGGGCAGCGGATCGGATTCCGGTGACCGCGACGGCGAACCGATACTCGGCAACGGCGATACCTTCACCCAAGCCGACATCAACGACGCCGATCTCTTTTACGCCCACGACGGTTCGGAAGCGGACAGCGATTCCTTCAGCTTCACGGTGACCGATGGCGACGGCGGAAGCGTGAGCGGCAGCTTCGACATTACCGTAAACCCGACCAACGATGCCCCCAACCCGAGTGACGATTCCGCCTCCGCCCAAAGCAATCAGCCCAAGGAAATCGACGTCCTGGCCAACGACAGCGACCCGGAAGGCCAGTTGCTCGCGATCGACAGCACGACGGACCCGAGCAACGGCAATGTCACGATCAACGATCCGGCAAGCGGTTCGGACACCCTGACCTATACGGCGGACGAAGGTTTCACCGGCGACGACAGTTTCAAATACACCGTCAGCGACGGAACTGGCGGCACCGCCATCGCAGACGTGGACGTCAGCGTCTCCGAAGACGTCAACGACCCGCCCGTCGTCGGCGACCAGTCGTTCACGCTCGACGAGGACACGCAGACCACGCTGGACGTGGTCCCGGAGGGCGCGGACCCCGACGGCGACGAACTTTCGCTCACCCTGCAAAGCACGCCCGACCACGGCACGGCGAGTGTCCAGGACGGCACCAGTGTCCAATACACCCCGGACACGAATTACAACGGCACGGACTCGTTCGATTTCCGCGTCATCGACGGCAACGGCGGGTCCGCGACAGCGACGGCGGACCTCACGGTGAAGCGGGTCAACGACACCCCCACCGCCCAGGACGACAGCGCCGAACTCCAGGCCGGGGGCGCGACCACGATCGATGTGCTGGACAACGACAGCGATCCGGACGACGGCGACACGCTCAGCCTCGGCCTGCAAAGCTCGCCGGCGGGTGCTTCGCTCAGCATCAACGCCGACGACACCATCCAGGTGAACACGGATGCGGATTTTTCCGGCGGCACCAGCTTCGAATACATCCTCCGCGACGGCAACGGTGGCACCGATACCGCCAAGGTCGAGCTTGCGCTCGCAACGGAAAGCGGAAGCGGCTCCGGTTCCGGCGCAAGCGGCTCGGGCAGCGGAAGCGGCAGCGACGGCGACGACTTCGCCGTCAACCCGGACAGCGTCACGGTCACCGAAGACAAGGAAGCCACGATCAATGTCCTGGAAAACGACAACCAGCCCGATGCCAAGCTGGAGATCTCGCTGACCCAGTCGCCGGCGCACGGCACGGCCGAGATCGGCGATGACAACACGCTGACCTACACACCGGACACGAACTACGCCGGCACGGATTCCCTTACCTATCGGGTCCAGAACACGGAAAACGGCGCGACCGGCACGGCCGAGGTCGTGCTCACCGTAGAGAACGTCAACGACGCCCCGGTCGCCAAGGACGACCGGACACGCGTCGATGCCGGCGCGCCGCGGGACATCGTGGTTGCCACGAATGACAGCGACGTCGACAGCGACGAGCTTTCCGTCTCCATCACGAAAGCGCCCGAGAACGGCCAGGTAACCGCACAGGACGGCGGCGTCATCCGCTACGACCCGGACGACGGCTTCACCGGCGAGGATACCTTCACCTACCAGCTCAGCGACGCCGCTGGCGCGAGCGACACGGCCACGGTCACGGCCGTGGTGGCCGAGCCGCCGCCCAACGTCTTCCTGTCCCAGGACGGCGGGCTCCGAGTCTTGGAGCGTGTGGACGCCTTCGGCCGCACCGGGGGCAACGAGCGCCTGTATCTCGGCAGCGACGTTACGGGCGCGAGTCTGGACGCCAACATCGAACGCCTGGACATCGACCGCGCGCTGGGCGACCTGACCTTCGAGGTGACGGGAAGCGGGCTCGCCATCTCCGCGGGCGAGACCCGGGTGGCGGAAATCCCCAGCCTCAACCAACCCCTGAACGTGCGCTTCGCCGACGGCGACGCGACCCTTGCGCAAACGGGCGCGACGGAATTCACGCTGTCCGGCCGGGTCACCGGCACCACGACGATCGGGCCGGAATCGACCGGCGGG
>Ga0207714_1001524_pt1 | contig 14885 bp, 19 predicted proteins | sample PonA232FremontCA_2_FD_187270 | JGI IMG/M metagenome (GOLD analysis project Ga0207714, IMG submission 187270) | Marine sediment microbial community from Fremont, CA, USA - Pond A23 Sediment 2 (SPAdes) | ecosystem: Environmental > Aquatic > Marine > Unclassified | place: USA: Fremont, California... | reverse complement strand
TCCTCGGCGAACTGGACCATGTCGACGGCGTCCTCGACGTCGTCGTAGGAATTCAGTGGCAGTACCATGTCGCGGCCGTACTCCTCTGGCATACGACCCCGTACACCCCGGGGGGCTAAAGAAGCAACCCACATCGAGTCGGCACTCGCCCCTCCTCGGGTGTGGCCCGCGCTCACTCGCCGGCCCGGCCGAGCGCCCGCCGAAGCGCCCGCCGGTGGAAGGCGACCGACCCCTCGCGGTCGCGTTCGGGATAGGAGGGCCGGGTGACGGCGCCGGTGGTGTCGACCGCGCTCGCCGCGACCGCGACGGCCCGGTGGACCGGCCGGACCTCGGGGACGGGCCGCACGCTCCCGTACCCCTCCCGGAACGCCGCCCGGAGCGGCGCCGGGTCGTCGACATACCAGTCCGCGACCAGATACTCCGCCTTCGCGACCGAGAGCGCGGGCGCGGCCGACCGCGGCCGCTCCCAGTCCAGCACGGCGGTGACCGCTCCGTCGCGAACCAGCGCGTTCCCCGGCCGGAAGTCCCAGGGAAACAGCGTGGCAGGCGGGTCCGGTTCGGGGAGCGGGCCCGCGAGTAGCTCCTGCAGTGGCTCCCGGACGTCGTCGAACGCCGGCGGCAGCCGCCCGACCGCCTCCCGCCCGTACGCGAGGAACCACTCTCCCCACTCGTCCGCGCGCGGTTTCAGGCCGTCCCCCGCGGCGCCGAGGGGCCCGTACCCCCGAAAAGAGAAGGCATCGTGGACGGCGGCGAGGTGCCGGCCGAACGTCCGGGCGAGCCGTCGCTGGACGTCGCCGTCGAGCCTGGCGAACCGCTCGTGGAGGGTCTCGCCGTCGACCCGCTCGGTGACGAGGTAGTCCGTTCCGTCGACGGTCCCGTCGGCGAGGACGGCCGGGACTGGAACGCAGGTCCGCCCGCGGACCCTCCGGAGCACGAGCGCCTCGGTTCGAAGCCCTGCCCGGTCGCCGGTCTCTGCGAGCTGGACGACGACCGGGCCGCCGCTCTCGAAGCCGACCAGCCGTGTCAGCTTGCGGTTTCCCCGACCCAGCTTCTCGATTGCGGTCGGCTGCCGGCCCGGACAGGCAACCTCCACCGCGGCGCGAAACGCGGCCGTGTTCGCGACCGCCGTGACCTCGTCGTCGCGTGGTCTGTCGCCGTCGTCTTCCATTCGACTCCGATCCGTTGGAGGGGGACGCGCGGGCAAAACGGTGGCGCTAACGGGCGCGCGCACGTGGCGGTACAGATACTCGGCACACCGCCGCGTGACGCTCTCGGCACACCGCCGCGTGACGCGTTCCGAGGTCGTGAAAACCGACGCGGGACATTTAGTCACGGAGACTCGAACTCCGACCGAGCGATGGTCGACTACTACGACCAGCTCCTCGTCGCGATCGTTGCGGCCCTGGGCGCCGGCGCGGCAGCGAGCCTCCACCCAGCGATAGCCCTCCACCAGGGGCTGGCTGGCGGGAGCCTCCTCTCGACGGTCTTTCTGTACGAGATCCTCTTCCGGAATCCGCCGGTCGAGCCGACCCGGACCACGTCGACAGCATCGGCAATCGTCGGAGTCGGCTGGTTGCTCACGGCCGTCCTGGCACTGTGAGTTCCCTCCGGAGCCGGCTCGGGCCCCTGTCCGGACGCTGTCCTGTCCCGCGGGTGTCACCCGAGCCGTTCCGGCACGTCGCCGACCGATTCGAGGACGAGGTCCGGGGAGTACTCGCCAGGGTCGCCACCGTCGTCGACCCAGGCGACCGGGAGACCGGCGTTGTGCGCGCCCGCCACGTCGTACGCCAGCGAGTCGCCGACGTACAGCGTCCGCTCGGCCGGCGTTCCAAGGTCGGCGAGCGCGCGCTCGAACGGGTCGGCGTGTGGCTTCCGGCGGGGCAAATCGCCAGCGTAGACGACCGGGTTCAGGCGGTCGTCGAGCGTGAGTGCCTCGACCTTCGGCCGCTGGCGGCTGCTCGGTCCGTTGGTCAACAGCCCCGTCGGTCCGCGCGCGCTCGCCCACTCGAGGGCCCGCTCGGCGCCGTCGGCAAAGGCGACCTGCGTGTTGTCGACGCCCGAAACAAACGCCTCGGCGAGGGCGACGGTGTCGACGCGGCGGCCGTGCCTGGCAGCCAGCCGTGCAAAGCCCGCTGCGAGGTGGCCGACCTGGTCGTCGGGGTCGGGCGCGCCGTCCAGCAGCGGCCACAGCGCGGCGGGCTCGCCGAAGGGGTCGACGTCCGTCCGCTCGAAGGCCGCCTCGTAAAGCGCCGCGACGTCTTGGGTGCGCCGGCAGAGCGTCCCGTCCAGGTCGAACAGGACCGCCTCGACGTCGTCGACAGGGGACACACCTCCAGTAAGGGCGTCTGCGGCAAAACGCTACCGGGCGCCCGAGCGAGCGGCCGGCCGGGGCCGCCGGAGTGGCAGTGTCGCCGGACCGGCTCAGCCCGACCCGGCGACCAGCGCGGCCACCTCGTCCAGCCCCCGGACCTCGTAGGTCGGGGTCTCCCCGAGGCTCCGGTCGGTGTTGTGTGGCCGCCGGAGGAAGGCGGTGTCGACGCCCGCGCGCCGGCCGGCCTCGACGTCGCTCTCGCTGTCGCCGACGTAGAGGGGGTTCTCGAGAGCCAGGTCTGTCATCGCCTCCTCCAGGTAAGTCGGGCGGGGCTTCTTCCGCGAGAGGCTCTCGGGGGTCGGGGCGCGGGCCCGCACGGTTCCGAACAGCTCCCGGAGGTCGTAGTGGTCGAGCAGCGACTCGACGATCCGGGTCTGGTTGTTGCTGACGATCCCCATCGGCACGTCGAGCTCGCGCAGCCGGGCGGTGTCGTCGTAGGGGGCCTTCCGGCCGGCGGCCGTCTCCGCCAGCAGCGCCTCCCGGACGCGGTCGTCGCGGTGACGCCACAGCCGCTCGGCGGGGAGGTCGTGCTGGCGGCTTAGCCCCGCGAGTTCCTCGTCGGAGACGGCGATGGTGAGGGTGTCGACGGCCGACTCGCCGGGGTCGGTGACGCCGGCGTCCAGCAGCGCGTCGCGGGCCGCCCGGCGCAGCGCCGTCTGGTCGCCCAGCGTGACGACGACGCCGTCGTGGTCGAGCAGGAGTCCGTCGTACATCTATCGGTCGCCGAAGCCGCCGCCCTCTCCACCCAGTCCCGGGTCCGCGCCGGAGTCGTCGTCGGTCTCGAACTCCTCCGGCGACCGGCCGGCCTCGTCGACCACCTCATCGGAGACGATGATGGGGCAGTCCACGCGCAGCGCGAGCGCGATCCCGTCGGAGGGGCGGGCGTCGAAGACCGCCTGCTTGCGCTCCCCGCCGGCGTACTGCTCGGCGTCGACCTTCGCGTAGAAGGTGCCGTCAGCGAGGTCGTCGATCCGGACGCGGTCGATGGCGGCCCCGAACTCCGCGACCATCTCGACGAACAGGTCGTGGGTCAGCGGGCGCTCGAACGGTTCTCCCTCCAGGGCGAGCTGCATCGACTGGGCCTGGTCGGAGCTGACGAAGATCGGGACCAGCTCCCCGCGGGCCTCCAGGAGGACGACCGGCGCGCCGGGACCCTCGTCGCTGACGCCGACGCCGACTCCCTCGACGGTGGCCTCGTGTTCCATGCCCCGGTCAAGGGTGCGAGGGGTGAAAAGGCTATCCGACCCCCGAGTTTCCGACCCTGACCTGTTCCCCGTTTCACCCTCCAACCCCGCGGCTGGCGCGCCCGACTCGTGCGGTGGCGCGGGCAGCCGGCAAAACGCGGTGTCCGGGGCTCCCGGCCCGGTCGAGGCCGATTGATCGGCGTTGAATGCGGACAAACTCGGCTTAACCGTCCGAAAACCGGCTGCAGACGGCTTGAGGGCTTTGCCCCTTCATGTCCCTTCGGCGGGGAGTGGCGAGTGCAATGGCACCGACCAAGACCCTCGGCGCGCTGCTCGCGCTGTTCGTGGTCGCCACCGGGGCGGCCGCGGCCATGCCGGGCAACGCGCCCGTGGACGTTCCGGACCAGGCCGACAACCAGACTGTCGACGCGGAGGAGCAAGCACAGGCCGAGATGAACGAGACCGCCGAGGACGAGCGCGGGGAGGCTGAGGAGTCCCGGGCCGGCGGCCCGCCCGGGGAGGCCGCCGGTGAGCGCGGCCCGCCCGCGGACATGCCCGGGGCCGCGCCCGACTTCGTGAGCGAGATCCACGCGACCATCAACGACTACCTCAGCGGCGCCGTCGAGGACCTCGGGTCGGCGATCAGCGAGGTCACGCCCGGCGGCGAGGCCCGCGGGGACGCCGACGAGAGGACGAACCAGGACCAGACCGAGACCCCCGGCAGTGCCGGCGAGGAGACCGACCAGCCGGTTGGGACGCCCGCCTGACGCCCGCGGAGTCGTCACACAGCGCCCGCTGACGCTACTCTGCCCACCGACGCTCCGTTCTGACGGCCGCTGACGCCTTTTTTCTCCACCGAGTCCCGCTCCCCGCCGACGCCTCCCGCACGTCGTGCAAGCGCGGCGCTTTTTTAGCTGCGCCCCGAACGTCGGGTATGGCGACGGCTACCGGACAGGACGACGGGTACCCCATCACCCGCAGGCGGGCGGTGCTGTGGGCACTCCCCTTCCTCGCGCTGGGGGTCATCAACCTCCTCTTGCTGCTCGGATGGGGGCTCAAGCCGTTGTGGGGCTTTCTGATCTTCCCGCCGATCGCCTTCGTGTCGATTCTCTGTTATCTCGCCCTCCGGACCGGCCTGGCGAGCAGCCGGCTCGAGGAGTAGCGGCCCCTGCCCGCATGCCGGGCGCTCAGAGCAGCAGGTCGTCGGCAGCCCCGCGTGCGGCCAGGGCGGCGTCGTCGGCCACCTGATCCGGGTCCCCGCCCTTCGCGTCGAGGTAGACATCCACCTCGAGGACCCCGTCTTCGAAGGTGACAGTCACGTCCAGGTCCCGAACTGCGGTGCGGTCGTACCGCGAGAAGACGACGTCCTCGGCAGCCTGCGCGGCGGTCCCGACGACCTCGTCGTCGCTCGGGTCGGTGTCGTCTGTCATCGGGCTGAGAAGACAGGCGAGTACTCGCGGTCGGGTTACGCGCCGCCGGCCGGGCCGAGCCCGCCGCCGCCGGCACCGCCGAGCATCTGCTGGAGGTCTTCCTGGAGCTCCTCGAACTGGGTCTGGACGCGCTCCTCCTGCTTTTCGAGGGTCTCGACGCGGACCTGGAGGCTCTCGACTTTCTCCTCGAGGTCCTCCTTCGCCTCCTCGTAGTCGGTCTTCACGAGGAGCTCGCCGACCTCGCGGTACATGGTGGCGTCCTCGTCGACGTTCTCGAGCTCCTCGAGGGCGGTCTCGGATTCCTCGAGGGTGGTCTCGGCCTGCTGTTTCTGGGCGGCGACCTGCTGGGCCGTCTCCTGGAGGTCCTGGAGTTCCTCGAGTTTCTCCTGTGCTTCCGGCGGCAGATTCCCTTGCATGTCTCTCATCTCGTGACCCGGAGGGATAAACCCAAGCTTTCGGTCACTCTGGGGGTTCGGTCCCGGCGGCGCCTCCGTCGTCGCCCGTGCGCTCGCGACCGCCGAGGCCGTCGGCCCGTTCAGCCACGTCGGTCAGCCCGAGCCAGGTGTTCAGCCCGGCCCGCAGCGCTGTCAGGTCCGTCGCCCGGACCGTGACTGCGAGGCTGTCGCCCTCCCGGGCGAGCGCGACGCTGGTCCGGTCGCCGCCGATGTCGCCGACCTCCGGGCGGAGCGCCCGCTCGACGCGGCGGGCGCGCTCGGGAGTGTCGTAGGCGGCAGAGAAGACGGCTTCGTGCATCGTTGGTGACCGGCGACCGGCAAGGCCGGCAGTTCGGGTCAGTTGACCTCGACTTCCTTGACGTCGCGGCTGCGCTCTTTCAGGAGCACGCGGTGGCCACAGTAGGGACAGCGAACGCCGCCGTACTCGTCGAGGGTGACGTCGCGCTTGCAGCGGGCACACTTGTAGCTCATTCCTCGGCGTCCTCGGCGAGTGCTGCACGGATCGACCGGTTGACGGTGCGGCCGGCGGGGGTTTCCGGACGGTAGGCTCCCCCGGTGTAGGTGTGCCCGCAGTAGCCACACTCCCAGACACCGGTGCCCTGCCGCGAGACCCGGTCCTCGCCGCACTCGGGGCAGGTGTGGTCGTCGTTCGTGTCCCTCTCGATCTCGGCGACCCGTCGCCGGGCGACCCGGCCGTAGCGGGCCCCGAAGCGGCCGGCACTGCCGACGCTACCGCGCTGTTCGCTCATGGTGACATACCATCCGGCAGGCGGCGGTATAAACGCTACGAGTCCGAACCGCGCGCCACAGGCCCGGACTGGGCGGTCCGAGTCCGGCCCCCCTCAGCGAGAGCGCGGCCGCTACTCGGGCCGGTCACCCTCTCTGGTCCACCTGACCTCGTACTCGAGCTCGTAGCGCTGCTCCCCGGTCTCCGAGTCCGTGAGCACCTCGAGTTCGACCTCGAACCGGGGGTTCTCGGGGACTTCGGCCTCCCGGCTGTCCGTGTCACTTCCCAGAGTCACGGACCCGGACTCGACCCCTTCGGCAGCGTCGCGCAGCGCCTCCGCGACCTCGGTCCGCGAAAGCCGTCTCTCGGTCTTGAACAGTTGTTCTTCGGGCATCGGGTGTGGTTACGCCTGGCGCACGGATATACCTATAGGTAATTCTACAGGAGTGGGGATGCGGGCGCTCAGAACAGCCGCCGGAGGAACCCCCGTTCGGTGGAGCGTTCGGCCAGCACCACCGAGCAGTCGAGGTTCTCGACGACGCCGAGGTGGAGCGACCCGGTGACCAGCCGCGCGAGCAGCCCGCGGTCGGTCGCGCCGATCACGAGCAGGGTGCTCTCGCGTGCCTCCTCCGCGATCGCGCGCTCGATGTCCCCGGTGTCGTCGACGACGAGTTCGGCGTCACCGAGGCCCCGCTCGGCGGCCCAGTCGGCCAGGAATCCCTCGCCGCGCTCGCGCGCTTCCGGGCCGTCGACGACGTGCAAAAGCGTCACTTCGGAGCCGGCGGTCGTCCGGATACCCTCGACGACCTCGGCGCTCAGGTCGGCGTGGGGGCTCCGGGCCACCGGGAGGAGGAGTCGCGAGAAGTCGAGCTCCTGGTCCCGCAACACCAGGAAATCGGAGGGGAGCCGGTGGGTCATCTCGGTCAGGGGGCGCTCGGTGCGGACGGCGCTCCAGAGCCGGTCGTCGCCCCACTCGAGCACCGTCAGGTCCGCGTCCTTCCGGCGTGCGATGTCGAATATCTCCTCGAAGGAGCGGTGTGACACGACCGTCGATGTCTCGCAGTTCACGTCGTACTGCCCGATGCGCTCGCGGACGTCCGCGAGGAGGTCGTCGGACTCGGCGACGATCCGGGCCCGCTGGCTCCGGCCGTAGGCGCGGGCGCGGCGCTGTGGCACCTGGACGACATGGACCACGTGGACGGTGGCGTCCTCGTGGGTGCTGGCGACCCGACAGGCAAGTTCGAGCACGCCCGACTCCGTCCGCGGGTTCGCGATGGGGACGACGACCCGGTACCCTCCCGAACCCCCGCCCTCGGTTGTGGTGTCGACCAGCGGGACGTACGACCGGCCGACGAACCCGCCGAAGACCCACTCCCGAAGCGACAGCTGGCGGGCGGCCCCCTGGAACCGGGCCGACTCCAGGCGGGACTCGGTCGTCTGGAAGTAGTTGACGGCCGTCACGAGCACGACCCCGCCGACGGTGTTGCCGGCGAGGACGGGGAGGACGAACTCCCGGAGCCCGAGCAGCAGACCGAGGTCGTTGCGGAACACGAGATACAGCATCTCGGTGAAGGAGACGACGACGTGGAACAGCCCACCCAGCGGGATTGCCAGGAAGGCCAGGTAGACGACCACCAGCCGGGAGATGGTGTCTCTGGCGGCGTACTCGACCCAGACGACGCCGGCCACGATCAGCCCGGCGAAGACGGCCTTCACGAAGAGCGTTCCGGGACTCGTCTCGATGCCCTTCTGGGCGAGGCTCAGGGCGGCCGCCGCGCCGTCGGCGGAGAGGACGCCGCCGTAGGCTAGCACCGCCGCGCCGAGCGCCCCGCCGGCGAAGTTGCCGGCCAGCACCACGACCCAGTTGCGCAACAGCGCCGGGATGCTGGCGAGCCGCTCCAGCGTCAGCGCCACCGGGGGGAGCGTGTTCTCGGTGTAGAGCTGGTAGCCGCCGATGATGATGTAAATAAAGCCCAGCGGGTAGAGCATCGCGCTCAACACCGGGTCGCCGTCGGTCGAGGCTGTCAGCGACGCGTACAGCAGGAAGGTGATCGTGATGGCGAAGCCGGCCGCGAGCGCGCTGAAGAACAGCTCCCGGCTCCCGGAGGTGATCTCCTCGTCGGCCGCCGCGACGATCCGCTGGAAGATCTCGTTTGAGGTGAACCGGTCCCGGACGACCGAGCCCACGGCCGGCGCCCCGCTGCGGGACTGCTCGACGGCCTCGCGGACGGTCTCGACCTCGCTTCCCTCCTCTGGGTCGTCTGGCGGCGTCACGCCGAGGCGTTTCAGTCCGACCGGTTAAATGAGTTGCAGTTCGACCACCCCCGCGCAAGCCGCTCGGGGGTACCCGGGACGGTCCGCCCGTGGCTACTCCTTCAGTCCGGCCTCGACGAGCGCCTCGTTGAGGTCGGCCCGGACCCGCTCGCCCAGCTCGCGGTCCCGCGCCGTGGTGACCACGCGGTTCTCCTGGACGCTCGAACCCTCCCGGACCAGCAGGCGGACGTTGCCGGTCCCGTCCGCGCGAGTGGCCTTGGCGCGCAGCCCCGAGTCCGAGGAGACTCCACCCGCGTCGATGGGACCGGGGATGATCTTCTTGACGTGTGGGTGCTCGGCCACGACCTCCAGGGCCGCCCGGCCGTCGCGGCCGCCGATCAGCGTCGAGTGGGTTCCGCCGAGTTTCTCGGCGACGGGCGCTTCCACCACCTCCAGGGGCTCCTCGCCGCCGTGTTCGACGACGTGTGCGACCGGGTCTTCCGCCTCGACGCGGTAGAACTCGTAGCGCAACTGGGCCCGGACCGCCCGCAACACCTCGCGGTCGCCGGTGGCGTAGACCTCCTCGGGGCGCTTGCGGCGGACCTCGTCGGCGACCTGGCCGGCGAAGGCTCGCAGCTCCGGCGGCTCGCGCTCGCCGTCGGTCTCGGGGGTGGTGGTGACCTCCCGCTGCCCGAGGACCTCGCCGTCGGCGATGGTGGTCACGCGGGCCCGCTCGCGGGAGAGTTCCAAGACGACGGTGTCGGCGTTTTCCGAGCGACAGACCAGACAGTAGTCGCCCGGGCGGGCGAGCGGCGAGCCACAGCGACCGCACTCCATACCGGATCTGGGGCGCTCGCGCCGATAAGTGAGGCGATTCGGGGCCCAGTTGTCGTTGCTCACGCCGGTACAGTAAGCGAACCCCAACAAGAAAGCCCGACCTTGACAGTCGAACCGGGCGCGCGCTGTCGCGGCGTTGGCCGCGACGACACCGTGCGAGGGATGAGGAGCGCAACGAGCGAAGCGAGTGAGCACCGCAGTCGGTTGGGGAGGTGTGTGGCTGCGGGTGGGACCGAAAGGGGCGACGCTCTCGCCGAACCCGGACGACGCACGCACCGCAGCGAACGTAGTGAGCGAGGAGCACAGCGAGGCCCGGGAGCCGAGAGCGTCGGGGCTTTCTTGCTGATTCAAGCGGTTACACCCTTCTAGTCTACAGACACGGTCCTCACTCCAGCCCCTCCGGGTCGGTCTTCAGGTACTCCCGGAGCAGCACCGTCGCATAGCTCCCCTTCGGGAGCGCGAACTCGAAGGTGAGCGGGTCCTGCCGGACATCCAGGCCCGTCCGGACCAGCACCGCCCGCCGGGTCCCCTCGCTGTGGAACTCCCCGCGAAGGTCGAAGGCAGCGGGCTCGACACCCACATCCTCCAGCACCGCCCGCTCGATCTCCCCGGGTTCGCCGTCGGCCAGCTCCGTTTCAGTCCCCACGAGCGGCGCCGTCACGAACGCCCGGCCGCGCTCGCAGTGGCGGCGGACCGTCTCCAGCCGCCCGTCGGTCACCCGCTGGGTGCGGCCGGTGTCGGGCACGGCGAGCACCTCCACCTCCCGGTCCCGGAAGCAGACGACGTCCCCTGCCACGGGCTCGGCGAACGGCAGTCCGCGCTCCAGGCGCGCCGAGAGGATCTCGTTGAAGACGTAGGACTGGGCGGCGTTGACGAACAGCCGCTGGAGGTTCGTCGGCGCGGTCTCCAGGGCCGCCCGGAAGTCCTCGGGCCCGGGCTCACCATCCACCTCCGCGAGGCGGTGACACATCGCCCGCTCGTAGCCCAGGTGGCCGGGAAACCGCTCCAGCGCCCCCTGCCAGTCGCGCGTCTCCTCGACGTGGGCGCGGGCCTCGCGGGTGCACTCCGGCTCGCGGTCGGAGGGGTTGCCGACGTACGCGAGGACGGCCGCCTCGAACCCCTCCCCGAGGAGTGCCAGCCCGACCTCGTGTGTCACGGGCCGGCGGCTGCCGAAGCGCTGCTGGCCGAAGTAGTTGGGGACGCCGACGGTCGCGGTACCCTCGCCGGTCACGGACCCGTCCGCACCGGCGAACGTCCGGAGGTCGTCGGTGACTGGCTCGACGGCCTCGGGCCGGTCGGGGTTGCGGACGACCACCTCGAAGGCGTTGCCCGCCAGGTCGCCGAACAGCACCGGCCGACCGACCCGCCCGACGACTTCGAGGTCGGCGTCGCGGAGGTCCGGGAGGTCCTCAGGGTCGACGCCGTCCACCGAGAACAGCTGGGTGGTGACGGCGTGTTTGTCCTTCGTGCCCGCCCAGGAGACGCGCTCGCGGGAGATACCCAGCCTGTCCGACAGTGCGCCCGCGAAGTCGTTGGTGTCCCACCCTCGCAGTTCGACCCGCAACAGGAGGTGGGGGTACGAGCCGGAGTCGGCCTCGACCGGCTCGGGGTCGACGGCCTCGAGTTCGCGGACCCGGAAGTCCGCGGGCGAGTCCCGCAGGCGGCCGCCGGTCCCGTCGGCGTCGCTGACGTAGTAGGCCATCCCGACGGATCGCTCGACGGGGTGTGCCTCGCGCATGGTCACAGTGCGGGCGGGGCGGCTTTACGCCTGTCGCGTCGGCCGGCTCACGCCGCCCCACGGAACCCTGCCCGGCTACGCCTCAGAACAGCTCGACGCGGAAGCCGTCGGCCGCGAGTTCCTCGGCGAAGGCCTCCGCGTCGGTCTCGACGGCCTCGAAGGTGTCGTAGTGGACCGGCAGGGTCAGGTCGGGGGCGACGCTGCGGGCGAAATCGGCGGCCTCGTGACGGTCCATCGTGTAGTGGCCGCCGATGGGCGGGAGGAAGACGTCCGCGCGAACCGACTCGTGGTGGGGCAGAAAGTCCGTGTCCGACGGGAAGTAGACGGTCGTTCCGTCTATCGTCAGCAGGAGGCCCACGACTTCGCCCTCCGCGTGCCAGGGGTCGCCGCCGTCGTCGACGTGTGGCCCGTCGGGGTCGTTGTGGGACGGCACGGTCTCCACGGTCATGCCCGCGACCGTGCGCTCGCCCTCGTGGGGGAGTCCGAGGACATCGAATTCGAGGTCGCTCGTGTCGACGGCCTCGTAGGCGGCCACCGTCGCGTCCGGCTTTGCGACGGCCGCGATGGCGTCGGGGTCGTAGTGGTCGGGGTCGTCGTGAGTGACCAAGACGACGTCGCCGTCACCCGGCGCCCCGTCCAGTACCTCCGACCAGGGGTCGATGTAGATGACGACGTCGCCGGTTTCGACGCGAACGCTCGCGTGGCCGAGTCGTTCGAACTGGAGTCCCTCGTGGTCAACTTGCATGGCCGCACCTACGCCCGGCCGGGGCATATACTCCCCGCCGGTTACTCCGACAGCCGGCGGAACGCCGCCCACGACTCGTCGACCTCCGGCGGGGCGGTGGCCTCGCCGTCGACGTACAGTCCCGACCCCTCGCGGACCCGGCCGGCGACCGCCGCCGGGGTCCCCCGGTCCCGGAGTGCGTCGACGACTGCCGCGGCGTCGTCGGCGTCGACCGCGGTCAACAGCGTCCCGCAGCTGGTGACGCGCCAGGGGTCGACGCCGACCGCGTCACACACCGGCTCGACACCGTCAGCGACCGGCGTTGCCGCCGTGTCGAGGTCGACCCGCACGCCGGCGCCGTCGGCCATCTCCGCGAGGCCACCGACGACCCCGCCTTCGGTCGCGTCGTGCATCGCGGTCACGCGCCCGGCGTCGTGGGCGACCAGGGCGTCGGCAACGCCCGCGATGTCGTCGACCCGCTCCTGTGCGGTCGCTATCATCTCGGCCGGCAGGTCCAGGTCGTCGGGGAACAGGGTCGCGAACAGCCCGGTGACCTCCGCGGCGGGACCCGTCGAGATAACCAGGGCGTCACCGGGTCGTGCACCGTCGGGCCGGACGACCTCGTCGGGGTCGCCGACCCCGATGGCCGTCGCTGCCCCGACCCAGGAGCTCTCGACCCCCGGGTAGTAGCCGGTGTGTCCCGAGACGACCGCCACGCCGAGGTCGCGGGCGTGTGCGTCGATCCCCCGCCAGACACCGGCGAAGGTCTCCTCCCCGAACGACTGCGGGAGAGTCAGGCTGATCGTCACGTGCGAGGGTGGGACCCCCGAGACCGCCACGTCCGCGAGGACGATATCGAGCGCGAGCCGGCCGGCCCGCTCGTGGCCCAGCGCGGGCAGAAAGGAGAGGGGGTCGGTCGCGGTGACGACCGCCTGTCCGCCGGCCTCGAAGACGCCGAAGTCGATGCCGGCCTGCGGCCCGACGGTCACGTCGTCCCGGTCGGCGCCCAGGTGTGGTGCGATGAGCCGTTCGAAGGTCTCGGCGTCGACCTTGCCGAGGCGGTCCCCGGTCACGCGCGCTCACCCCGGTCGACGACTGTCATGTGCCGTCACCCCAATCGACGGGCGTCACGTGTCACCACCCCGGTCCACGACGGTGACACGCCCGGGGTCGACCCCAAGCGTGACGGTGCCGTCCGGAGCCGTGTCGCCGGTCGTCTTGACAAGCAGGGTCCGGTCACCCCACCGGCAATGCAGCCGGTAGGCGTCGCCGAGAAACTCGCTGGTCTCGACGGTCGCCTCGAGGGCCGGGCCGGCCGGACTGTCGGGGTCGACCGCGACCGCCTCCGGCCGGACCGACAGCAGGGCGTCCGTTCCGGGGGCAAGATCCAGCCCCGGCAGGGCCAGCGTCCGCCCGTCGACGGTCACCCGCGGTGGGTCTCCCTGCCCGACCGTGGCCTCGAAGAGGTTGTTGTCGCCGACGAACTCCGCGACGAAGCGGGTCGCCGGCTCGCGGTAGACCGTCTCCGGCGGGCCGACCTGCTCGACGCGGCCGTCCGCGATGACCGCCACGCGGTCGCTGACTGCCAGCGCTTCGGCCTGGTCGTGGGTGACGTAGATCGTCGTGATGCCGAGCTCCTGCTGCAGCGAGCGGACCACCACCCGGAGGCGCTCCCGCAGGCGGGCGTCGAGCGCCGACAGCGGCTCGTCGAGCAGGAGCACGTCGGGACCGGGCGCGAGCGCCCGAGCCAGCGCGACTCGCTGCTGTTGGCCCCCGGACAGCTCTCCGGGGTCGCGCTCGCCCATGCCCGCCATGTCGACGAGGTCGAGCAACTCGTCGACGCGCTGGTCGGTCGAGACGTCGCGAGGCGGGTCCCGGAACCGGAGCCCGTAGGCGACGTTCTCCCGGACGGTCATGTGCGGGAACAGCGCGTAGTTCTGGAAGACGATGCCGACGTTTCGCTGCTCGGGCGGACGGCCAGCCGCGTCCTCGCCGCCGATCTCGACGGCGCCGGAGTCGGGCGTCTCGAAGCCGGCAACGGTCCGGAGCGTCGTCGTCTTCCCACAGCCCGAGGGGCCGACCAGCGTGAAGAATTCCCCGTCGTCGACCGACAGCGACACGTCCGCCAGCGCGGGGACGCCGCCGAACGTCACCGAGACGTCCCGGAGGGTGACCCCCGTCACGGCTCCCACCGTCCGCCCAGGCGGTCGATCGCGACGAAACTCAGGCCGGTGACCGCGAGCAGGACCGTCCCCATCGCGGTCGCCGGCCCCAGGTTCGGGCCGAGCGAGCGGTTCCCGACGTAGCGTTCGAGCGCGACCGGCATGGTGTAGCTGTCTGTCCCCTCGGCGAGTAAGACCGTCGAATCGAACTCGCCGACGCTGATCGCGAAGGCGAAGGCCGCCCCGGCGAGGACGGCGGTCGCGACCAGCCGGAGTTCGACGTCGAGCAGCGCCCGCAGCCGACTCGCCCCCAGCGAGCGGGCGGCGTCGCGGTACCGCGAATCGAGCCCGCCCAGCGCGGGCGCCACGTTGCGCGTCACGAACGGGTAGGCCGCGGCGGCGTGGGCGAAGACGACCGCGACGGGACCGGCCGCAGTCAGCCGGTAGCCGAACAGCACCGTCCCGAAGACCATCGTCTGGAGGAGGCCGAGCCCGACGACGATCCCGCTGACCGCGAGTGGTGCGCTCAGCACTGTCTCGGCCAGCCGCGACCCCCGTCCCCCGCGGGTCGCGACGACGGCGACGACGACTCCCATCGGGACCGCGAGCAGGAGCGTTCCGGCGCCGTACACGAGCGAGTTGAGGACCGCCGGCAGCGGCCTGGCCGTCCCGGCGGCCGTCGAGGCCTGCTGGGTCAGCAGGAACTCGTAGTAGGCGGTCGTGAACGAGCCGTCGGGGGCGGTGACGCTCTCCAGCAGCAGGCTGACCAGCGGCCCGAGGAAGACGACCGCAGCGACGGCGCCGTAGCCGGCCAGTGCGAGCCGGACCGGGCTCCGCAGGGTCGACCAGCCGGTCGCGAGCCGCTTTCGGGGCAGGGGCTGGCCGGCGCCGGTCGTCGCGCGCTGACGGCTCTCGTACCGGAGGTAGAGATACATCAACACGAGCGAGACGAGCGTCTCGAGCGTCGCGAGCGTGGCCGCCTCGCTCAGGTCCAGTGCCTGCAC
>Ga0207714_1001523_pt1 | contig 14895 bp, 14 predicted proteins | sample PonA232FremontCA_2_FD_187270 | JGI IMG/M metagenome (GOLD analysis project Ga0207714, IMG submission 187270) | Marine sediment microbial community from Fremont, CA, USA - Pond A23 Sediment 2 (SPAdes) | ecosystem: Environmental > Aquatic > Marine > Unclassified | place: USA: Fremont, California... | reverse complement strand
GAGTCGGGTGGGGGCAGGGATGCCCCCACGTGGCGAGCGTTAGAAAATCCAGAGTCGGAGCTGCATGAGTCAAAATGCCCCGTGTCGGCTTACGGTTCGACGAAGTGCTGAATAGTTACTCTCGGTCAAACACAAAATAGGGGCTCGGCGTCATTCGCCCGGCTGCAGTGACCATCCGCGGATGCGGCGCACCCCTCTTTGCCCGACACCGGTGATTCCGTCGCCGGGGTGATCGAGCTCCCGCTCCTTTGCCCACATCCTCAGACACGGACGCAGGGGACACGCACTCATATGATCATCAGAGCCCTTCAATCCCTGGGAAGCCGTCTTCCCCCCCTTCGGAGGAAAAGGCCCAAGCAGACCCTGATCTCCTACAGACAGGGCCGTCCCTTTCCCTATACAGACACCCAGACCGCTATCGAGGAGCTCAGCCGCCTGGCCAAAAACACCCCCGAGGCGGTTGAGGTCTATCTGGCCCTGGGCAATCTGCACCGGGCCCAGGGTGATTTCGAGCGCGCCATCCGTGTTCGCAAGACCCTGACCGCCAGAGCCGACCTGGAGCCGCAGTACCGGGCCAAATCCCTGTATGAGCTGGGGCTGGACTACCGTCGAGCCGGCTTCCTGGACCGGGCCGGGGAGGCCTTTGAAAGGGCCAGGGAGATCACTGGCGACGATCCGGTTCTGCTGGAGGAAATGGCCGGACTGGCCGCAGCGAGCGGGGAGTATTCCACTGCGGCGGACTACTATCGCCTCCTGGGGAACCCTTTGGCCCAGGCCCATTACCTGGTCCAGCAAGCCAAGGCCGAAACCGGGAGCAGCAGAGTGGTCACGGACAAGAGCCTGCTCAAGAAGGCCATCCGGACCTACCCCGGCTCCGCGGAGGCGTGGCTGGAGATCCTTATCCGGGACTGCAGCTTCGGCGCCTGGTCCAGCATGGCCTCCGATTTCCGGCAGGCCCTGAAGCACATCGATCCGGGCCTGTGCTTCGTGTTGCTTGAGGGCCTGATCCGCTATCTGGTGCGCCAAAAGGACGAGAACGAGATCTTCACCCCGGATCTGGCCCCCGAGCCCGCCCGGGTCCTGCTCGACGCCCTGTCCAAGAGGGAGCCGGACCCCATTCTGTCCTATTACGGGGCCTGGCTCGCCCTGCAGGTCTCGGACACGCAGCTGGCCTTGAGCTGGCTGCATCACTGCCTGGAGCAAGATGCCAACTTCTGGCCCGCCCGAGTCGAGCTCGTGGCGCTGCAGTCCCAGAGTGAGGAGCTCTCCCTGGAATTCAAGGCCCAGCTCGACGTCCTCTTCAGGCACTGCCGGCGGCAACGACGCTTCCTCTGCCGCGCCTGCGGCCTTAGCCGGGATCAGATCTTCTTCCTCTGCTCCCGCTGCCACAGCTGGCACTCCATCGCCTTCGTCAAATGAGTTCAAGGTTCAACGTTTGAGAGCTCACGATCGGAAATTCCTGCAGCAAAAACTCCCTAGATCTCAGGAAACCAGAGGGCCTGCAAAGAATTCTGCAATCCGAGCTCTGAACGTCGAACTTCGAACTTTGAACTTTGAACTTCGAACGAATCCACATGAGCACCCAGAATCGCAAGCTCACCCCCATGCTGGAGCAGTACCTGCGCATCAAGCAGGACCATCCGGATGCGCTGCTCTTCTACCGCATGGGCGACTTCTACGAGCTCTTCTTCGAGGACGCCCGCATCGCCGCGCGCGAGCTGCAGATCGTGCTCACCTCCCGGAACAAGGAGAGCGAGGAGCAGATCCCCATGGCCGGGATCCCGCACCACTCCGCGGAGGAATATCTGAAGACCCTCCTGGAGCGGCGCTACAGGATCGCCATCTGCGAGCAGATGGAGGACCCGGCTCAAGCCAAGGGGCTGGTGGAACGGGCGGTGACACGCATCCTGACCCCGGGCACGGTGGTGGAGGACTCCACCCTGCAGGCCAAGCAGAACAACTACCTGGCAGCGGTCTGTTTCCGGGACTCCGGAAGCGAGGGCGGACTGTGCTGGCTGGACTACTCCACCGGGGAGTGGAGCGGCATCTTCAGCAAGCAGCCGGGGCAGATCTGGCAATGGCTCACCAAGCTCTCCCCGGGGGAGATCCTCTGCCCGGAGGGCCTTTCCCTGCCCGAGGGCATGGAGGAGATCCGCGAGCGGATCACCCGGCTGCCCTTCTCCGCCTACTTCGAGCAGAAACGGGCCCGGGAGATCGTCTGCCGGGTGCAGGACACAGCCAGCCTCAAGCCCCTGGACCTGGAGGACAAGCCCCAGCTCGTGCAGGCCTGCGGGGCCGTTCTCACCTATCTGACCCAGACCCAGATGGAGGAGCTGTCCCATCTGCAGGGCTTCTCCCCCCTGGATCTGTCCCGCTACCTCATCCTGGACGAGGCCACGGAGACCAACCTGGAGATCTTCCGCCGCCTGGACGGGGAGCGGGGACAGGGAACCCTGTGGCACGTGCTGGACGAGACCATGACCCCCATGGGCGGGCGCCTCCTGCAGAAGCGCCTCAAGCAGCCCTATCGCGACCTGGGTCCCATCCAGGCCACCCAGGAGACAGTGGGCTTCTTTCTGGAGCGGGAGGAAACCGCTCGCGCCCTGCGCGCCGCCCTGGACGGGGTCTTTGACCTGGAGCGCCTCTGCACCCGGATCACCCTGCAGCGAAGCACGCCCAAGGACTTCGAGGCCCTGCGGAGCAGCCTCCTGGGCCTGCCCGAGCTGCGCAGGGTCCTCGAGGCCGCGGGGGAGGGGGCGCCCGGGGAGATCCGCGGCGTGCTGGGGTCCTGGGACTCCCTGGAGGACGTGGCGGAGCTATTGCGCACGAGCCTGGTGGACGCCCCGCCCCAGCTGGTCAGCGAGGGCGGCCTCTTCCGCCAGGGATACAGCCCCGAGCTGGACGAGCTTTTGGAGCTTGCGGAGCACGGGGAGGCCAAGCTCTCGGAGATCCTGGCCCGGGAGCAGCGGGAGCACGACCTCCCCAAGCTCAAGCTGGGGCACAACCGGGTCTTCGGGTACTACTTCGAGCTGTCCCGGGCCCACCAGGGCTCCGTTCCGGAGCACTTCATCCGCAGGCAGACCCTGGTCAACGCGGAGCGCTACGTCACCGAGGAGCTGAAGCAGCTGGAGGACCGCATCTTCCAGGCCAGCGAGCGACGCAAGTCCCTGGAGCAGGACCTGTTCCACGATCTGCGGCGCCGTGTGCTGGAGGCCGCGGACAGGATACGGGCCGCCGCGGAGCGCGTGGCCCGGCTGGACCTGTGGCAGTGCCTGGCCGAGGCCGCCAGGAAGCGGGAGTGGACCCGGCCCGAGCTGCACAGCGGCCTGGAGGTGGAGATCGAGCAGGGCAGGCATCCCGCTGTGGAGGATTCCCTGGGCAGATCCAACTACATCCCCAATGATCTGCACCTGGACCAGCAGCGCCGCATCATCCTCATCACCGGGCCCAACATGGCGGGCAAGTCCACGGTTCTGCGCCAGGCGGCGATCATCGCCATCCTGGCCCAGATGGGCTCCTATGTGCCCGCGGACCGGGCCCGGATCGGGCTCTGCGACCGCGTCTTCACCCGCGTGGGCGCCTCGGACAATCTGACCCGCGGGCAGTCCACCTTCATGCTGGAGATGATCGAGACCGCCCGCATCCTGCGCCAGGCGGGCAAGCGCAGCCTGCTCATCCTGGACGAGATCGGGCGCGGCACGAGCACCTTCGACGGCCTGTCCCTGGCCTGGGCCATCGTGGAGAACCTGGCCAAACGGGGCGAAGGGGGCATCCGCAGCCTCTTCGCAACCCACTACCACGAGCTCACCGATCTGGCCGCCAGCCTGGAGCCGGTGGCCAACATGAACATCGCGGTCACGGAGTGGAACGGGGAGATCGTCTTTCTGCGCAAGCTCGTTCCCGGGCCGGCGGACAAGAGCTACGGCATCGAGGTGGCCCGGCTGGCCGGGGTGCCCAAGTCCGTGACCCAGCGGGCCAAGGAGGTCCTGGGACGCCTGGAGGCGGGAAGCGAGCACCTGAGGCCCGCGGCCAACAAGCGGTCCAGGCCCGGCACCAGGCTGCTGCCCGGCCTGGACCGGAAGAGCGCCGAAAAGGAGGCGTCCGGGCCCAGCCCGGAGCGGCATCCCCTGCTCGCCGAGCTGGAGGGAATCGATCCCGAGTCCATGACCCCGCTGCAGGCCCTGCAGACCCTGGCCCGGTGGAAGGAGAAATGGGCAAGCCGGGGGACGGAGGTCGGAGATCGGAGGACAGAAGACAGAGGCCAGAAGCCTGAGGGCTGAAGACGCTTCATTAGCCCATTGATGCCTCACCCATGCATAAAGCCCCAACTCGGAACGGTGAACGGGGAACGCAGGCGGAGGGAGCGTGAGCGAATATGATAAAAAAAGAAAAAAATGACGCGGGAAAAGGATTTCCTGGCCGGACAGGATATCTGGCCGTGCTCCTCTTCGCGCTGGTCTGTTTGATCCTCGCCGGCTGCGGGAAGAAGGAGTGGCCCAGCCCCAGAACGGAAAAGGACCGCTTTTCCTGGGCCTCGGTCCGGGCCGCCCGGGATGGCTCCTGCCTCGTCATCCGGGGCGAGCTCGAGGGAGCCGCGCAGAACCTGAAAGAGGTGGTTCTGCGCCTGGAAACCAGCAAGGAGCTTTGCCCGGGCTGTCCCTTCACCCCGACCAGCAGCGCGGCCTACTCCCTGAGCGACCCCTCCCTGAGCCGGAAGGGGGCCAGCGTGATCATCACCCGCTGTTCGGTGGAGCCGGACAGCGCTGTCCGCCTGCGCCTGGAGGGGGTAAACGTCTTCCAGCAGATCCAGCCCGCAGTTTCGGAAGTGCTGGAGATGGAGGCGCAAGGCACCAACGCGACCGCACCCTAACCGCCGGGCTTCGAACGTTGCCCTTTGAGCATTGAACTCTCTATGCCGCGGCCAGGACAGCGATTAAGCCGACGATCAGCGCCGCCGCGGCGATCTGCCTCAGGCCGGGCCCTGACCGCTGCCGCCACGCCTCCGGCCCGTCCAGCCCCCTGGCGGCGATGGCCAGGGTCTGCTGCCAGGTGGTGCGCTGCAGGACCCGGAGCACGGTCTGAACCCAGAGGCGCAGCCTGGTCCCCGGCCCCCGGCGGACCCGTCGCATCCGCAGGCTCGTCCCGGCCAAACGCAGCACGCGCAGGGTGAGCGGTAGAAAATGGATCATCAGGGCCAGGCCCAGCGCCCCTTGCCAGCTCTTCTGCCCCGCCACTGGGCGGAGCAGCTTGTCCACCGCCAGGCCGATCTGCCGGGTGGAGGTGACCGCGGTGAGACAGAGCCCGCCCAGGATGAGAACGAGCAGGCGCAGGCCCAGGATGCCGGCCCGCTCCAGGGCGTCGGCCGCGGCGGCGCCGTCCCAGAATTCAAAGCCCGCCTTGAGCAGGACCCAGCAGAGCAGGAGGCCCGCCACGGTCTTGAGGCTCACCAGGCGCAGCTCGCCACGTCCCGGGGCCGCGACCCCCACCAGGCCCAGCCCAGCCAGATAGCAGGCCAGCCCGACGGGACCGGCGCGCCAGGTCATGATCCCCAGGGCGAGGCCAACCCCCAGCTTGACCAGAGGGTCGGTGCGGTGCAGCAAAGCGCCGGCCCGGCTCAGCCGTTCCCTGGAATCCGTCCGGATGCCCCGTCCCGCATCCCGGCTCATCTCACCAAAGCCCCTGGATCACCGCGCGTTCCCGCTGCCAGAGGCAGGGCGGCCGCACCCCGTGCTCCGCGGCCCGGTCCAACAGGCTCTCCGGAGGTCCCTGCCCCACGATCTCCCCGGAGTCCATCAGGAGCATCTCCCCGGCCAGATCGAGCACCGGCTCCAGATCGTGCGTGGCCACGATCTGCGTGATACCCTGCTTCGCGTTGTCTGCCAGGATGCGGCGGAATTCGCGCACCGCGGGATAGTCCAGCCCGGAAAAGGGCTCGTCGAAGAGAAGGACCCCGGGCCGGGCCATGAGCAGGGAGGCCAGGCACAGCTTGCGCCGCTGTCCGCCGGAGAGGCTGTCCACCGGGCTGTCCCAGAGCTGGACGAGCCCCAGCCGGGAGGCCAGATCCTCCGCCTTCCTCCGGCTGTCCGGATCATTGGGATCGGATCCGAGCAAAAGGTCCTCGCCCACTGTGGTCCCCAGGATCTGCAGCTCGGACTCCTGCAGCAGGAGGCCTGTTCTGCGGCGCACCCGCTTCTCCCGACCGGGGACAACGTCCCCGCCCACAAGGACACGGCCGCTTCGGGGCAAAAAGAGGCCGGCGAGCAGGAGCAGCAGCGTGGACTTGCCGCTTCCGTTGGCCCCGGCCAGAACGGTCAGGCCGCCCGGCTCCAGATGAAAGGCCACCTCGTTCAGAACGGTCTTTCCCCGGGTATAGCCGAAGCAAACATTTTCCGCGCGGATCATGGGCCGCCCCCGAAGCGCAAACGGACGAAGCGGGCCGTTGCCGCTGAGGCCCCGACCTGCAGGCAATCCGAGACGAGGAAGGGGAGCATCCCCGTGGCGACCGCCTTGCCCCAGCCGATGTCCAGGCTGGCCTTGAGCCAGGGGATCCCGATGCCGTAGATGGGCGCGTACCCCGCCACCGCCAGGGCCAGGAGGACGGCCCAGGCCGGAGGCCCCTCCCGGCTCAGGCGCCGGGCCTGGCCGGTGATGAGCGGTGTGAGCAAAAAGCCCAGGAGATAGCCTCCCGTCGGCCCCAGGATGTGACCCAGCCCCGAGGTGCCGCCGGAGAACACGGGCAGGCCCGCGAGGCCGGCCAGGAGGTAGAGGCCCACTGCCGAGGCCCCGGCCAGCGGTCCGAGAAGGAATCCGGCCAGCAGGACGAAGAGGACCTGGAGGCTGATGGGCACCGGTCCCAGGGGAAAGTGGACAAAGGCCCCCACCGCGATGAGCGCGGCCATCAGGGCGGTCCAGACCAGCCTGTGCAGCGAGGCCAGGGAGGTGGTTGCAACACGTTCCGCCATACGGGTCTCCAGAAAAGGTTTCCTTGCTTCTTGTCGGCTTGCGGGGCATGGCTCCCAGGGGACTGATGCCTTCTTCGGTCCTAGGCAAAAGCCGCGCTTCTGTCAACCATAAATAATACCATGGTTAACAAGCGTCCTTGATGATTGACCAGGCCGGGGGTGGATGAGGGTTTGCACCGAGATGCGCCTTGTCCTATTCTTGGCGTTCGCGTTGTTTGAGATGAGCAGACCCGGGGAATGAGCGTGCCGGATCAGGAGAGCAAGGAACATATCCTCGCCGCGCTTCAGCGCCGGGACCGGGTATCCGGCCAGGCCCTCGCGGACGCCGCGGGGATCAGCCGGACCGCGGTATGGAAGCATATCTGCGGGCTGCGGGACCTGGGCTTTCGCATCCAGGCCGGGGCCGGCAAGGGGTACAGGCTGGAGGAAGCCCCGGACAGCCTGCATCCCCTTGCGGTCCGTCCGGGGCTGACTACCCGCATCCTGGGCCGGCATATGGAGCACCGCGAGGAGGTGGAGTCCACCCAGCGCGTGCTCCGGGAGCTTGCCCGGGACGGCGCGCCCGAGGGAACCGTGGTCCTGGCCGAGCGTCAGGCTCGCGGACGGGGCCGCAGGCAGCGGGGCTGGGTCTCGCTCCCCGGAGGGGTGGCCCTGTCCGTTCTGTTCACCCCGCGGCTCGCCCCGGACCGCATCTCCCAGTTCCTGCTTCTCGCGGGCGTGGCCGCGGCAGAGGCGGTGAACGAGCAGAGCCGGGTCCGGGCCGGGCTGAAGTGGCCCAACGACGTGCTCCTGCGGGGCAAGAAGATCGGCGGGATCCTGGCGGAAATGAGCTCGGACGCGGAACGCATCGAGCACCTTATCCTGGGCATGGGGCTCAACCTGAACACCCAGGAGGACGAGATCCCCTTCGACATGCGGGACGAGGCCACCTCGGTATTGGCCGCGACCGGATCGGGCGTCTCCCGGCCCCGACTGGTGCGGGACATCTTAACCCGATTGGAGCGCTCCTACCACCGCCTGCTCCAGGAAGGGGGCTCCCCCGTGCGCGAGCAGTGGCTCCGCCACAACGTCACCCTGGGCCGCAGGGTCCGCGCTGAGACGGACAGCGCCGTATTGCACGGAGTGGCAAAGGACATTGACGACAGCGGCGCCCTTCTCCTACAAGATGATACTGGCCGAGAACACCGGCTTTTGGCGGGAGATATTTCGCTGCGGGAGGAGGGGTAGTCGGAGATCGGAGATCGAAGGTCGGTGGTCGGAGGTCCGAGGTCGGAAGTCGGAAGTCGGAAGTCGGAAGTCGGAGGTCGGAGGGCGGATACAGCTCCCTCCATTCCAATAACCAGTCACGAGTGAACAGCTATGAATCACGAATACCTGATACCTGATACCTGATAACCGACACAACAGACAACAGATAACTGATAACTGACAACTGATAACCGACAACAGACAACTGACAACTGATAACTGATAACTGACAACTGATAACTGACAACGGGGCACCTATGCACCATTTTCAGCACGTTGACAACGAGCTCTACGCCGAGGACGTGCCGGTCCGGGAGCTGGCCCGGGAATACGGCACCCCCCTGTACGTCTACTCCTCGGCCACGCTGCGGCGGCACTTCCGGGCCTATGACTCCGCCTTCGACAAGGTCCGGCACATTACCTGCTTCTCGGTGAAGTGCAACTCCAATCTGAGCCTGCTGCAGCTGTTGCGGCGCGAGGGAGCGGGCGCGGACATCGTTTCCGGAGGCGAGCTCACCAAGGCCCTGGAGGCCGGGATCGCCCCGGACAAAATCGTCTTTTCCGGAGTGGGCAAGAAGTATTGGGAGATGACCTTCGCCCTCCGGAGCGGGATCCTCATGGTCAACGTGGAGTCGGAGCAGGAGATGGAGCTCCTTTCCCGGGCCGCGGAGCACACCGGCGTGCCGGCCCGCATGAGCCTGCGGATCAACCCGGATGTGGACCCCGGGACCCATCCCTACATCTCCACCGGCCTGAAGAAGAACAAGTTCGGCGTAGCCATGGAGCGGGCACCGGAGCTCTACGCCCGAGCCGGGGACGACCCTTGGCTGGAGCCCGTGGGCATCGACTGCCACATCGGATCCCAGCTCACCGAAATCTCCCCCTTCCTGGAATCCCTGGAGCGCCTGAAAAAGCTCTACGCCAAGCTGCAGGAAATAGGCCTGTCCATCGACTACCTGGATCTGGGCGGGGGCCTGGGCATCACCTACAGGGAGGAGGATCCGCCCCATCCCGGAGAGCTGGGCGAGGCCCTGAGCAAGGCCTTAGAGGACATGGACGTCACCCTCATCCTGGAGCCGGGACGCGTCATTGCGGGCAACGCCGGGATCCTGGTCACGCGTGCCCTGTACACCAAGGACACCGAGCTCAAGCACTTCACCGTGGTGGACGCGGCCATGAACGACCTGATCCGGCCCTCCTACTACGGGGCCTATCACCGCATCGACGAGGTCACCCCACAGGAGAGGGAGACCATCCCCATGGACGTGGTGGGCCCCATCTGCGAGACCGGCGACTTTCTGGCCCAGGACCGGGAGCTGCCCCGTATCGAGCCCGGCGAGCTCCTGGCGGTCTTCTCCGCGGGCGGATACGGCTTCGCCATGGCCTCGCAGTACAACTCGCGCCCCAGGGGCGCGGAAGTCTTGGTGGACGGGGGCAGGTCCCGCCTCATTCGGGGTAGGGAGACCATCGAGGAGATGATCGCCCCGGAGAAGCGGTTGCTGGAAAGGGAATAGACGGTCGTCGGACGTCGGAAAGCGGAGGTCGGAGATCGGATGTCGGACGTCAGACGTCGGAAAGCGGAGATCAAAGATCGGAGGCCGGATCACGAAGATTGATTACCGACTACTGAGCACTGCCTACTGACAACCGACTACCGACTACCGACTATCACCTCCTCGTACACATCCTCGAAGAGCGGCGGGTACAGCCTGCTCATCTCCTGAAGCAGGGGAAGCATCGCTTCCCGGATCTGAGGATGGGCCGCGCGGGAGCAGCGAAGCTTGAACACGTGCCGCCATTCCCGGAAGTTGGCGGTCATGACCACCTCGGTCTTGAGGCTGTTGGGCAGGACGGAGCGGGCCTGCTGGGGTGTGGCGCCCAGGCTCAAAAGCTCCATGTACGCCTTCTCGCACTGCTCCATGGCCTCCCGCCACAGGGCGAACTCCCGGCTGTCCTCGCTCCAGAAGGAGGGTCGGACCACGCTGATCTCGCTGCCGAAGCGCTCCTTGGCGTAGTTGGCGTAGCGAGTGCTCTCCTGGGAGTAGGCCGCAAGCCGATGCCGGACCAGCTCGTGGCTCACGCCGCGATCGCAGATAAAGCGCACCGTACAGGATCCGTGCTCGATCACGCTCTCGTGCCCGGAACGAAGGATGCGGCGAATGAACTCGCCCGCGGATCCCTCCCGTATCTTGTCCTCGGACTTGTAGCAGGTCCTGCCCGCCTGCTCGATCACGGACAGGACTTCCTCCGGATCCGGCATGGAGATGATTTCAAAGGTGGGCTCTACGATGCGCATATTGGCTCCTTGTGGTCAATGCCTGGGCTAGCTCTGCCCTTTACCCGAAAATAGAGAATAGAGCAAAAAGGCAATCGTCTCGAATCAACCCGGTTAATATCGGATACTCACCACAGAGCACGCAGAGAGCACAGAGGAACGGAACTTTTGCTCAATTGCAACGATCGAAGGCTCGCCGATGGCATCCAGCGTTTCAAGCCCTGATTTCTCTGTGGTCTCTGTGATCTCTGTGGTAAAAAGAACCGTCAAGGAGAATACACGAAGGTTTCATCTTCTCAGGTTATAGATAATGGCAATAAATTGTTTGTGGGTAAAGGGGAGGGCTAGCTTTCCGTGGTGGGCTCCCCGCCCAGGCCCATGTTCATGTGCTTGTACGCCTTGCCCGTGGCCACGCGGCCCCTGGCCGTGCGCTTGAGGAATCCGCACTGGATGAGATAGGGCTCGTAGATCTCCTCCACGGTCCGCACCTCCTCGGCGCAGGCGTTGGCGATGGTCTTGACCCCCGCCGGGCCGCCGCCGAAGTGCTTGATCAGGGCGGTCAGGATCTCCCGGTCCATCTGGTCCAGGCCCAGGGGATCCACATCCAGGCGGGTCAGGGCCTGCCTGGCCAGCTCGCGGTCGATGGCCTCGCTGCCCTCGACCATGGCGAAATCCCGCACCCGCCGCAGCAGACGATTGGCGATCCGCGGCGTGCCCCGGGAACGGCGTCCGATCTCCAGGGCCCCCTCCTCGGTGATCCGTGTCTGCAGGATCTCCGCGGAGCGCTGCACAATGGCCGCCAGATCCGTGGGGGAATAGAAGTCCAGGCGGAAGATCACCCCGAAGCGATCCCGTAGGGGCGAGCTGATCAGACCGATCTTGGTGGTCGCCCCCACCAGGGTGAAGGGCTCCAGGTCGATCTTGACCGTGCGCGCTCCCGGGCCCTGGCCGATGACCAGATCGATCTTGTAGTCCTCCAGGGCGGGATAGAGGATCTCCTCCACGGACGGGGGCATGCGGTGGATCTCGTCCACGAAGAGCACGTCGTGCCGCTGCAGGTTGGTCAGGATGGCGGCCAGATCCCCGCTCTTCTCCAGCACCGGCCCGGAGGTGCTCACCAGGTTCACCCCCAGCTCCCCGGAAATGATGCGGGCCAGCGTGGTCTTGCCCAGACCGGGGTTGCCGTAGAACAGGGTATGGTCCATCACCTGACCCCGCTCCAGGGCGGAATGGATGAAGACCCCCAGATTGTCCCGCAGCTCCTTCTGGCCGATGAAGTCCTCCAGCCGGAGGGGTCGGATCTGCTCGTCCGGGCGTTGCGAGGCGTCGTTCTCGTGGTTCATCCGGGTTCACCGCGATGTGTCCCGTCACCGGGACTTGTTTTCATTGGTTTTTGAACGCCCTGTCAGCCCTCGGCCTTCCTGCCGGCAAGCCGCCTCAGACTGCTGCGGATGGCCTCCTCGGCCATGAGCTCCGGGTCCTGGCTCAAGATCTCCTTGAGCACCGGCGCGGCCTCGTCCTCGGAGTAGCCCAGATTGAGCAGCCCGGACAGGGCCTCGGAAAAAGGGGTCGCCTCCCGGGTCCGCGTCTCGCCCGTGGCAGGGGCGAATCCGGCTGTGGAGAGCTCGTGGCCCAGCTTGTCCTTGAGCTCCCACACGATGCGCCTGGCGGACTTGGGGCCGATCCCCTGCACCCGGGTCAGGGCCTTGGCGTCCTCCCGGGCCACGATGTCCCCGATCTCCTCCGGGTCGAACGCGGAGAGAATGGCCAGGGCCGTGCGCGGTCCGAGCTTGCTCACGGAGGTGAGCAGGGCGAAGCTCCTCTTTTCCCGCCGCTCGGCAAAGCCGTAGAGCTCCGGGCCCTCGTCCTTATACACGGCGCGCACGTAGAAGGCGACCTCGTCGCCTGGCTCGGGCAAACGCTGCAGCGCGGGCCGGGTGAGGTAAAGCTCGTACCCCACCCCGGACGGGGTGAGCACGGTGCACCCCTCCTGCTCCACGTCCAAAAGCTTGCCCTGCATGTAACCGATCATAGGCTTATCTCACCCGAATCCGCAACGAAGTCTTCGTGACCACTTGCCCCAAGGTTCGACATAAAAAATGTCCCGTTAGGGATTGCGTCCTGTCAAGCACAGGGCTATCAGCCCGTATATGGCCTCACCCTGGAGCTAAGCCTGCGGGCGTTCAGGTGGCTCACCGCTGCGGCCAGGGCGTCGCTGCAGTCCCGGGACCACTTTGCCCCGGACACGCCCAGGATCCGCTCCACCATGAAGGCCACCTGATCCTTGTTCGCCCTGCCCTGACCCACGAGGTTCTTCTTGATCACCGACGGCTCGTAGGTGTGGGTGGGCAGCCCCGTGTGGGAGCAGGCCACGAGAACGGCGCCCCTGGCCTGGCCCAGCTTCAGGGCGGAGGAGCTGTTCCGGGAGACGAACACGTCCTCCACCGCCGCCTCCTGGGGGGCGTGCCTGGCGATGATCTCGATCAGCCCGGCGAAGATGGTTCCCAGGCGATCGCTGAGCGCGTCATCGGCATTGGGGCGGATGGTGCCCGCCTCGAGCAGGGAGGCCACTCCGGAGCGCTCCGCCACAAGGCCGTATCCGGTGCAGCGGCTCCCCGGGTCCAGCCCGATGACCCGGTATTCCCCGTCGCCGGTGCGCGGCGAATCCACCACGGCTAGTTCTCGAGCTCCTGGTAGAGCTCGTCCGGTATTTCGAAGTTGGTGTACACCTTCTGCACGTCGTCGTGGTCGTCCAGCTGCTCGTAGAGCTTCAGGGCCTTGGCTGCGGTCTCCTTGTCCAGGCTCATGTAGGTATGGGGGATCTTGGCCACCTCGGCGCTCTCCATCTCGATTCCGGCCTCCTGGAAGGCCTGCTTGGCCTGGATGAGGTCCTCCGGTGCGGTGCGCACCTCCCAGTAGCTCCCGTCGTCCAGAACGTCGTCCACACCCGCGTCCAGACCCGCCTCCAGGAGATCGTCCTCGCTGTACTTGCTCTTGTCGAAGCTGAGCACCCCCTGCGTCTGGAACATCCAGCTCACGCAGCCGAACTCGCCGAGATTGCCGCCGCCCTTGCTGAAGATCTTGCGGATCTCGGACACGGTGCGGTTCTTGCTGTCCGTGACCGCCTCCACGAGCAGGGCCACCCCGCCGGGGCCGTACCCCTCGTACGCCACCTCCTCCAGGGTGCCGGAGGTGATCTCTCCGGTGCCCTTCTTGATCGCGGTCTCGATCTTGTCCTTGGGCAGGTTGATTTCCTTGGCCGAGTCGATGGCCATGCGCAGGCGGGGGTTCATCTCCGGATCCCCGCCGCCGAGCTTGGCCGCGAGCATAAGCTCGCGGGTCGCCTTGCTGAACATCTTGCTCCGCTTGGCGTCCTGGCGCCCCTTGCGGTGCTTGATATTCGCCCACTTGCTGTGTCCAGCCATTATTCCTCCTTCTGCGCGTCTATTTCTCTGCGGCCCAGCCCCAGAAGAAAATTTTCCTTGCTTTCGCTGCGGGAGCCCTTGGGCTTGAAGCCCCGCACCCGGTTGAACACGCTTTTGAGCTCCTTGCGGAAATCCGGTACGTCCGGCCCCTCGAAGACCTTGATCACAGCGCTGCCCCCGACGCGGAGATGATTTCTGGCGCACTCCAGCGCCCGCTCCGCAAGCTCCAGGGACAATGCCTGGTCCCGGATCTTGATTCCCGTGGTCAGGGGGGCCATGTCGCTCAAAACCAGATCGAAGCCGGAGTATTCCGCGAGCACCCCTTCCAGCTCCTCTTTGGCCTCGAGCACGTCCGCCAAACAAAACTCCACATTGTCCGGAAGCACTTGCTCCGGCTCGGCCCGATCCACTGCCAGGACCCGGCCCTTGCCCCCGATCCGGCTGCCGGCGAACATGCTCCAGGAGCCGGGATAGGCCCCCAGGTCCAGGATACGCTGCCCCTTGCGCAGGAGCTGGAAGCGCTTGTCCATCTCCTGCAGCTTGTACACGGACCTGGCGGGATACTGCTCCTGCTTGGCCCTGTTGAAATAGTGGTCCTTGTACTTCTTCATAACGCTACGTGCTTGGGGCTGCGGCTCAAAGGATGTTTATAACCTAATTTCCGGCTGAAGCCAAGCTAGAGGCCTTCCAGGGCCTTGACGGCACAGCGGGGATCTGTTTAATATATCGAGTTCGTAGTCGGGAAGGGAATTTCCGGCACAGCAAGAGGGGACGTAGCTCAGTTGGGAGAGCGCCGCCTTCGCACGGCGGAGGTCGTGGGTTCGAGTCCCATCGTCTCCACCATGAGAAAAGGGGTTACGGGAATACCGTAACCCCTTTTTTGTGTGAAGACACGAAAAAATAGCAGTATATGGAGCGTTATTCACCTGCTTCTTCAGCTATTCGAGATACAAGCCGATCAGAGAGGTAATAGCCATTAGCCTTC
>Ga0207714_1001522_pt1 | contig 14901 bp, 13 predicted proteins | sample PonA232FremontCA_2_FD_187270 | JGI IMG/M metagenome (GOLD analysis project Ga0207714, IMG submission 187270) | Marine sediment microbial community from Fremont, CA, USA - Pond A23 Sediment 2 (SPAdes) | ecosystem: Environmental > Aquatic > Marine > Unclassified | place: USA: Fremont, California... | reverse complement strand
GTCGACGAGCTCGACGGCCGTCGGCTCGATGGCCCCGGTGAGGAGCGGCCAGAGGGCGACCTCCACGTTCAGCGCCCCGGCACTCACCGCCGGCTCGGGGCCGTAGCCCTCGCGGTCGGCGAGGCGGAAGCCGGAGACGGACACCGCTGGCGTCCAGAGCACGCGGAGCCGGATCTCGTCGATCTCGACCGTCCGCCCGGTCGCCTCCTCCATCGGCGGAATGACGTAGCCCTTCAGCTCCTCGGAGGTAAAGAGCCGCGGGAGCAGCAGCGCAGCGGCGAGCACCAGCACGAGCAGGCCGCCGAGCAGACCGCCCCCCCAGCGAATTAGGCGAGAGCGCGTTGAGCGGGGCGCGTCGGAGAGGTCGTCGGAGGGGGACGCCATGGCGTCGAGGCGGGGGGAGGCACGAGAGACAAACGAGGAACGAAGTCTAACCCCTGGACGGGCACACCGATCCCTCCGGAGGGGCCGGGAGTCCTACCGGAGCGGGTCCCCGATCCGAAACGAGGGCAGGTGCAGGTCCCACCGGAGGGCGGCCAGCCGGGTGAGGAAGACCGAGGCGGCGCCCCCCAATGCGGACCCGCGTCCGGACGTTGCGTGGCGCGGCCCCTGCGCAGTCCGTCGCCCCGGAGTCGGTTCGTTCTGGGGGTGCTCCCAATCCGCATCGTCGCTCCCAGACGCAGAGGCCTCGCCGAACGCGCCTACGCGTCGTCGCTGGCCCGGGCGCAGACGTACCCGTCGATCCAGGCGGTCATTTCCGTCGGATCGTCGAATGTCTCCGCCTCCGGGAGGGGTTTGCCCTGAGCGTACGCCCTCCACCCTTGCCGCCAGACGCCCCGGAGGTTGTCGTCCTCGTGCGGGTTCAAGCGGTCGGGGTCGGACGCGGGCGCGTCATCGGGAGCGGACGCCATGGTTCAGGGGACGTGGAGGGCAGAGGGACGGTAAGGAAATGGATAAACCTCCAGATCCGCCCGCCGATCCCTCCGCGGTCGGCCCGCGCCCCTCACGCCTCGTGCCCGGCCGTCCCGTCGACCCGGCGCGTCCGCCAGGCGCCCCACAGGAAGAATTGATAGAACCGCGTGGAGGTCGCAAACCCGGCCTCGGTCAGAAGATCGGCCAGGGTCTCCGCCGAGGCGAACGAGAGTTCCCGCTCCATCTTCGCGAAGGCGCGACGCACCTCCTCGCCCGACCGTCCCGTCTGGCGGCACCATCGCCGCCACGCCGCCCGAAGACGCTCCGGGTCGGCCCCGGCCCCGCCGGCAAACAGGTCCGCGAACGCGACGGGTGCCCCCGCCGTCAGCGACCGGCCGATCGCGGTGAAGCGCCAGTCCGGGCGCGCCCGTGCCATCGCGAGGATCTCCGCCCCGGTCCCGGCCCCCACGACGAGCACACGGGCGTCCGGGGCCGGCGTCCCCATCACGCTCGGAAGCGCGGCCTGGAGCGCCTCGTAGCCGGGCGCCACGCGCCGGATCCGGTCGTCGTACCCCGCCGCCCGCTCCTCGTCGAACGTCCCGATCGACGACGGTTCGTCCATGGCGGAGGTGCCGGTCAATGGACGGTGCCTTCGACAGGGGCGCGGTGGAGGGCCTCTACACCGCCCCCGGCACGTGGTCGCGCAGCACGTCGTGGGCGTGGCCCGAGAGCCCGGACGCCGCGGCCTCGAGCCGCTCGTCGAGCACGTACATCGACCACGCCCCCTGGAGCAGGTCGTACAGGGCCTCCAGGGACGACTCGGTGAGCACGACGTCCACCGCCCCGTTGTCGGCCTGGGCCTGGAGGGTCCATTCGCTCTGCCCGTCGGCCTGCCGGAGCTGGGTCAGGGCCCGCTGCACCGTCTGCACCAGGAGCTCGAACTCGTCCTCGTCCACGAGCAGAACGTGGTCGCGGAACGTGATCTGGATGCGCACGCAGCACTCGCACCGCACGAGGGCGCCGTAGCGGGTCTCGAAGAGCTTCGGGTCGTGGAGGTTGTACATCGGGAGGAGGGCGAAGGGCGAGAGGTGAGGGGCGAGAGGCAAGGGGGAGGCTACTCGGCCGAGGGCAGCGACTCCAGGATCGAGCGCCAGTCGTCCCGCTCCGGCTGCCCGCTCTTGCGCCTGCCGAAGAGGCGGGCGATGATGCCGCCGCCCGCGTCCAGCAGCTCCAGCGACGTCACGACGCCGTCCGTCGTCGGCTTCCGGACGACCCAGGCCTGGCCGATCATTTCTTCGTTGAGCTGGAGCCGGAAGTCCGGGTCGAGCACGTTGTACCACGGCGGGGTGGCCTTCAGCGTGCGGACCGGTCCGGTGTGGATCTGGAGGCAGCCGGGGCTGCCGACGAACACCATGATGGGCGTCTCCCGCTCGGCCGCGGCCCGAAGGGTCCGGCGCAGGCCTTCATCGGGCACGCGCCGCGTGAACCGGCCCTCCCCAAACCGCAGCGCCTGGGGACGCGAGACGTCGTAGTCCCGCAGGAGCGGAAAGAAGTCGTGCGTGTCTTTCAGCTCGCCCCAGTCCCGCAGAAAGCCGTCCACGTCGATCTCGTCGTCGGGCCGTTCCTCCCTCGGATCGTCGGTGGGCGCGACGGGCTGCTCGATGGACTGGTCGGCGTGGCGGTACGTGTCGACGATCGCCTCGTACGCCCCACGGTCACTCCCGCGCGCAAGGAGCACCTTGTGGACCGCCGTGCCGTCGCGGTCGAAGAACTGGAGGCTCCGGCGCGTCCCGTCCCGCCCGCCGGCCCACGGCGCCTCGACCGCAAATCCCAGGTGCCAGTGGTCCATGAATAGGCGCAGGTCGATCTCGTCGGCCAGCACCAGGCCCATGTTGTGGGTGTCGGTGAACGTGACGTCGTGGTAGACACCGGTCTTCTCGTGCACGGCGGCGTCGTTGCGGGTGAGCGCCGTCACCGGCCCCAGCGTCTCGAGCCGGCTCAGAAGGCCGCTCCAGCCGCCGTCGAGCCGGGTCACGGGGTCGCCGCACCCGGTGGCCACGAGCTCCGCCTCGCTCACCCCCAGCCGGTCGGCGGCGGTGCGGACGCGGACGTCGGGGTGCTCGTCCCGGAAGGTCGCCCAGCGGGATTTCAGATCGGGGGCGTCGAGGGTGTTCGTCGGCATCGGATCGGGGGTGGGGTGATGAAACAGAATTGGGGCGGGTTACGCAGGGGGCGCGGCCGGCGTGGGGGCGCGGGCCGCCGCGCACGCCACGATGAGCGGACACGACTGCGTGGGGTGCGTGAGGACGCGGACGGGGCAGCCGAACACGTCCGCGATCCCCGCCGGCGTGAGCACGTCGCCCGGCGGCCCTTGCCCATGGACCGTCCCGCCCCGCAGCATCACGACGTGGTCGGCGTACTGCGCGGCGAGGTTGAGGTCGTGCAGGATCGCCAGAACGCCCACACCGTCCGCCGCCAGGCCGGCCGCGGTCCGCAGGACCTGGTGCTGGTGCGCGAGGTCGAGGCTCGCGGTCGGCTCGTCCAGGAGCAGATACCGGTGCCCGGCCTCCGGCGGCGTCCAGATCTGCGCCAGGGCCCGGGCGAGGTGGACGCGCTGCTGTTCGCCGCCGGAGAGGGTCGGAAAGTCCCGATCGGCGAAGTCGCCCATCCCGACAGTGCGCAGCGCGGTGTGGGCGACCTCCCAGTCGCGGGTCGACTCGGCCCCCTGAAGGTGCGGGGTGCGCCCCATGATAACGACCTCCAGCGCGGAAAAGGCAAAGTGGAGCTGCGACTGCTGCGGCAGCACGGCCCGGCGCCGCGCCTGCTCGCGCTCGGGGAGCGCGTCGAGCGGCCGGCCGTCCATCTCGACCGTCCCGGTCGTTGGGGCCAGCTCGCCCGTCGCGACGCGCAGGAGCGTCGTCTTGCCGGCCCCGTTCGGCCCGACGACCGCCGTGAGCCGCCCCGGCCGCATCGTGGCCGAGACGTCCGTCACCAGCGTCGCGTCGCCGATCCGGACCGTAATGTTATGGAGCGCAATCATGAGACCAGGCGCAAGGGAGGGAGGATCGTGCACTCAGGTGCGGGGATGGTCGGAACGGATTGCCGGGCGGCGCGTCGTCCGGTTCCGACAGGCACTAATTTAGACTTGATACAGATAATAGACAAGCGGGGACCGTCGGGGCGCGCCGGACTCGTCAGAACTGGACCTCTGTCTCCACGACCTGGTCGTCACGCCTAACGACGACGGGGGCCGCGTCGCCCGGGTCCAGCTGCTCCAGGGCATCCATGTAGGCGTAGATGTCGTCGACCGCCACGCCCTCGACGCGCACGACGACGTCACCCGCCCGCAGCCCCGCCCGGGCCGCCGGGCCGTCGTCCTCGGTGACGGCGTCGATGCGCATCCCCTCCCCCTCGAAGGTATAGTCCGGCAGGACGCCGAGCGTGACGTCGAACGACATCCGGCGGTCCTGCCGCCCGTCGTTGGTCTCGACGAAGGCGAGCGCGCCGTCGTCGCCGAGCTCCTCGATGAGGCGGACCGCAAACGCGGCGACGTCCCGCAGCCCGTCGTAGTCGATCCGGTGGCTGTCGTCGGCGGGCGTGTGGTAGTCGTCGTGCGCGCCGGTGAAGAGGTGCACCGCCGGGATGTCCTTGAGGTAGAACGCCGTGTGGTCCGACGCCCCGAGCCCCGAGGGGTCCTCCGCGAGCGTGAGGTCGGTGGCCGACGCCGCCGCGTCGAGGGCGGCGCCCCAGGCGGGCGAGGTGCCGGTGCCGTTCACCGCCAGTGTGCGGTCCGGACCCAGGCGCCCCACCATGTCGAGGTTGATCATATAATTGACCTGCTCGGCGGGCACGGGCAGCGCGTCGACGAAGTGCTTCGAGCCGTAGAGGCCCAGTTCCTCGCCGGAGAAGGCCACGAACAGGACGTTGTGGCTGCGCAGTCCGGACGCCCGGAGCCGCCGGGCCATCTCCAGGAGCGCCGCCACGCCGCTCGCGTTGTCGTCGGCGCCGTTGTGGATGAGCGAGTCGCCCGGCGCGCGCGATCCGACGCCGCCGTAGCCGAGGTGGTCGTAGTGCGCCCCGACGACGACCGTGCGGTCGGCCCCATTGTCCAGATGCGCGACGACGTTGCGCCCGGTGCGCGGCGTGCCCTCGCCGGGCGGGGCGTGCGGGTTGGGGCTGTACGTGAAGTCGAACGGCTGCGTCCACGCGGTGTCGAGCCCCGGCGACAGCCCAAGCTCCTGGAACCGCTCCGTGATGTACCGGGCGGCGAGGCGGGCGCCCTCGGTTCCCGTCTCGCGGCCCTCCAGCAGGTCGGCCGAGAGGTACCCGACGTCGACGCGCAGGTCGTGGAGCACCGTCGTGTCCGCGATCGACGCGGGCTGGGCGTGCCCCGCCCCGGCCGAGAGGCCGATCAGCAGGAGCAGGGACAGCGCGAGCACGCCCCGTAGACCTCGGCGGAGCGAGTGCGTCACAAGGGACCAGGGACCGAAAGACTGCGGCATGGCGGCAGAACGAGGATCGTAGGGGGAGTGTCAGAACGAGTAGCCGACGCCGCGCTTGCGGTCACGCAGCAGGAGCCACAGGAAAAACGGCGCCCCCACCAGCGCCGTCACGATGCCGATGGGCAGCTCGGCGGGGGCGACGATCGTACGCGCCAGGAGGTCGGCCCCCAGCAGGAGGGCCCCGCCCAGGAGCGCGGAGCCCGGCACGAGCACGCGGTGGTCCGGCCCCACGGCGAGGCGCAGCAGGTGCGGCACGACGAGCCCCACGAAGCCGATGATGCCGCTCACGGCCACCGCCGCCCCCACCACGCCCGCCGCCAGCAGGACGACGAGCTGCTTGACCCGCTCGGTGCGGATGCCCAGGTGCCGCGCCTCGCTCTCCCCCAGCAGCAGCGCGTTGAGCGGGCGCGCCAGGAGGGGGGCCGCCAGCATCCCCCCCAGCAGGCAGGGCCCCACGACGCCGAGGCGCGTCCACGTCGCGCCGCCGAGGCTGCCGAGCGTCCAGAACGTGAGGTCGCGGAGCTGGTCGTCGTCGGCGATAAAGATCATGAGGCCGGTGCCCGCCCCGGCCATCGCATTGATGGCGATGCCCGCCAGGAGCATCGTCGTCACGGATGTCTGCCCGTCGCGCGTCGCGAGGCGGTAGACGACGACCGTCGCGAGGACGCCGCCCGTGAAGGCTGCGGCCGGCAGCAGGAAGGCCCCCAGCAGGTCGCCCCACGCGCCGATCACCGTCGAGCCCAGCACGATGGTCACGACCGCCGCCAGTGAGGCGCCGCTCGACACGCCGATGAGGCCCGGGTCGGCCAGGGGATTCCGGAAGAGGCCCTGCATGACGGCCCCGCTCACGGCCAGCCCGCCGCCCACCCCGATCGCCAGCAGCACGCGCGGCAGGCGGATCGCCGTGAGCACGAGCGCCTGGCGCGTTTCGTAGGCCCACGGGAGCGAGAGCCCGACCCGGTCGGCCAGAATGGCGAGGACCTGCCCCGGCGTGATCGTCACCGCCCCCAGGGCCAGGCTCGCCCCGGTCGCGACGAGCAGCAGCGCCACGAGGCCGCCCAGCACGAGCCGGGCGCGCCGCCGGTGCTGTGCCCGCCGTGTCGCGGGCGGACGATCCGTGTCCGTAGTGGGGGAAGAGACAGTCGGGGAGTCCATGCGCCGGGTCGATCAGTTACGGGCGGGCCGCCGAGGGGGCATCCAGCTCCGGGTGCAGCTTGCGGGTGAGCCGCTCCGCGGCCGTCCCGAGCCGGGGCCCGAAGCCGAGCATCAGCAGGTCGTCCATCGCTACGACCCGGCGGTTCTCGCCCGCCGGCGTGAGCTCGATGCCCGGCTGGTCGAGGAGCCCGTCCACGCCGCCGATGCTCTCCAGCCCACGCGTGAGCAGGAGGAGCACGTCGGGCTCGGCCTCCACGACGGCCTCGGCCGACATGGGCTTGAAGCCCTCGAAGCCGTTGATTGCGTTTTCGGCGCCGGCCAGCTCGATCATCGCCCCGGCCGAGGTGCCGGTGCCGGCCACGCTCATCGTACCGCTGCCCCGGGCGTAGATGAACAGCACGCGCGGCTCGGACGAGGCCTCTCCCCGCAGCGCCCGCGCCTCCGCCAGATCCGCCTCCATCTGTCGAATGAGCGAGTCGGCCCGGGCCTCGCGCCCGAGCAGCCCGGCAACCTGGCGGATCTTTTTCCGGGCCCCGTCGACGCTGGACTCGTCCGGCACGAGCTCGACGCGGACGCCCGCGCTCCGTAGCTGGTCGAGGACAGACGGCGGCCCCGTCCCCTCCAGGGCCAGGATCAGCGACGGGTCGAGCGAGAGCACCCCCTCGGCCGGCAGCCGCCGGAAGTAGCCCACGCCGGGCTTTTCGGTGGCGGCCTCCGGGTACACGCTCGACGCGTCGACCCCGACCACCTGCTCGCCCGCACCGAGGGCGTAAACGATCTCGGTGACCGGACCGCCGAGCGTCACGATGCGGCTCGTGTCGGCGGGTTGCCCCTGCACCGGGGAGGCGGGGACGAGGAGCGCGAGGAAAACCCAGCTTGCAACGAGCGACGCGGCGTGACGCATGGCGACCGAAGGGGACGAGTGCGGGGAGGGAGCGGGGAGGGAGCGACGAGGACATGCGCGCTAATACAGCTCCACCGACAGCCCGGCGTAGAGCTCGCGCCCGGCGAAGACGGGGACCGGCGACCCGGGCGTGCGCATCGGCGCCGCGTCGGTCAGGTTGTCCACGCCGAGCGTGAGCGTCGCGCGGTCGAGCAGGGTCTTGCGGACCGTCGCGTTCCAGAACGTGTAGCCCTCGGCCGCCTCGTCGAACGTGTCGAAGACGCCGTTCTCGTTGGTGTCGGCGAAGCCGTACTCGCCGCGGTACGTCCCGCGCACCGAGACGGTAAGGCCAAGCGGATCGTAGCGGTAGCGGAGCTGGAGGGAGCCGGCGTGCTCCGAGCGGTTGAAAAGCCCGATGTAGTCGTCCTTTTCGAGCGTCGGTGCGTTCGGATCGAAGTTCTCGCTCTGGGGGTCGTTCGGCACGCGGTACACCTCTCCCGCCTCGATGCGGTCGAGGGCGTCCCGGCTCCTGGCCTCCAGGTACTGGTAGCCGACCGTCAGGGCCACGCGCCCCAGCGACGTCTCCAGATCTGTGCCGCGCAGCGGGCGCAGCGTGACCTCCGACTCCAGGCCCTGGGTGTAGGCCTCCCCCACGTTGAAGTACGTGAACACGAAGGGGGACGGCCCGCCGCCGGTCTTCTGCAGGATGAGCTTCGAGTCGATCAGGTTCTCCACGTCGTTGTGGAAGAGGTTGACCGACGTCGAGAGCTGAGGAAGAAGGTCCGTCTCGACCCCGCCGTTAAACGAGAGCGAGTTCTCCGGCTCCAGCGTCTCGACGTCCGAGAAGCGTCCGAGCGCCCGGGCGACCTGCCCGCTTTCGCGGAGACGCTCGACGCCCCGGTCTACGTAGGCGGAGCCCAGCACCGTGTACCCCGCCGCGCTGTTCGTAAAGTCGTAGTAGAGCTCCCGGAAGGTCGGGGCCTTGAAGCCGGTGCCGACCGACCCGCGGACCCGCAGGCCCTCGATGGGTTCGACGAGGACCCCACCCTTCGGGCTCAGTTCGGACTCGTAGTCCTCGTTGGCGTCGAAGCGCGCACTGGCGGTCAGTTGCAGCCACTCCGCCGGCGAGAACTGGTCCTGAAGGAACAGAAAGCCGCTGCGGCGCCGCTCGGTGCCGCGTCGGAGCAGATTGACCCCCGAGATCGACTCGGTGATGAGGCCGCCGCCCGCCGTCACCAGGTTGTCGTACGGCAGCGCAACGTGCCACTCCGTCTCTGCCTTGCCGAAGAACTGGTCGGTACTCAGCTCGTCGGCCACCTCACCGCCCTGTTGGAGAGTTTCCGTCCGGTCGAAGTTGAACCACGAGCCGTACAGGGTCGCCTGCCCACGAAGGCCGGGCCGAACCTCGTGGCGCAGCGTGGTCGCCACGTTCCAGTCCGTCTGGTCGCGCTCGCCGGTCAGCACCTGCTGCCGTCGGTTGGCGGTCCGATAGTCCCTCCGCTGCACGTTGAGGCGGCTGTCCACGTCCAGGGTGGTGGCCGCACCCAGGTCGTACGCCAGGTCGGCGGTGGCGGTGTAGTCGTCCCGCTCCGGCGCCGTCTGCCCGATGGCGTCCTGGTTCAGATCGTAGCCGTCGGTCCGGTAGAAATTCGCCGAGACGGACCCGGACAGCGGGCCCTCGACGAACTCGCCCGTCGCGTTGAGGTCGGCCGTCGTGTAGCGCCCGAGGCGCCCGTCCACCCTGAGCGACCGAGCCTCCTGGGGCTCGCCGGTGATGATGTTGATGACGCCCGCCAGCGCCTCGCTGCCGTACAGCGACGAGGAGGGGCCGCGGACGACCTCAACGCGCTCGACGTTGCTGACGCTCACACGGTCGAGGTCGAGGGTCCCGGCGGTGCGCCCCACCATCGGCTCCCCGTCGACGAGCAGGAGCGTGTACTCGGGGTCGAGGCCCTGAATCTGCACGCCCGTGCCGTGGGAGTAGTCGAACTGGAAGGAGGTCTCTTCCCGCAGCAGGTCCGAGAGGCGCAGTGAGCCCCGTGCCTTGATGTCGGCCCCGGAAATCACCGACGTCGGCACGGTCACGTTCTCCAGGGATTTCTCCGTTTTGGTGGCGGTGACGACGACCGATTGCATCTCCACAAGCCACAGCGAATCGGCCGACGTGACGGTGGCCGAGTCCGCCGGCACGGCGGGCTGGGCCTGGGCGGCGGGGATCGCACTCAGACTCAGGACACCGGCGAGCAGCGCGATCAGCAACCGGAGCGGAGCGGACGTTAGGGACGTACGCATGGGGACATCGGGGAATGCATGCACAGGACAACGACGATCGTTCCTCGCGCTCTTCTTATCTAGACTAGTTCTAAATAAGAGCGCACTAGAAGAGTATGAAGGCGGCACGGCCACATCAAGGCCGTCCGAGAGGGGGCTTTGTAAATATTCGATGACGTTCGAACGAGCCGGCGACGGTGTCCCGAACCCGCAGGCCGGGGGCTACGCGCGTTTCAGCTCGGTCGTGTCCGGCCGCGGCGCGTCCCGATCCGCCGGCCCGGCCGGTGCGGAGCGCGCGCCTTCCGGCGGCGCGGCGTCGACGTCCAGGCCCGCGGCCACCCCGAGCGCCGCGCCCCCGCAGAGGACCGCGCCGACATCCACCCCCAGCACGGCCCACTGCCCGGCGGCCCACGTCGCCCAGGGCCACGCGCCCGTCACGAGGCCGTTGGCCACCGGCAGGAGCAGGGCGAGCGCGCCGCCCGCCACGAGCAGCGATCGGTGCGTGCGCGCCACATTTCGGCGGATGAGCGCGTGGCACACCGCCAGCCCCCAGCTCCCGAAGAAGATCCCGTCGATCCACCATTCGGGGTGGGCCGTGCTCGCCGGCAGGCCCTGTCCCGCGAGGAACAGCAGGGCCGTGGCCGGCAGGAAGCCGGTCGCCACGCCCGCCGTGAGCCGCTCGAGCATCCGGTTCACGAATCGATTCTCCGTGTCGCGCACCTCCAGCCACGTCAGGTTGCCCGTGAGAATCACGGCACACGAGGCCACGCCCAGCAGAAAGAACAGGATCGTGAGGGCTGTGCCCCCGAACTCGGCGAAGTGCAGCGTCTCCATGCTCTGCACCGCCCGGTTGAGGGCCCCGGCCTCCGCCGGCGCCTCGCGCACCAGCTCCTCGCCGGTGGCGCCGTGGTACACAATCGAGCCGGTGCCGCCGAAGACCGTTCCGGTCCGTCGCCCGACGACCTCGACGCGGCTCTCGGCCGTGCCCATGCCGTGCACGATCATCGTCTTCGGGTCGAACTCGGGCCACGTGCGCTCGGCCCGGGCGGCGAGTCGCTCCAGGCGGGGGCGCTCGTCCGCGGCCGTCGCCACCGAGTCGACCTGAACCGTGGGGGCGTAGTACCCAGCCTCGCGGTAGTAGTCGCCCATGCTGCCCCCAAACAGCAGCGAGGCATACGGAAGCGCCACGAGGCCCACCAGCCCGAAGTAGGCCCCCGTGAAGACGTACATCGTCTGGAACGGCAGGCCGATGGTGCCCAGCACCTTGTGGGCGTCGGCCCACGCCACGCGCAGCTGCTTCCCGGGGCGGAACTGAAAGAAGTCCTTCACAATCCGGCCGAGGTGCACGGCCGTGCCGGTGGTCACCGCCAGCAGGCCGAACAGCCCGACGAGGCCCGCAAAATACAGGCCCCACAGGCCGACCTGGTAGAAGAAGTGGAGGTAGTAGAGCGTCTGTGTGACGGCCCCCTGGTCGGGATTGGTCACCCAGGCCCCGGTCGCGGGGTTCACCCACACGTCGTGCTGGCCCGTGGAGCCGGCCGCGTAGACGTACAGGGGGTCGTGGTTCGTGTCCGGCAGGCCCAGGTAGACGTAGGACGGTGGGGCCTCGCCCTGCCCGAGCGAGTCGAGGACGGGCCGGGCCAGCGCGTCGAGCGAGGCGCGCTCCCCCGGCTGGGCCCGCAGGGCCGGCTCCTCCCACTGGCGAATCTCGCCGCGAAAGAGCAGGAGTGCCCCCGTGGCAAACAGGACGAAGAGGGCCAGCCCGATCACGATGCCCGTGGCGGAGTGGGCGTCCCACGACAGTTTGTAGGCCCGGGGCGAGAGCTTCGGCACGACGACGGAGGCTATGCGACGAGTTCAGCGAACAGGGCGCTTCCGGCCAGAAACAGCGCCGCTCCTCCCAGCACGCCCCAGGCCCGGGCGACGGTCCGGGCGAGGACGGCGTAGTACACGGCCCCCACCCACACGGGAAACCCGCCCAGCACGCCCGCGGCAATTCCCACGTCCGTGCCTACGGGCAGGACGACGACGCAGAACACGCAGAAGGCCACGTACACGGCGGCCCCGAGCAGCAGAACCGCCGCCGTCTTTCCCCACGCCTCGGCGGTCGTCCAGTTGTATTTCATGAGCACGAGTCCAAATGGAGGAGAAGACGGTCCGTCGCTACGTCCACGGCGCCACCGCGGCCACGACGACCGCCAGAAGCGCCGTCCCCGAAAGGAGCCGACGCGCGAGGGGCCCCGCGATCACCGCAAACGAGCACGACGCCATCGCCATCGCCCCCCAGACCAGAAGGCCCACCCCGACGGGTCCGCCGAGCACGGCAAGCACGAGTCCCGCCCCCAGGGCGAGCGCCCCGACCCCGCGCAGCGATCCGGCCGACACGAGGGATCGAATGGACCCGAGGGCGTCGGCCGGCGACGACGGGGAGGCGGCGTAGAGGAGCACAGTTCCAAGATGGGTCAGACTGAGTGTGGTAGCGATCACGGCCGTTCGGAATCGGGCGAGAAACGACGGGGGGGAGCGCCGGGACTCCTCTCGTTACCACCGGTAGCGCAGCCGGGCCGTCACCGTTCGGGCCGCGCCGTAGGTGGCGTATCCCTGCGAGCCGCTGACGAACGTCGAGGCGACGTGCTCGTGGTCGAGCACGTTGTCGGCGTTCAGCTGGAGACGGAAGCCGCTCCATTCGTAGTGGAGGGATGCATCCACGAGCGTGGTGGCCGGCGCCTTCAGGGTGTTGGGCGTGTCGCCGTAGCTGTCGCCGAGGTGCCGCACGCCGCCCCCGAGGCCGAGGCCCTCCAGCACGCCGCCCTGCAGCGTGTAATCGGCCCAGAGGGATCCCATCTCTTCGCGGACCTGCACCGGGCGGGCGCCCTCGACGGCGGGATCGACGCTCTCCGTAATCTCGACGTCCTGACGCGTGTAGCTCACCGTCAGGTCCACCCCTGCTCCCAGGCTGGCCGTGCCTTCCACCTCGAAGCCCTGCGAGTGGGCCTCGCCGGTCTGTCGCTGCTGGAAGGACTCCGGGTCGGTCTGGAGAAAGTTCTCCCGGGTCAGGTCGAACAGGGACACGCGCAGAAAGCTGTTCAGACCGGGGGGCTGGTACTTGGCGCCCACCTCCCACTGCTCGCCGCGCTCCGGATCGAAGGGCTCGCCGTCCGGGTCGGTCCCGATCAGCGGCAGGAAGGACTGCGAGTAGCTCGCGTAGGGATTGAGGCCGATGTTCAAATCGTAGACGAGGCCGACGCGGCCGCTGAATTTTGAGTCGTCGATTTCGGTTTCGGTGTCCGCGAGGGCGTCGTCCGTGTCGGTGGTCGCCCAGTCGACGCGTCCGTTCAGGGTGAGGATCCAGTTTTGGACTCGGAGCTGGTCCTGGAGGTACGCACCGATCTGGCGCTGGGTGATGGTCTCGTCCGTGAACGGGGGCGGCTCCGGAATGTCGTTTCCGTAGGTCGGATCGAAGACGTCGATGGGCGGGGCGCCCCCAAAGCTCTGGTCGGAGGTCACGCGGACCCACTGCACGTCGACCCCTGCCAGGACCGTGTGGTCGACCGGGCCGGTTGCCCCGTCGTATCGGGCCTGGTTGTCCACCGCCACGCCGTCGAGGTGGCCGACGTTTTCGAAGAAGGACCGGGCCAGCATGCGCTCCTGCGGCCCGAACCCGGCCGAGGCGCTCCCGAAGGCACTCACGTCGTCGACGTCGATCGAGTAGTAGCGCGTCTTCTGGTCGACGGACCACGCGTCGCTGAACGTGTGGTCAACCAAAGAAGTGATCGACCATTGGCGGCGGTCGTACTGGCCGGTCTCCGGCTCGCCCAGAAACCGGTCGACCGGAATGGTGCCGTGGGCATTCGGCTCCAGCGTGCCGGACACCGGCAGCCGCTGGGAGGAGCGCGTCTCGTCCTGCTGGTATCGGCCCAGCAGGGTGAGCGTCGTGGCGTCGGCCGGGCGCCAGCTCAGTGCCGGGGCCACGAAGAGCCGGTCGTTGGGGATGTGCTCGACCTGCGTATCCGCCGTCCGGGCGAGACCGGTGAGCCGGTACGAGACCATGCCGTCGTCGTCGATCGGGCCGCTCAGGTCGACCTTGCCCTGCCATCGACTGTACGAACCGGGTTCGAAGATCACTTCGCCGAAGGGCTCCCGGGTCGGGCGCTTGGAGACGAAATTGACGAGGCCGCCCGGGCTGCCGGCCCCGTAGAGGACCGACGACGGGCCCTTCGGCACTTCGATCCGCTCGGCCCCGTAGGGCTCGGGGCTGTACCCCACCGCGAACGCCGGATTCCGGAGCTGGAGGCCGTTGCGGTAGAGGCCGGACGTGGTGGCGTCGAAGCCCCGGAAGCGGAGGAAGAACGTGCGGGGCTCGAACCCGAACGTCTCCCCCTGCGCGCCGGACGCGTAGCGCAGGGCCTCGGACAGGCGATCGTAGCCCTTCGCGGCCAGCTGATCGCGCGTGATCACCGAAACGGACTGGGGCGTTTCCGTCAGCGGCGCACCGATCTTCGTGGCACTCGTCACCTCCCCCGCCACGTACCCGCCGCGGCGGTCCCGCACCGTGATGCCGCTGAGCTCCACGGACTGCTGGGACAGTCGAATGGTGAGCGTGGTGATCTCGCTGGTGCGCACTGTGATCTTCCGCTCGATCGTCTCGTACCCCACCAGACTGGCCTCGACCCTGTACGTGCCCACCGGGACGTCCGGGATCGTGAAGCGGCCGCTCTCGTCCGTGGCGGCGCCCAGCGAGGTGCCGGCCAGGCCCACGTTCACGGAGGGAAGCGGCTCGCTCCCGTCGGCCTCGACGACGATGCCGGTGACGCTGCCTTGCTGGGCGTGGGCCGACCCGGTCGCAAGACCCAGGATCGCGACGAGGAGAACCCCGATGGCTACGCGGAGGGCGTCCATGTTTCGAAGAAGCGTCGTATGCACTGGTTGCGCGTTCTGCTTCGGATTGGGGGGCTGCGGGGCCCGGCGTCACGGCGTGTCCTCTGCGCCGCGAGTTTCCCTCACGTGCTGTCCCGTCCTTCGAGGAACGCACCGGGGCTTGCACCGCCGACTTTTAGAATCGGTAGGCGAAATTCGCGGTCACGGTGCGCGGCGCCTGCGGATTGACCGTCGTCCAGCCCTTGTAGTAGGTCTCGTCGGTCAGGTTGTCCACCTTCAGGTCGAGCCGATAGCGGCTGG
>Ga0207714_1001521_pt1 | contig 14907 bp, 11 predicted proteins | sample PonA232FremontCA_2_FD_187270 | JGI IMG/M metagenome (GOLD analysis project Ga0207714, IMG submission 187270) | Marine sediment microbial community from Fremont, CA, USA - Pond A23 Sediment 2 (SPAdes) | ecosystem: Environmental > Aquatic > Marine > Unclassified | place: USA: Fremont, California... | reverse complement strand
GCGGCCCGCGAGCTTGTAGATCTCGGTCTCCAGATCGGCCATGCGCCGGGCGAACTCGTCGGACAGGCCCTTGAGGATCTCGCGGTCCACCTTGATGCCGCGCCGCTCCATGTCCGCAAGCACCATGGACAGCGGCCGCTCCAGGGTCTCGTAGACCGTGACCATGCGCGCCTCCAGCAGGCGCGGCTTGAGCAGGGCGTGCAGGCGATAGGTAACGTCCGCGTCCTCCGCGGCGTAGTCGCGCGCGGTGTCCAGGTCGACCTTGTCGAAGGTGACCTGGCTCTTGCCGCTGCCCGCGACCTCTTCGTACTTGCGCGTCTCGAAGCCAAGGTGCAGGCGCGCCAGCTCGTCCAAGCCGTGGCCGTGCCGCCCGGCGTCGAGGACGTAGGACAGCAGCATGGTGTCGTCGATCGGATCCACCCGAATGCCCTGCCGGGCCAAAATGACCCGGTCGTACTTGATGTTCTGCCCGATCTTGAGCACGCCCGGATCTTCCAGCAGCGGCCTGAGCGCGGCCAGCGCATCGTCGACGGGGACCTGTTTGGGGTTCTCGCTGCTGCTGTCGAGCAGCCCGCCGCCGCGCGGGTCGACGTGGGCGAGCGGGATGTAGCACGCCCGCCCCGGCGCGGTGGCCAGGCTCACCCCCACCAGCTTGGCGCGCAGCGCGTCGAGCGAGGTGGTCTCGGTGTCCACGGCGCACACGCCCTTGGCGTCCGCCTCGGCGATCCAGGCCTGCAGCGTCGCCAGGTCCTGCACAAGGGTGTAGTGCGCCTCGGCCGTGGCCGGGGTTTCCTCCGCCTTCTCGCTGGGGTCCTTGTCCAGGCCCAGCCGGCCGATGATGGAGTTGAACGCGTTTTCCTGCAGGAACTCCAGGAGCGGGCCGCTCTCCGGCTCGCGCGCGCGCAGGTCGGGCAGTGGGCGCGGCAGGTCCATGTCGCCGCGGAGCTGGACGAGCTTCTTGGAGACGCGGGCCTGATCGGCGTACTGCTCCAGGTTCTCGCGGCGCTTCTTCTGCTTGATCTCGTCCGTGTGCGCCAGGAGTTCCTCGATGGAGCCGTACTGTTCAATCAGGTCTGCCGCGATCTTCTGCCCGATGCCGGGCACGCCGGGGACGTTGTCGGTCGAGTCGCCCCACAGGGCCTGGACATCCACCACCTTGTCCGGGGCCACGCCGAACTTCTTCTGCACCGCCTCGACGCCCAGCATGCGCCCGTCCATGGGGTCCATCATCTCGACCCCCTCGCCCACGAGCTGCATCAGGTCCTTGTCCGAGGAGACGATGGTCACCTGGATGCCGTGCTTGCGCGCTTCGGCGACATAGCTGGCGATGATGTCGTCCGCCTCGTAGCCCTGTTCCTCGATGCCGGGGATGTTCAGGGCGCGCACGGCGTCCTTCACGATGGGAATCTGCGGGGCGAGGTCTTCCGGCATTTCGGGCCGGTTGGCCTTGTACTCGGGATAGATCTCGTTGCGGAAGGACTCCCCGGCGGCGTCGAAGATCACCGCGATGCCGTCGCGCTCGCTGGTCTCGCGCAGCAGCTTGAGCAGCATGTTGGTGAAGCCGTACGCGGCGAACGTGGGCGTGCCGTCGGGCCGCGACATCGTAGGCGGCAGCTTGTGGTAGGCGCGGAAAATATAGCCCGAGCCGTCCACGAGGTAGAGGTGGTTGAGGCCGGGGGCGCTGGCGCTGTCCGGCGTGCTGTCGGCGGGCTGGGCGGTCTCGGCCATGGCGGCGTTCCACGGGCTGTCGCTGGGTGACTTTCGACGTATCCGACGCGATCGGGCGCGGCGGCGTCAAGCGCTCGGCGGGCCGAAACGACCGGTCAGGCGTGAGGCGCCGACCCCGGCCAATCAGCCCGGGAAGTCCGTGGCCTTCCCGGCCGCGGCAGGGGCAACCCTTCTCCCAGCCCTGGATCTCCTGTTCGCGGGTCCGGGCTAAGTGTTCGGTCGCAGGCCGGTCGTCCGGCGGGCTGAGCATCACCGCACGCGCCCGGCATGCGTGGTTGCCGCCCGGAATCGACACCGGTGGGGGAGCGCATTAACTTCCCGTGCGGCTCCAACGTTCTGGGTGAGGCGACATGACCGAATTCCACACCGCTCCCTCGTCCCGCTTCACTGTTCTGCTCGTCACCGGCATGGTGCTCGCCGGTGCCGGGGCGGCGCTGGTCACGGTGGTACCGACATGGCTCGGCATCGCCCTGCCGTTGGTGGGCATGGGCTTGATCGTCGCCGCGGTGGCGGGCCGACGGAACCGCGACGCCTCGGCGTAGCCGAAAGCCCGGGGCTCAGTCGCCGGCATCGGGAAACGCCGGCGACAGCCCCCAGGAGGCCGCGATGTGGCGGGACATGAGGTCGCTCGCCCGGGCATGATCGGCGTGCGCCACGGCCTCCAGGATGGCGAGATGTTCCCACGTGGACTCGCGCATGCGCGCGCGGTCGGCGTAGAATTCGTACTCCGTCAGCCGGCGCACGCGGTTCTGTTCGCGCACGCTGCGCTGGAGAAAGATGTTGCCCGACCACGCCGCGATGGACTCGTGGAACACGGCGTCGACGTCGTAAAGCAGGGTGTAGCTCGCCGTTGCGATGCGCCCTTCCAGAAGGTACCGGTGCGCCCGCATCAGCCGGCCCAGGACCGTCATGTCCGGCGCGAACGCCGGCTCGTGAAACGCCGCCGGCTCGATCAGCAGGCGGAAGCGATAGCTGGCGTCGTAGCTCTCGCGCGAGGTCAGCGCCGGCCGGAACTGCCAGCCGTGGCCCTCGCGCGGTTCGATCAGCCCTTCCGCGCGCATGTAGCTCATGACGCGCGCGATGCTCGCCCGGCTTGTGGCATAGCGCCGCTGCAGATCGGACGTCGTGAGTGTATCCGGCAGTACGCCGGCGAACCGGTCGGAGAGGATGCGCCGGTAGAGCGCCTCGCCGTCCGACATCAGAATGGCCAGGTCGCCCGGGTCCAGCGTCCAGCCGCCGTGCTTGAGGAAGAAACCGCGATTGGGCTGCTGCTCGACGAAGCCGTGGGCGGCCAACAGCCGCAGGGCGCTGCGCACGGGCGAGCGCGAGACCCGGCACAGCGCCGCGAGCTGTTGCTCGGCAAGGCGCGCGCCGGGCGCCAGCTCGCGCCAACGCGCATCGTCCAGGATGCGCCGGGCGAGCCGGTACTGCAGGTCGTTGAACTGGCCGCCCGGGGTTTCCATGCGAACGGCGCCCCTGCTGACCGATGCGCCGGACCGCGGCCAACGAGGCCCGGCGGGCGTGGGTTCAGTCCGGCTGCAGGTAGTAGCGGTATTCCAGCGGCGACGGCTCCGCCTCGAAGGCATCCATCTCCGCCAGCTTGCATGCCGCATAGGCATCGAGATACGCGCCGCCCAGATAGCGGCGCAGGATGGGCGCGTCCGCCATGGCCTCGAAGGCACGGCGCGGGCGCCAGGGCATTGCCCGGTCGAACGCCGCGCCGGCGTTGCCGGGATGCGCTTCCCCTGGATCCGCGCCCTGGGTGATGCCGTGGTGTAGGCCCGCCAGGGCCGTCGCCAGGGTGAGATAGGGGTTCGCGTCCGCCCCGGCGACGCGGTGCTCGATCCGCCGGGCGTGCCCGTCGCCCTGCGGGATACGCAGCGCCACGGACCGGTTCTCGAAGCCCCAGGAGCGGCCCAGCGGCACGAAGATATTGGGCTGAAAGCGCCGATAGGCGTTCGGGTTGGGCGCCAGAATCCCCATGGACTCCGGCAGCGCGGCCAGGATGCCGCCGATACCGCAGCGCAGCGTCTCGCTCACCGGCCCCGCTGCACCGCCGTCGAAAACGTTGCGGCCGTCGCGGTCCAGCAGGCTGATGTGCAGATGCATGCCGCTGCCGGCGTGCTGGGGATAGGGCTTCGCCATGAAGGTCGCCTGATAGCCGTGGCGCCGCGCCACGCCCTTCACCACTCGCTTGAACAGGGCGCAATGATCCGCCGCACGCAGCGGATCGGCGACGTGCCCCAGATTGATTTCGAATTGCCCCGGCGCATACTCCGCCGAGATCGCGCCCGTTGGAATGCCCTGGCTTGCGCACGCCCCCGCGATCTCGTCCAGAAGATCGTCGAAGGCGTCCACGTCCGCCATGCCGTAGACCTGCGTGCCCTCGTCCCGCTGCTTCGTCATGGGCGACAGGGGCGGCTGGGGGGCGCCGCCGGGCGCGCGTTCCGGATCGATCAGGTAGAACTCCAGCTCGAAGGCCACCACGGGATGCAGGCCCAGGGCGTCCAGGTGCGCCGCCACGCCGGCGAGCACGTTGCGCGGGTCGTATTCGTAGGGAGTTCCGTCGGGATGCCGGAACGCCGTGAGCACCTGCCCCAGCGGCCGCGGCGCCCAGGGCACGCGCGTCAGGGTGTCGCCGATGGGCATGGCGAGCACGTCCGGATCGCCGTCGGAGAAACCAAGTCCCATGGGATCGTGATTCTCCCCCAGGACGTCCAGCAGAAACGCGGACCCCGGAAACCCGACACCGTCGGCGACGATTTTCTCCAGATCCTCCGCCGGATAGCGCTTGCCGCGCACAATGCCGCAGAGATCGGCGAAAATGACGTCGATCCCGCGCACATCCGGGTTGGTCTCGCGGAACGCGGCGACCTCGGCCTTGAGGGCATCCGGCCCGTCATCCTCGTCGGTGGTCATGGCCCGTCTCGGTGTCCGTTCGTTTGACGCGCCGGCGTCACGCTCACGCGCCGCCACGCAGTTGAATCCAGGTGGTTTTCAGGTTCACGTATTTGTCGATGGCGTGGTGCGACTTGTCCCGCCCGAAGCCGGACTGCTTGTAGCCGCCGAAAGGCGTGCCCATGTCGCCGCCGTCCCAGCAATTCACCCAGACGTTGCCGGCGCGCAACGCCTTGGCGATGCGGTGGGCCTTGTCGATGTCCTTGGTCCAGACGGCCGCGGCCAGGCCGTAGATGGTGTCGTTGCCGATGCGGATGGCGTCGGCGACATCCTTGAACGTGACCGTTGCCAGCACGGGACCGAAGATTTCCTCCTGGGCGATCCGCATGCGGTTGTCGACGCGGTCGAACACCGTCGGCTCCAAGTAGTAGCCGCCGCTGCCGGTGCGCGCGGCGTTGCCGCCGACGGCGAGCTGCGCGCCCTCCTCGCGGCCCAGGCGGATATAATCGAGCACCCGGTTCATCTGCTCGCGGTCCACGATGGCGCCCAGACGCGTCGCCGGATCCAGCGGGTCGCCCGGCGCAATCTCGCGGGCGATGCGGAGGATCCGCTCCAGCAGGGCGTCGTGGAGGTCCGCCTGGACCAGCAGCCGCGAACCCGCATTGCAAACCTCGCCCTGGTTGAAGAAAATCCCCCAGGCGACGTTCTCGGCGATGGCATCCAGATCCTCGGCGTCGGCAAGGACGATGTTCGGGGTCTTGCCGCCGCATTCCAGGCTCACCGGCTTCATGTTGCTCTCGCCGGCGTATTTCAGGAACAGCTTGCCCACCGGCGCCGAGCCGGTGAACGCAAGGTGATCCACGTCCATGTGGCGGCCCAGCGCCTGCCCCGCCGTCTCGCCGTAGCCAGGCACGACATTCAGCACGCCCGGCGGCAGGCCCGCCTCGACCGCCAATTCGGCCGCGCGCAGACAGGTCAGCGGCGCCTGTTCGGCCGGCTTGAGGACCACGGCATTGCCCGCCGCCAGCGCCGGCGCGAGCTTCCAGGCCGAGATCATCAGCGGGAAGTTCCACGGCGTCACGGCGGCGACGACACCCACGGGCTCGCGGGTGATCGTGGCGACCACGTCGGGCGGACTGGGTGCGACCTCGTCGTAGAGCTTGTCCGCGATCTCGGCGAACCACCGGAAACACGCGACGGCGTTGGGAATGTCCACGCTGCGGCTGTCGCCGATGGGCTTGCCCACATCCAGGGTCTCCAGCAGGGCCAGCTCGTCCGCGTGGGCCTCCAGGACATCGGCGACACGCAGCAGGATGCGCTTGCGGTCCTTGGGCGCCATGTCGCGCCAGACGCCGGACTCGAAGGCCCGGCGCGCCGACGCCACGGCCGCATCCACGTCGGCGCTTTGGCAGGCGGCGACGTGCGCCAGGACCTGCCCGTCCACCGGGCTTTCATTCGCGAAACGTGCGCCGTCGGCGGCCTCGACGAAATCCCCGTCGATGAACGCGCGCGTGCGCGGCTTCAAGGTTTGGCGCTTGGCGTAGACGGCCTCGCGGGTGGTCAGTTCGGTCATCGACATCCTCTCTCGCCCCGGGGCACGCATCCCCCGTGTGTCCCCGGCTTTGCCGTGCCTGCTCAACCCGATAGCGCGTCCGCGCCGGCACGCGGATCATCGGGCAGAACGAAGGTATCCGCAGCATCCCAGGTGCACCAGAAGCGGTGCCCGACGCGCACCGCGCCCTGGGTGTCGCGTCCGGCGTTGACGACGTTGGCATTGATGCGGGTGCCGCGCTCGGTGGTCAGGAAGATGTGGCTGGCACCGCCGTAATAGGCGATTTCCGCCACCTCGCCGGCGCACCCGATACGCCCGTCCACCGGCGGCGCTGTATCGAGGCGGATCTTCTCCGGCCGTACGGCGACGGTAACCCGGCCGCCGCCGCGCCCGTTCAACCCGCGCGCCGCTACGCCGACACGCCCCAGCTCGCCCACGTCGACGACGCAGGAGTCCCCGCCAGCCTCGGCGAGCTCGCCTTCGAAGACGTTGATCTGGCCGATGAACCCCGCGACGAAGCGATTAGCCGGGTGCTCGTAAAGCTCTGCGGGACTGGCCACCTGCTGCACCCGACCGGCGTTCATCACGGCGATCCGGTCGGCCATGGACAGCGCCTCGTGCTGGTCGTGGGTCACGATAATGAAGGTGATGCCGGTCTCGTGCTGCAGGCGCACCAGCTCGAGCTGCATGGCTTCGCGAAGCTTGGCGTCCAGGGCCGACAACGGCTCGTCCAGCAACAGCACCTTGGGCCGTTTCACCAGGGCGCGCGCCAGGGCGACGCGCTGGCGCTGGCCGCCGGAAAGTTGTCCGCTGCGCCGCCCGGCATAGCCGTCGAGCTTGACCATGCGCAACGCGTCGGCCACCCGCCCGGGAATCTCCCGCTTGGAAACACCCGCCACCTTCAGGCCATAGGCGACGTTCTCCCCGACGGTCATGTGCGGGAACACGGCATAGCTCTGGAACACCATGTTCACGGGCCGCCGGTTGGGCGGCACGGCGTGCATGTCCGCGCCGTCCACGGCGATGACACCCTCGCTGGGCCCTTCAAACCCGCCGATCATGCGCAGCAGCGTGGTCTTGCCGCAGCCCGACGGGCCGAGCAGCGCAAAGAACTCGTTGCGCGCGATTGCCAGATTGACGGTGTCGACCGCGCGAAAGGCGCCGAACCGCTTGGTGACGTCCCGCAGCGAAATGATGACGTCGGCCTCGCTCATGGCGGCGGTCACTCCTTTCCGGGGTCGTGGCCGGGTCGCTGCATCGCCACGCCCACGACCGTCGCGGCCACGGTGATCAGGATCAGGATGGTCGAGGCGGCATTGATCTCCGGCGTCACCCCGAAGCGGATCATGGAGAAGATCTTGATCGGCAGGGTCACGCTGTTCGGCCCCGCGGTGAAGAAGGTGATGACGAAGTCGTCGAGCGAGAGCACGAACGCGATCATGGCACCGGCGATCAGCCCCGGCTTCAGGTAGGGCAATACGATGTCACGCAGGACCTGCCACTCGCTGGCACCCAGATCGCGCGCGGCCTCCTCCAGCTCGCGGTTGAACCCGACAAGGCGCGCACGGACGACGATCGCCACGAAGGGGAACGAGAAAGCGATGTGCGCGATGGTGATGTTGCCGAGCACCCAGGGCCAACCCAGGTCCGTGGGCCAGCCGATCCGGTTGAAGAACGCCATCATCGCCACGCCCATGCAGATCTCCGGGATGACGATGGGCAGCGAGGTCAGCCCCTCGTAGAGCGGCCGGCCCGGAAACCGGAAGCGCCACAGCACCAGCGCCGCGCAGGTCCCGAGGATCGTCGAGACCAGCGTGCTCGTCGCGGCGATCGTCAGGCTGTTGACGAAAGCCTGGATGAGTTCCGCGTTGTTCCAGGCCTTGACGTAATAGTCCGTGGTGAAGCCCTGCCAGACGATGTTGCGGCGGCTGTCGTTGAAGGAAAACACGATCAGCATCGCGATCGGCGCATACAGCGCCAGGAAGACGGCAGCCGCGAAGCCGCGCAGCCACCAGCTCCGGGCATAGTCCAGGGGCCCGCGCGCCTCTTCGCCGCGCCCCAGCGCCCGGGCCACGCGGCGCGCACGGCCGGGACGCCGGGCCGCGGCGGGCGCCCGCTCGGCCTCCAGGGACGACGCGGTCATGCGCCGCCTCCCCGCCGTCCGGCGATCACCGCGCGCAGCGCCAGCGCGCCGAAGGTGGCGTACATGAGCAGGAAGGACAGCGCCGCGCCGAACGGCCAGTTGTTGGCCGACTTGAACTGCCGTTCGATGACGTTGCCGATCAGGTCGCTGTTCGCACCGCCCAGAATCTCCGGGATGAAGAAGTACCCGAGCGAGGGAATGAAGACGATGATCACCCCGGAAAGGATGCCGTGCCAGGTCAGCGGCAGGATCACCGAAACGAAGGTACGCAGGTGGCTGGCGCCCAGGTCCAGGCTCGCCTCCAGATAGCTCCGGTCGATCTTCTCGATATTGGCGTAGAGCGGCAGCACCATGAACGGGAAGAAGACGAACACGATCCCCACGATCACGGCCGTGTTGCTGTACATCAGCATCAAGGGCGTGAAACGCTCGCCCAGCAGGGCGTCACCCAGCCCAACCACCCCGAGAACGGCGTGCGCCCCGTTCCAGAGCGCCTCGTAGGCGGCATTGATCGGCCCCGTGGGCCGCAGCACCGCGATCAGCGAGAAGGTGCGCACGAGAATGTTGATGGCGAAGGGGATGATCACCCCGAGCAGGAGCAGCGCCTTCCACATGGACGAGCGCAGGAACGCGATTAGGAAGGCCACTGGATAGCCGACGAGCAGGCAGATCAACGTCGCCAGGCCGCAGATGCGCAACGACTTCCAGAGAATCGAGGCGTACAGCGGCTCGACGGCCTTGGCGTAATTGTCCAGCGTCCATGTCGTGGCAATCTCCTGGATACCCAGCTTTTCGCCGAAGCTGAGCACCCAGATCAGGCTCAACGGTACCAGGAAGAACACCAGAAGCCACACCGCCGGCGGCAGGGCGAGCGGCCAGAAGATGCGCTGGTTGCGTTTCCAGTCGTCCATCGGCCCGTCCCTCTGTCCCGTTGGGGGCGGGCAGCCCGTGCCGGCGCGGCCAGACTTTGTCGGGTCTCCGCCGCGCCGGGCGCAACCGGGTGCCGCGCGACCTGCTCAGGCCGCGAAGATACGGGTGCAGGATTCTTCGTAGGCCTGGATCACGTCCTCGCCGACGTAGAGAACGTGCTCGGAGGCATCGAGCGCGGCCGCCGGGGGATAGGTGATCGGGCTGTTCAGGTAGTCCTCAGGCAGGTACTGCTTCGCGCCCTCGTTGGGCGTGGCATAGCGGATGAATTCGGCGATGCGCGCGTTCACCCGCGGGTCGAGGATGTGGTTGATGAAGCGGTGCGCGTTGTTCGGGTGCGGCGCGCCCTTGGGAATGGCGAGCACGTCTTGCCAGATGATCGCGCCTTCCCGGGGCACGACATAATCGATGTCGGGGTCCTCCGCCTTGACCTGGCCAATGTCGCCGTTCCACTCCATCGTCAGGTCGACCGCACCCTCGATGAGCAGGCGCTGGCCCGTATCCGGTGCAAAGGTCAGCAGGTTCGGCTTCTGCTTGATCAGCAGCGCCTCGGCTTCCTTGATCTGATCCAGATCGGTCGTGTTCAGGGAATAGCCGAGGTACTTCAGGGCACAACCCATATAGTAGCGGCAATCCCGCAGCAGGGCGATCCGGCCGGCGTACTTGTCGGAATCGAACAGCCACTTCCAGCTATCGGGAACCCCGTCCACGCGGGACTTGCGATATCCGATCCCGATCGTACCCCACATATAGGGCATCGAGTGCTTGCGTCCGGGATCGAACTCGGCATCCTGGAAACGTTTGCTCAGGTGCTTGAAATTCGGGATCTCCCCGTGGTCGAGCGGCATGATCATGTCGGCGGCGACCATGCGCTCCAGCCAGTCGTTGCCCGGCACGATCACGTCGTAGCCCGGGTTCCCGTCCTTGAGCTTGGCGAACAATTCGGAATTGTTGGCGTAGAGGTCCATGCGGACCGCGATGCCGGTCTTGTCCTGGAAGTTCTCCAGCGTGTCGGGACCGATATAGGTGTCCCAGTTGTAGAAATTGAGCTTGGGCTCTTCCTCGGCGGCCCGGCCCAGGTTCGGCAGGGCGGTGACGCTCAGCCCGGCCGCCGCCGTTCCGGCCAGGAAGCCGCGCCGCGAGATTTCCCCGCCCAGCGCGCGGGACAGGGCATGACCCGGTTTGGTGCTCGCCATCCTTCGTCTCCCGTTGTTGGTGAAGCCGCCGTCTTCCCTGTTGTCCGTCCGACGCACCTGTACCGCATGTTTTCGCGTGTTTTTCCTTCTGCTCGGACGGGCGTCCCATACAAAACGGGCCGGCATCGCGTGGATGGCCGGCCCTTGGTCTCATGCGGCGCCGAGGTCCCGCGCGGTGGCGTCGAGGCTCCGGCGCAGCGTGTCGATCATGGTGTCGATGTGCTCTCGCGCCGCGATCAGCGGCGGGGAGATCACGATGGTGTCGCGCACCGCACGCAGGATCACGTCGTTGGCGATGCAGTGATCGCGGCAGATGCGTCCCGCCAGCCCCTTGGGCTGAAAGCGCGCGCGCGTAGCCTTATCCGCGCACAGCTCGACGGCGCCCAGCAGGCCCTGGGACCGCACCTCGCCCACGATCGGGTGATCCGCGAGGTCGTCGAGGCGCTCCGCCAGATACGGCCCCGTGTCCGTTGCGACTTTCGCCACCAGACCTTCCGCATCCAGCAGCCGCAGCGCCTCCAGCCCGACCGCACAGGCAACCGGGTGTCCCGAATAGGTGAATCCGTGAAAGAACTCGCCACCCTCCTGGATCAGCGTGTCGGCCACGCGGTCCCCGACCATGGCGGCACCCAGCGGCACGTACCCCGACGTCACCGCCTTCGCCAGGGTCATCATGTCGGGCTCGATGCCGAAGCGCTCGCTGGCAAAGGCGTGGCCGGTGCGGCCGAAGCCGCAGATCACCTCATCGGCGATGAGCAGAACGTCGTGCGCACGGCAGATGCGCTGCACCTCGGGCCAGTAGGTCTCGGGCGGGATGATCACGCCGCCCGCGCCCTGGATGGGCTCGCCGATGAATGCGCCGACATTGTCCGCGCCCAGTTCCAGAATCTTCGCCTCTACCTGCCGCGCCGCGTGCAGCCCCAGCTCGTCGCGGGTCATGCCCTCGCCGAAGTCGAACCAGTACGGCGGTGTAACGTGCACGATGTCGGGAAGCGGCAGGTCGCCCTGGCCGCCCGGCATCTGCCCCGGCCCGGTCAGGCTGGCGCCGATCATGGTCGAGCCGTGGTAGGCGTACTCCCGGCTAATGATCGTCTTCTTCGACGGTTTTCCGGCGAGGTTCCAGTAGTGCCGCACCATGCGGACAATGGTGTCGTTGGCTTCCGAGCCGGAGCTGGTGAAGAATACCCGGTTGAGCCCGGCGGGCGTCATTTCGACCAGCCGCGCGGCCAATTCCACCGCGGGCGGCGTGGCCGTCTTGAAAAAGGTGTTGTAATAGGACAGGCGCATCATCTGGTCATAGGCCGCCTGCGCCAACTCGGCGCGGCCGTAGCCGAGGCTGACGTTCCACAACCCCGCCATGCCGTCCAGGATCCGCCGGCCTTCCGAATCCGTCAGGTGGACCCCGGCACCGCCCACGATGATCCGGCTGCCGCCCTCGTCCGCGAGTCCCTTGTAATCGGTGAAGGGATGAAGATGGTGGGCGAGATCCAGCTCGCGCCAGCGCGCCGTCTCGTTGAGCCGCAGACCGCCGTGTTCCATGCCCCTGCCCACCCCGCTGTTCCAGCCCTGCACCCGTCCCCCGGCTCCCCACCGGGATGCCGGCGCACGCGATGCGTCATGGAGTCACGATACTGTATTATTTTCGCAAAGGACACAATCGCGGAAACGACCAGCCCGTTGGCCGACGCGAACGGCAGCGCCGGCGATGACCCGCTGGCTCGCGCAAGCGCGTTGTCTAGCCGTGCGCCGCGCGGCCGCGCACGCCCTCGCGCAGGATGAAGCGCCGGCCACAGTAGGGGCAGTCCACTTCCCCGCGCCCTTCCATGTTGAGAAACACGCGCGGATGGCCCAGCGCCGGATTGGGCCCCCCGTCGCAAGCTACCACTTCGTCGTCGACGTAGATCGTCTCCACCGGCTGCATCGCTATCGCTCGCGTCCCCTGACCCGTCGTCTGACCCGTCGTCGAACCGTCATGGGCCGCCGCGTTGACCGGCGCCCGCGGGGATGCGAGCCTAACGCCGCATTTCCCGGACACAAGGCTTGAAGCGGCCGATCTCGATCCCTTCGCCGAGTTGCGCGGCACGACCCGTCTTCTTTCTTGCGGTCTTGGACCAGTTCCCTCTTACTATCGGTTAGACGATGAGTGCTTGATGTATTAAATGATCCTCTTCGTACCTTGCTGAAAGGAGGCGAACCAGTTCATTCGAGAACTCACGTCCTTTATCTTTCAGATCGCGAAAGTCCGGATTGTTTCGGCGCGATTCATCATTCGGCCTCACCTGATCAAGCGAAGCACGTACACCCCCATCGCTAATCTTCTCCAGAAATTCCCCATATAGATCCATCGCCCTTCCGGCATCTTGTCCAAAAATTTCGCGAACACGTTCTAACGGTGTCAATTGTATTAGTTGACGGAGCGTATCTTTGGTTTCCTGAGATTCTAAATTATAGGTTTCGGCCAGCATCGCAATACCGCTAAAATAAAGCAGCTTCCGCGAGAAAACCAGCTTTATATTGCGTAGCCCCCAGGGCTTATTGGCAATTTCCCTAGTTTTGTGCTCAAAATCAACGCACATAGTTCGATAGTACCGAATCACATCATTTAATAAGAACATTGGTAAAGTTTGCATCGGCAATTGATCTTTGAGGTATACTTGATCGAGTAACTTGTCTCGAACCCTATTCATGACTGGTTCTCCGATAATACAAGATCCCTCAAGGAGAAAAAGTATCCGTCGAGTAATGTTATCATTCGTATCGTCGGGTCCTCCGACATTTCGCGCTATTCGTTCGTACGATTCTACGTCGTCAAAAGCCCCATTGGAAGATGGCGCTGCAGCATACCTCGTTATAATTTGACGCACAGTCGACTTCTCTTCTTCTCTCGGAACCGTATTCTCGTATAGCAAAAAGTAATCCGCATCTGACTGCTTACTCGCTTCGCCGCGACCGTAGGACCCCACAAAAACGATCGCATACTGCGGTTCCAATTGATGTAATACCTCAAACTTAATTTGATTTACGGTCTCGTTAGAAAATCTTTCCCGCTCTGCAATGACTCCTTCACTGGATGACATATATACCTCCTGTCACAGCTTGCAGCACATCGTACACATAAAACCAAGTCTGCTAAAGCGTATGAGGCTTACGCTTGAGATATCGTTTACCAATATCATTTCGACTATGCAACCTTTGTTGCCGGTTAACAAAATAGATGGTATCAGATATGTTTCCATGCAGGTCTCCCACACAGGGGGGCGCGAAATTTATAGGTGCTAAAATATCGGCCAGATGCCGCAGTTCCCGGCGCCAAGCAGGATAACGAGTAAAGAATTCGCTATCGGATAACAAAAAATCTTCCTTCTTGAAGTTATGCGCATTTCGCGTAATAAAGTTTTTGCAAGAGCAGTCAACCATAGCGCCGGAGTGCCCAAAGATAAGCCTTTTATATACATCATTCTTTATGTTCCAAAAGCCATCAAGTCGTTTTTCCGAATGTAAACCTGTATTTACGATGTCATTTATGTATTTATCAGGTACAGGTGCTGTTAAGCGTGATGCAATGTACGAATATGCGCGGGGGATTGCGTCAAGCGTATCGACATTAACCGGACTAGAAAAAAGCAAAACATGCGGTGAGGAAGATTCGCCAGTTAGCATAGCGCATACATCGAACGGCGATATTTTGAAAAACCGAAGAATTTCATTGATTTTCGAGCCATATCTTCCGTAAATGATTGAACGTGTCATTTCATGGTGACCAAAACCGAAAATCTGGAAAAATGCCTTTTCGGACGAGTGTGAAAACGGTCCATGACCTATATCGTGAAGCAAAGCAGAAGAAACGAGAAGACGTTCGGTTTGCTTCGAAATATCAAGATTGCGGCAAATTCGCTTCGTCAGCGCCGCAACGCCAAGGGTGTGAGCATAACGGCTATTTCTACGAGCAGAAATATGTTGATTTGGCATTACGATATAATCGATGGCTCCAAGAAAACGGACATCGGCCAAGCGACGAAAAAAACGGGATTGAATTATTGCTCGATAGAAAGGATCAGACAATTCATCCTTAGGATTAAATAAGCCATTCCGGTGATCGTAGTGCCCTAAGTTTAATGGAAGTGAGAGCTCGGCCGTCATTGCGAAACTGGACCTAAAAATAGCATAAGTTTTTAGACGTAGCGCGCTGGCTTTAGGCGGCGCTAAGTATGATATGTTCTCGGATAGGCGTAAAGACTCGTCCTGGATGAAGTGTGTCGTGGTTTCGGATTGTTCTCTCTGTCGGCATAGTCGGCGCTCCCCTTGCCCGGTCAGCACAGACTTCGCCGCGCCCGCCGTTGACCGGCGGCCGCGCGGATGCGAGCCTAACGCCGCATTTCCCGGACACAAGGCTTGAAGCGGCCCGCCGGCCGCCCATGTGCACACCCATGCCACGCGATTCCAACCCCGCCCCGGCGCCGGGG
>Ga0207714_1001520_pt1 | contig 14909 bp, 10 predicted proteins | sample PonA232FremontCA_2_FD_187270 | JGI IMG/M metagenome (GOLD analysis project Ga0207714, IMG submission 187270) | Marine sediment microbial community from Fremont, CA, USA - Pond A23 Sediment 2 (SPAdes) | ecosystem: Environmental > Aquatic > Marine > Unclassified | place: USA: Fremont, California... | reverse complement strand
CTTAAATAAGACTTCAATCGACACGACCGATTACGGGGTCTCGGGGAAACCCGGGGCCCCTTTTTTGTTTTGGACCCGACTTGAATGGACTTACCGGTGCGATGCCGAATCGCGTTTCTCCAGTTTCGATCCCGATGAACGAAAGAAATATCACGTTGTCACCTCGACACTTCGGCTGTTTTGATAGCCTAGAAACAACTGTGTAAAAATATGGGTTTCCAAAGCGTTTTTTTACAAATAATGGGAGGAAATCTCCAAAATTAAAGGTTTAAGCGTTTGAGTAAGAATAATTCTTGAGAATAAGTAATATAAGTTTTGATTTTATCTTAGTTTACATTATAAAAAATCTAGCGTAAAATTAAGTCGGTGATATCATGGCAAAGACGAAAGTATCTTCCCGTGGCCAGATAGTCATTCCCAAGGAGATCAGAGAGAAATTAGGGTTGCAGCCCGGCCAGGAGCTGGAGGCCTTCGAGGAAGAAGGCAGGCTCGTCCTGGTGGCCCTGCCGGATGATCCTGCAGGGGAGCTCGGTGGGATGTTCGAATCGGAAAAATCCGTAGGAGAGTTGCGGGAGACGGCCAAAAAGGATAGTGTTCGTCGCCAGAGCCGACTAGAAGACGAAGTGGGCAAAGAATGAGTTCCGAAAAACCAGTACTGGACGCCTCCGCCCTGCTGGGCTATATCTACGGGGAGGAAGAACACGGCGAGGTAGAATCCGCTCTCCGTTCCGGCTCCCTGGTGACGACCCTCCAGTTAGGGGAGGTCTACTATATCCTGCTCCAGGAGGAAGGTCGGGAAAAGGCTCGTTCGGCTCTGGCTTTGCTAAAAAACGCTGACCTAGAAATAGTCCCCGTAGATGAAGAACTGGCGCTCGAAGCCGGAGAAATAAAGGTCAGGACGGGGATTCCATACGCCGATAGCTTGGCAGCTGGATTGGCAAAAACTACTTCTGGAATCCTGGTAACCGGGGATCGAGATTTTGCACGGCTCAGGGAAGGCTACGAGATAGAGGTGAACTGGGTTGGGGTTTCTGAATAACGGCTAGACCCGGTTCTTTGACTGATACCAACCGTTAAGGGTTATATGACGTCCTCATAGCGGATCTAGACCGGACAGCCATAGGTTGGGTAGGATCTCTCGGTCGTTGAAGGGATAAGGAATTTGTGGCTCCAGTTAGTACTCTCCTCTTAACGCGTCGTATCCTTCCATGACCTCGTCTTTCTCCAGCGGCGATTTAACTCCCAGGTCGGAAAGTTTGTCCATGACCTCGCTTATCGGCTCTTCCCAGTTTTGCGCTTTTCTCCCTTCGTCTCTTTCCACCTCAAGTACGCTTATCTTCTCTTCCTTGATCAGTTGTTCGATCAACTTGGCGTCGGTAGTCTCCCCGCGCAGGCACTCCTCCTTGATCCGAGGTGCAGTTCCGAACATCGCACCTTGGTGATGTCTATATCAATACAAGGAGTAAGCAGGAAATACTTATATGAAGGAGAAGTTACAGTGTTGGGAGAATAACAACTCTACTATATCACTCCAGAGAAAGTTGATTTTTAACCGAAACCCCTTCGTTATCCTGCCGAGAGTTATTCTTTTATAAGCTGTAATATTGGGCTATCAGGTAAAGTAAAAGACACTGAGTGAGCGAAAACTCAGCTTTAAGTTTAGGTAAAGCTTGTTTTGGTTATTTGCCCATATTTGATATAATACGGGTGCTTCCGAGGAGGCGATACCATGAAAAGGAGCGCAATTCTGGTTTTATCCCTCTTGGTTGTACTCGCTCTCCCCACCGCTTTATACGCAGAAGACACCACGTCACCCGATACCACAATCACCAGTGGACCGAGCGGGACTATAGATTACGGAAATGTGACTTTCGAGTGGACCGGTAGCGATGACGTGACGGCTACCGAGGATCTGATCTACTCGTATAAGCTGGAAGGAGAAGACGATAGTTGGTCAAATTGGACTTACGATACGAGTACAACATACGAGACTCTCAAAAACAAAAGTTACACCTTCAAAGTAAAGGCAAAGGACGAAACAGAGAATATAGATCCTACTCCAGCAGAGCGGTCTTTCAGCGTAGATTCCACTGATCCCGGCATGGGCAAGTGGTCGTTTGAGTCTGAGGGTAGGATAGGCTCTTCACCTGCGATTGCTTCTGACGGTACGATCTATTTTGGTTCAAGGGACAATCTCTACGCTCTTGAAACTGACGGGACAAAGAAGTGGATGTTCGAGGCTGAAGAATATTTCGGCTATTCATCTCCAACTGTCGGCCCCGGCGGCACAATTTATGTAGGTAACAGTGATGGAACACTCTACGCCGTAAACCCCGACGGGACAAAGAAGTGGGTGTTCCACACTGGAGCTAGCGTAACTGCCTCACCTGCGATTGCTTCGGATGGTACGATTTATGTCGGTTCCGAAGATCAAAAGTTGTACGCCATCAACCCCAACGGCACTGAGAAATGGAAATTTGAGACGGAAGATGAGATAGGATCATCTCCAACTATCGGCCCTAACGGTACAGTTTATGTCTCTTCAGGGTTTAAATTCCACGCTATCCACCCGGACGGCACGAAAAAGTGGTCTTTTTCTACCCGTTGTTCACCAATATCGTCTCCAGCGATTGGCCCCGAGGGAACAATCTATATTGGTGCCTGCAAACTAAATGCCCTAAACTACGACGGCACCGAGAAGTGGTCTTTCGAGCCAGAAGGATGGATGCGCTCCTCACCTACGATTGCCTCCGATGGCACGATCTACGTCGGTTCACGTGACAGAAGATTGTACGCCATCAACCCTAACGGTACGGAGAAGTGGGCATTGAAGACGGAGGGCGAGCTACGCTCCTCACCTGCAATTGCTTCGGACGGGACAATCTATGTGGGCTCTGAAGATGGCAACCTATATGCCATCAATTCTGATGGCACAAAAAAGTGGCCATTTAGCACAGGTGATAGAGTAGAATCGTCCCCGGTAATAGGTCCTGATGGTACGATCTATGTGGGCTCACACGATGAAAACCTATACGCTATCTACGGGGGAAGTGAAGGTCCGGCCGATAGTTCCTGGCCCATGTTTCAACGTGATGCCCGACATACGGGAAGGGCCTCTGATGTAACTCTTCTTCCTATTGTCGATTTCACCTATTCTCCGGATGATCCAAGCTCTAATGAAACGATCACTTTCGATGCCAGTTCATCTTCAAGCCCCGATGGTAGCATAACTCAATACAAGTGGGACTGGGACGACGATGGGACTTATGATGACAGCTCGTCTTCGCCAACCATCGACCAAACTTTCTCGAGCCCCGGAGACTATCCGGTTACGCTCAAAGTAATTGATACCGAAGATAACTCAAACACCACCATACAAACAATCTCTTTTGCGGACGGTACTCCACCGAACCCAAATCCTATGTCTTGGTCGACCAAACCCTATGCTACGGGTAAAAGTTCCATTGGAATGGAGGCCTCTCAGGCAACCGACCCGGAAGGAAATGGCGTAGAGTATTACTTCAAAGAAACTACGGGCCACACGGACGGCGACGATAGCGGGTGGCAAGACGACCCCACTTATACCGACAGGGATCTGGAACCACATACCCAATACTGTTACATGGCCAAGGCTCGGGACAAGTCGGGCAACCAAAATGAAACCGACTGGTCCGAGAACGTCTGTTTGACTGCCGGGCTGGCCGTTACTCTCCCGTCAGGCTGGAACATAATATCTCCACCGGGCCTACCCCAGAACTCGGACCCGGCAATGGCACTGGGAGACGACTACGAACCACTCACCTTATACTACGACTATTCCCCGGCTGACGGTTATACGAATTACCCAAACGACACTGATAGCACGCAGCTTTCCTGGAGGCAGGGTTACTGGATGTACCTGAACAGGGAGACGCAGCTGAGTATGGCCACGGACGTTCCCGATCAAAGTAAAACAATCCAGTTTACCAGTACCGGGTGGAACTTGATGGGAGTTCCTTATTCGGTTGACTGGGGCCATGCCAGCTTCTCCAATCCTCAAGACTTCGAAACCGACGGCGCAGGTCATGTAAGGATAGTCTCGTGGAACACCGCCGAAAGTAAATATCTTAATCACTATTCGGGTACGTCGTACGTTCTTCCCCCCTGGACCGGCTACTGGATTTATGTAAATTCTGCCTCTTCGTCGGATCCGGCGGAAGTTACGGTAAGTTACACTTTACAACCACCTTCGACTCCAGATACACAGATACCGCTGCCGAAATCGATAGAGAGAAAAGAACTCGACTATCCGCCCCAACCTCCAGTTTATGACCACTCAAACGAACCACTTGAAGTATTTGCTTATCCCAACCCCGTCAGTAATACCCGGACTGTGGTATTCAGGCCGAGGGGTTCCTCCGAACGAATCGAGAAGATAAAGACGGAAGTTTTTGATGCTGGTGGTTACTCCTTATGGCAAGGCCAATCAAGCGGTACGAGACTCACATGGGAACTCAAAGGAGTGCCAAACGGGATATATCTTTACAAGCCAGCTGTCAAAGTGGACGGAGAGTGGAAGAATTTGGAAATAGCCAGGTTGCTTGTGATTAAGTAGGGCGTAGCAAGTTTGCGCTCGATTATTGGTCGAAGATTAATTTCAGTATTGTTTTATTCACCTGTATTATCAGGTAATATAGCGTTCATTATTGCTGGTTAAATAGCTAGAGGTGAGATATTGAAAAAGAGTAAGCTGATTATATTGGTAATTTCGATCCTTTCGACTGCCCTTTTATTAACGGGCTGTGGTGTTACCAACCAACCACCTGTCGCGAGCTTTTCTGCTGGTCCAACCGAGAGCGCAGTATCCTTGGAAGTTTCTTTTGACGCTTCTGGTTCAAATGATCCGGATGGAGATATTTTTAGCTATAATTGGGAGTTTGGAGACGGTTCTTCTGGTTCAGGGGAGACCGCAACTCATACTTATGACAGCCCAGGTGACTATACTGTGGAATTGACTGTGACGGATAATGATGGAACCCAGGACACTTTAAGTAGTAGTATTTCTGTTCCCCCAAACAAGCCACCTCTACCACCCGGATAACCTCTAATCTAACGTAGCTCTTTGGAATTCCGGCCGAGGCTTAATCGCTTAATCTTTCTCTCCCTACCATAGGGGTTTTAGGGGTCGAAAATTGGCTTTAAATTTCCTGAAGGTAGCTTTAACCCCTCCTCCTGTTTAATATTTCGTACACTTCTTCTCGCGGAGCAATAAGATCGACCAGGATCAACCCTTCCTCCTTCTTTAACCTATAGATTATCCTGTATTCTCCGCCGGGTGTACCCGTCCTGTAGGAGTAGAAGCCCTTGTAGCCTGAAAGTGGCTTTCCCAGTTTTTCCGGGCTCTCCTCCAGCTTTTCCAGCGCGGATTTCAGTCGACTGTTTACGCCTTTACCGAGCTTGGAGAAGCGCTTTCGACAGTTTTTGTTTAATCTAGTATCCCACTCGTCGCTCAAGTTAGTCCCTCGAAGGCTTCCTCGATGCTCAAAGCCTCACCTTCCTCGAGCTGCCTGTCGGTCTCTTCTGCGATGTCCTTCAGGGTCAGCTTGCGCAGGATCAGGGAGTTCCCTTTCTTTACTACTATCAGGTTGTCGCCGCCATGTAGGTCCATTTCGTCCCGCAGATGTTTCGGAATTACTACCTGTCCTTTAGTCGAGAGTTTCGTCGTATCCACGTCGGTCATATTATCACCTTCAACTGCTTAATTTCTTACATATAAGAATAACTTACCAAACGTAGCTATTCAAAAAGCAACGACTCCATCTTTGGGGTTAAGAACCCTGGAGGTGGTTTAGAGCTGGCAGAACCTTATTGATTGTAACGCTCAGGCTTGGTTGCTAGTTTTGCAGTTTAATTCTTGGGCAGTAAAGATGAGTTCAAATAATTGACGGTAATGGCGGGAAATTTGACTGGGTTTATTCAAAACCATAAAATGCCTGAAAGTGTGGAGCCCTGGGAGCCGTATAGAAATTTGAAGAACTGACTCCTGGATTTGAAACAAAACTCCGGACTTTTTGTAGATTAACTAAGCTGGATGAGATCGGGACTAAAACCCGAATGGTACTGGATGAGTTACTTTTGGTGTCAAATAGGATTATGCTCGTTTATCTTAAATTCCCTGGTTAATGGGGTATTGTAAGGATTCATTTTACCACAGGAGGCGGCCAATGAATAAAAGATTTGCCGGTCTCACCGTAATTTTGCTTTCGGTTCTATTAGTGGTACCTTTTCTAGGTAACTTTAACGCGGAAGCGGAGCCCGTTTCGGTCGAAGAGGCCAGCCAGGTTCTCGAAAACGTTCTGGGAGCTAAAGCTCGAGCTCATCTTCAAGGTCTTACAACGGATTACACGCCCGGGGATTACACTGTAGAGTCAAAAAAGAAGTTGAGGGGTAGTTCTGGAAAGCTTCTGGGTTATGTCTTTGAACTCCAGCCCAGAGGGTACTACGTGGTTTCCACGGATACGAGGTTGAACCCCGTGATTGCGTACTCTTATCGCGGTAGTTTTTCTTGGAAGGATGATGTTTCTAACCAGCTACTCTACCTTCTGAGAACGGACCTTGGATTACGGTTGCAGGCAATCGAACAAAAAGCCTTCCCCGATGCAATGGCGGAGGCAAACGAGGCTCGATGGAAGGAATATTCTACTACGGAGGGCGGGCTGGGGCCAGTTTCCGGGTCTTCCCAGTGGGGACCTCATCTGAAGTTCCCCGCCTGGCATCAAGGTGACCCTTACAATAACCAGGTGCCAATCGATCCGAGCACCGGCCACCGTTCTCAGGTGGGCTGCGTTGCCACGGCGATGGCCCAGATTATTAACTATTGGCAGTACCCGGATTCAGTGAACTTTACGGCTGCTCAAGACTATACGACCTCTACGGAAAATATTAGCATTAACGCCGATAGTGCTGACGTGGCGGATATCAATTATAGCGACGACCCAACGAATAACCCAGGTGACGGGACTGTAGCGTCGCTCTCTTATGCCGCCGGTGTATCAGTCGAGATGGATTACACATCCAACGGTTCTATTGCATCGACGAGTGACGTGGCCGATGCTCTGGCCGGTGGTGAGGTAGATATAGAGGAGGTATGGAATTATAGCTCCGCGCGCTGGAAGGGCTCCTCCAGCAGTGACTTTTACTACCAGCTGGTAAAGGATATGGAAAGTGGAAAACCTGCTCAGATGTCCATCGGGGTTAGTGGACAGCTTGTGGGGCATTCTATAGTAGTTGATGGTTTCAGAAGTCAGGACGAGTATTTTCATCTAAATTACGGCTGGGGTCCGGGTACAAACGTCGGCTGGTACGATCTCCCAAATGGGTTGCCGGCAGAATACGATACCGTGCGAGGGGCGGTTCTGGATATTTTGCCTCAGGAAACATCTCTGGGGGTTTACTTCGATTATACTCTCAAGGAAGTAAATCCGGACGAAGGTACGTATTCTCTCATACTGGAAGCAAAATCGTATTCGGATAGTCCATCCTTGGCTGAAATGAACTTTACCTGGGATTTTGGAGACGGAACCAGTGGAACCGGCGAAAAGATGACTCATACTTTCTCGGGATTGGGAGAGGTCTACGATGTAACCATGACGGCCACTTCGGACCAGGGTTTTGATGAAGTGCATGAAACTGTTACGGGGCTTGGTGGAATGGCTTACTTGCTCTCGGATTCCCTGCAAAATGCGGACAACACTCGACTGGAAAATCTGGAATATCAGCTTAGCTGGTCCGGGGGGTCGCTGGAAAAGATATATCTTGCATCCTCCAGGGTGGCGAATAAAGTATATTCGCTGGCTGAAGAATACGGAATTACTTCCGCCAGTCAGCTGACGGATAGTGTTTCAAATGCTTTAAAAAAGACCCTGCCTGTAGAAGGGAGGGAGTCCATGGATAATCAAAAGGCTGGGGTCGGAGTTGATTTTGGTTCGGGTGGGGGGAATCTGGATGGACTGTTCAACCTTTTCCCGGGATTCAATCGTCTTTTTGGCAAAGATGGAGCGGCTCAGTCAAAATCCGGTGCGGTAATAAATACACTGACCCTGCCGGAAATTTACGGAGAATTAGAAGAACTATCCGTTTTCACGGAAAGTATTCTGGATAACCTGGCCCCGGTAGTGAGGGATGATAATTTTGAACTGGAGATCCCAAATTATAGCCAGGAATATATCGCTCTGGATAACGGTGATATCGCCGGTATTCTGGCATATATTTCCGCCAGAAAAGCGAGTTATGAGGCCTTAATATCCTATTCACCAGGTCAGCCTGTCATGAACAATATTACTGTGGAAGTTGACGAATATGGGGCCACTTCTCTGGAGGGAGTCAGAGCGGTTTATGGTATCATACAAGATAATTTCGTTTCTGCACGGGGCAATGGTGTTCTGGACCTGAATGGTGACGGTGACGGGGATTCTGATGCCGGAGTTGAAGTACTTCCCGAGACAAGCTTTACGCTAAGGAATGAAGTGCTCATTAAAAGAGCAAGGGATAACCTTGTCAGAGCGATAGATTGGCTAAAGATAGGTATTAACGATATGCCGGCTTCCCCTGGCCCGAACGACCCGGAGATTACCTGGCCTTTGGAGGGATACTTGCCCTGGACGGGAACACAAGTGTCCGTTGACAAATCGGACGTGATCAGTTTACTTGAGGACCTAAGAGGGTCACTTCAGGGAAGTGCAGGAATTGATATCGATACGAATTTCGATGGCCAGACGGATTACTCCATTAACTTGAATCTGGGTTCGCTTGCCGATGACCCCATTTCCGATTTAAAAGTGTATCTGCCAGATTTAGTAGCTACGAGTAGTTCGGATAGTCCTCTGGTCGTAATTCAGGATAGCGTGACTGGGATTGATTCCAACTGGAAGATAGATGGGCAGGTTGATTATCTAAGTAAGGACATTTCTATCAATTTTCCGGATCCGAATTTCGGTGGTCTGTTGTCCGAAAGGGACGCCAATGAATTGATTGAGTTATTCGTGTTCGGAGAGGATCCTTCTGGTAGTTGGACCACAGAACTCACTGTTTCTTCTCCCAACTACTCGGATGAATTCAATAACTTTGGTGTGGGAACTGGTGCTTCGGACTGCAAGGACAGCGAAGATGCCGAGGAACCACCTCCAAGTCCGGAACATACCAGGCTATTCTTTTCGCTTCCAAGCGGCTGTTCCTCAAGTGGCGAGCTATCCACGGACATAAGACGGCCGGTCGACTTTTCCACTAATTCCAAAACCTGGAGCGCTACGGTAGAAACTACTGAAAGCTCAGGCACCACGGTAACTCTGAACTGGAACTCTGGAGCCTTTAATCTCCCGGGCGGAGTTAGCGTAATTATGACCGACAAAATAGCCGACAGTTCCGTTGACATGTTGAGTACTGGGAGCTACAGCTACACGACTCAGGAAAACGATGAAGTCAGGAGCTTTGAAATAGTAGTCGGCCAGCGGTGTGCGGAAGTATCTACTACCCTGGCTGCAGGCTGGAACATGTTTTCCGTGCCCGGCAGTAAGAGCCAGTGTAATGGACCGGATCCGGAAGCTGTGCTGGGGGACGATCTGGGGCCAAACTTTAACCTCTTCCGCTGGAACCCAGTAACAGGGGGCTATGACATGTACCCTTCGGTTTCCACCCCGTTGCTACCGCGGTATGGCCAGTGGATACAGCTTGAATCCGCTACGGAGATAGACGCAAGGGTACAACCTATTTCTACGGAATTTACTGTGAGTTTTGAGGAAGAAGGCTGGCATCACGTGGGGAATCCATTCACCTATTCCACTAGCTTTGAAAATGCAAAAGTAAATTGTAATGGTTCAACTAAACCAATACTGAACCAGACTTGTGTGGAAAGTTACCTTTACGGCTGGAGCCAGGAAAAAGGTGGTTATGTCATGCACGATGCCGATCCGGAAAGTAGCCCCAATGGGGCGCTAAGACCCTGGCACGGGTTCTGGGTAAAGGTAAATGATGCTCCGTCGGACCTGATCCTTTCTCCCTATGAAATTCCACCTCCTGCTCCCACCGGAACTCAAGGTGATTTAGATACTGGGACTTCTCGGGCGTCGTTCGCTTCACCCCCACCACCCCCCGCATCCTTCTCCACGGAAGGACCGCTAAAGGTGGCAGCTTACAACCGATCAAGTTCAATCGATTCCTCGGTGCTGTTTGCCGCAAAAGGTGAAGGTTCCACTGCAGTACAGGGAATTAAGGTAGAAGTCCAGGGTCTAAACGGCAAGGAAGTCTTCTCTGCCGAATCGGACTCCAGGACACTTAGCTGGGACACGGAAGCAGTTCCGAACGGAGTCTACGTCTACGTCGCTTCCGTCAAAGGGAACGGATCCTTCGATCGGACGAACGTAAGCAAACTCTTAATCCTTAAATAAGACTTCAATCGACACGACCGATTACGGGGTCTCGGGGAAACCCGGGGCCCCTTTTTTGTTTGGATCCGACTTTACTGAACTTACCAGTTGCGATGCCGAATCACGCTTCTCCGGTATTACGAAAACAGCATAAAACTCCCTTACCAGAGGTCAAAGCTCCGAAGCGAATTTTCCTTGAAGGCAGGGCGGCCAGAGTTAAGCTTTTCGTTACGCAATTGTCTTCCAAAGCCCGGATGGCTAGTATCCCGTGAGTATTGATATCAATGGAGACGTCCTAGTAAAAAAACTATGACGTGACCGGGAACCATGGAAGTAATTACGGTTACGAGACGGAAGGCTGGCAGTGGAAGAATATCTGCATAATGGTAATAACGTGACTAAGTGGGTAGCAAACGATCTCTGTTCCCATTACTGGATCTAAAAAAATCCAGCGGAGAATTACCAAAACTTGCCGAGAAAGCCCCGGAGCTCGCTCCGGGGATGAATCGGCTGGTTTTGGTCCAGCACTCAAATGAGGAAAGCTACCTGAACCAAGAAATCGTTAATTGTACCTACCCGCTGCGCAATCCTAGGGCAAAGCTACAGTACTTGAGCCAAGTGCACATCTCATTTGAGTGCTGGGTCTTCTTTTGTAAAAGAACAAGATCCGCCGTTAAAGCTGTTTTTCTACAAGCCCTGTCCCCTGGGGCGGGGTTCTTGACTTACTTTATTGACCCGAGGAGTCTTTTTTTTTCGGGGAACTGGGTAAATGTAAATTCTGATAACGGCTGGGTAACGGAACTCGAGATAGTGGCTACCTCAGGAGATAATAATGCCCCGCAGAGCGGCGGGGCATTTTATTTATAGGGTTTTACTCGTTGCTGGTTTCTTCTAACGCATCGAATACATCTATTTCGCATACCGCTGCCGATACTGAGCAGTACGTTGGTGGTGTAAATTCGATGCTGGCATTGTTGCTTTCTCCGGGTTCCATAGTCTGCCACCATAGTTTTTTGCTTTTCCCCGAGAAATCGCATCCTGTTCCTTCGTATTTTACGGAAACTTCGTCCGTGTGAGGATTTACAGATTGTTTACCTGCATTATTTACGGTTACTTTACATTTTGTAATTTCCCTTTCCCCGTACTCAACGCAAGTTGTTTCGCCCTGGGTATATGACTCACACTGCCAACTGCCATCGCAGCACTGAGTACCATGAGGTGAGCTCCCGCATTGATACAGAACACCCCTACAGGTCCATTCTGCACAGGTGGAATCGCTGGTTTCGGATTCCACGCAGACCTTTTCTGTTTCCGTAGTACAGTCTACCTGGCATGTCAGACCATCACCCATACCGTCTTTAGCCTCCTCTTTTAGAGGTGACAGGGCTATCATGATGTCGGCCGGTTTCATTTCTTCTTCGTATTCCAGTGCCCCATCTTTAGTCATGACAGTTTGGATGATCTGTCCCTTTCCGGGGTCAAAAGGTTGCTCTCTTGGTTCACCAAAGTCCACCGGATAATTACCGGATAAATTTTCCCGGGTATCAAATGATCTTCCAGCGAGGAAATGATTTAAATTAGTATTTGCCTGTGGCAAGCCGAGCCAAATCATTTCGCCATTTCTCAGTTCTTTTTCGTAAACATTAAAGTTGGGGTTGGTAAAAACATTGATAGGCACGCCGAAAAGCTCTTCCGGTAAGTTTTTTCCTACTACGTTTCTATATTCTGCCCTGAATTCATTTTCGTACACTGTAATTTCAAACGTATCAGGATATTTTTCGCTTATATATTTGGCCAAACCCCATAATAATTCGGGATCCGTTGTACCTGTATTTTGGTTGGTATTCATGTATTCTTCACTACCCATGAGGTCGACAAGATTTATCAGGTCATCACCTGACAGTCCTTCGCCTGAGCCGGGAACCAATTTTGGGTAGCCGCGCTCGGCAAGATAGCCTAAATTTATCCCCGTCACTGCGGGCCCTGACCAGAAGTGGCCCCAGTTTTCTCTGGCTCTCTGGCCGATAATTAATTCTTTATCCATTTGTTCGAGAACGAATACTGGGTCTTGATTCTGGGCAATACTCGGAGTAAATCCGATACAAAGTAAGATTGATGCAATAATAAAAACATAGCTGACCGAATTTATTTTTAATGAGTTTTTATTCATAGTTATTTACCTCCATACCTGGAGTTAGTTCAGGTCAGTAGGCCGGTGTTTCTCCATTTTGAGTCCTTTTGAATTTTTAAATAGGGTTTTATCACCTCTGGATTTGTAAAGCGGGGATCCAAAAATAGGTAATCCAACCGATCAATATATTATAACAATCATAATAGATTCGCAACGAGTGGGTTAGTGGGGAACATCGCGTCTTCCTTGTGCGGGCTATGTTGACACGGAGGACGAATTTGGAGAAAGTGAGTTGAGGTGATCGAGAAGTTTAAGTTATAAGTAAAGTGCTTCTGTCCTTTTCGTGACTGAAGCGTTACCCCTCCCTGGCCCCCAGATGACACCTGTATATTGCCTATATTTACTTGAGGTTAGGCTTTTTTTTTAGTAAGGTGCACCTGGAAAAATAACCCTTGTTTTTATGTTAACTTGTTGTTGGCCGCATTACAGTAATTAAGGGAAATCCTTGCACTAAAACGGTAAAGCTGCAATAATTGTTATTGTTCAAGGTAATTTACGGGGTAAAAAAAGGTGAGTGTATGTTGGGTTATGATTAAAAACTCCAGCCCTGTCCCTTTGTCATATAATATCCAGCTTGATTGAAATTTTGGTTTGCACGGTTAGGTACGAGATAGGTGGAGGTGGTCCCTTTTGGGTGGTATTTGTAGCTGAAGCGGGTTGATCAGTTTTATGGGTCTGAGAAAATGAATATTTAGTTGGCTAAATAATGTCAACTTTGGTAACGGGCAGTTGTTTAATTCTATAACTAGGGGGTTAAATAAATGGAAGAAAAATCCAAGATATTGGTTATTTCGCTAGCACTTTTCCTCGTGTTGATGCCGTTTGTAACCGGTTTTGCCCAGGAGGAAAATGCGAAAGGCAGTACCGGCGCTATTTTCAGTTATGGGACCGACGCAAAGTCGCTTGCTATGGGCGGGGCTTTTGTGGCGGTTGCTAATAACTATTCAGCTACATACTGGAACCCTGCCGGATTGACACAATTCTCCGGCGTTCAACTGGGTGGAATGAATTTACGGCCTTATGGAATAGGTAATTATAGCTATGGCGGTGGTTCGCTGACCTTCCAGAATTTCGCTCTTGGAGGTAGTTACGGTACTTATAGTTTGGATTTGTCCGACCAACTCAATTACGATACCACGTACCGTAATACTGTATTTGGTGGGACGCTTGCATACGGTATCGATTTTGCTAACTTTGGGGCGAGTGTCAAAAGCTATAATACTGAGGTAGGGAATAGTATAGGTTTCGACCTTGGCACCTTAATGGATTTTGGGAATATTAGTCTGGGAGTCGTGGCTACGGACGTCGGTAATGTCAAACTGGACGAGGCCGGTAACGGTACTATCCAGTCCAGCTATAGGTTGGGGTTATCCGCCGAACTTCTGGGTCGCGCTACAGCTTCAGCGGAGGTAGATCTGCAGGGTGACAGGACGCTCGTCAAAGGTGGTTTCGAGATATTGCCCGTACAGCAGTTTGCCCTCAGAGGTGGAGTGCAGGCTCCTGTGAGTGGTGAAGCTAACCCATCATTTACAGTAGGGGCAGGAATCAATCTCGCCGGATTGACCGTGGATATAGCTTGGCTTCAGAACAATACCGCATTCAGTAAGAGCCAGTACGGTGAAAGCGGGGCGGGCAGTACTCTAGTGCTCTCGGCAGGCTTTCAGTTCGGCGCTTTCGGCGAATCCGATTAGGAAAGATACGAGGAGGTATGATTGATGAAATTGAATAAAAGTAAGTTAGGCTCTGGTCTAGCAGTTATTTTGTCGATAGTTATTTTGATGGGCTTTAGTTTTGGGGTACTTGCTGAGGAATACGAATTAAGCAAAACTCAGTTTAAAAGCCTTACTGGAAACTATTTGAGTAATGTTACTATCAACGGGGAGGAGGTCGAGACCGGGGACACGCTTGTCCTGGATTTCGAGGAGATCATACAGGAAGAACCTCTGCTTATTGACCTGGAAAAGATTACGGTCAAACCAAGTGATTCCTACGATACAGTTATTTTGCAACAAAACTGGAGCTCTACACCTTATCCCCCCGGTCCACCTAGTTTAACTTCTGCCGATGCAGTTGAAGGGCAGAGTGTTTCCGACCTATATGATGGTGGTATAGTAATATTTAAAAACGGTGCCCACCTAGAAAGCCTTAAATTTAAACCAAGTGTAAATGCACCGGAGAATGCCATAGAGGTCGATTTCTACCAGACGACAGACCAGGTTCGAAGGTTGGAGTTTAGAAACTTGGAAATTCCGGTTGCCGGTTCCAGCGGCGGGTTTGTCAATGGAATCAAGTTTGACGGGGACCTATCACAACTCGTG
>Ga0207714_1001519_pt1 | contig 14910 bp, 13 predicted proteins | sample PonA232FremontCA_2_FD_187270 | JGI IMG/M metagenome (GOLD analysis project Ga0207714, IMG submission 187270) | Marine sediment microbial community from Fremont, CA, USA - Pond A23 Sediment 2 (SPAdes) | ecosystem: Environmental > Aquatic > Marine > Unclassified | place: USA: Fremont, California... | reverse complement strand
ACAAAATTAAAGAGGTCAAACGACGAGCCTATGGTTATCATGATATAAATTACTTTAAGTTAAAGATTCATCAGGCTTTTTCGAGTTTATGACCAACTAAATTGGAGAAGAACCTAATAAAAGGACATAATTATAATTTTAATTATGCTCTGTGACATTACCCTTTAAAATGTCTATTCCGTGAGGTATTACATTTTTAATTGCCGCTAAGCATTCTTTAACTGCTTTAGGGCTGCCTGGGAGATTTACAATTAAGGTATCATTTCTTATTACAGATTTCGCTCTTGATAGAGCTGCTTTTTCTGTAATTTTGATGGTTTCTAATCTCATTAGCTCAGCTATTCCTGGAGCATCTTTTTCCATCACTGCCGAGGTTGCTTCTGGAGTTACATCACGAACTGCAAAACCTGTTCCACCAGTAGTTAAAATTAGGTCAATATCTTCTCGATCAGATAATTTGATTAATTTATTTTTAATTTCTACAATTTCATCAGGTATAATATTATAATATTCTTTCTCTGCTCTCAGTTCAGAAAGCATATCTATAATTACTGGTCCACTTTTATCTTTCCTTTTCCCCTTTGAACCTTTATCGCTTATCGTTAATACTGCAGTTTTAATCATTTAAATCTCTCCCTTAAAGATTATTCTATTATATTTATTTCTCCACTGTTTTTTAAATCATAACCCTTCAATTCTTTTACCGCATTTTTGAAAGGTTGTGATTTAATAATTTCAATCAGTCTTTTTATACGTGGATCTTCTAAAGTTTTCTTTTTTAATATTATATCATATTTTTCCTTTTTTATCGGAATAAAATCAATATCAACTGCTGATGCTGCCGCTCTGATTCCTAAAGCAGCATCTGCTGTTCCTTCTTCTACTTGAACGGCTGCTCCCATATGAGTCAATTCTTCTCTTTCATATCCTCTAATATTGTCTTTATCCATATTTTTATCTTTTAGTAAGTAATCAAGTAACACTCTTGTACCTGATCCCCGCTGACGATTTATAAATTTCACGTTTTCTTTACTTAAATCTTCTATTCCTGTTAAATTTTTAGGATTATTATTTTTTACCATTAATCCCTGTTCTCGAAGTACTAAATTTATTACAGCCATTTTTTCATTTCGGAATAAATCATTAATATATGAAATATTATAACTTCCGGTTTTCGGTTCTAATAAATGAGCACCAGCAAGTTGACATTCACCCCGTTTTAATGAAACTAAACCCGACATACTACCAACTGCCTGTATATTCAATTCGAATTTTTCCTCGTTTTTCCTGATTTGATCAATTAATTTATCAATCGCTAGATCATGGCTCCCGATTAACATTAAATTGTTTTTTATCTTATTTTTCGGTTTTAAAATATATACATCAGTTAAATCTCCAGAAAAAATCCCTTCTTTACTTTCTTTAATGGGCATAATCCCATCCGCATTTATTAAAGAATGCATTGAAGCTGAACCTCTTTTTTGAGGTGAAGCTATAAGCTCATTTTCAATTTCTGTAAGATTAACTCTAACAAACTCTTTTAAGCCAGCTGTAGAAGGTATTTTTTTCTTGACCTTAGCCTTTAGTTTAGTTGGAAGATCATATTCAAGACCATTCATACTTTTTATTAAGGGTTTTACAAAAAGATTAAAATCCAATAATGCTGATAGTGGGTAACCTGGAATCCCTATTACTGGTTTACCGTTAACTACTGCCACTATTAGAGGCTTCCCCGGCATTATTTCTATACCATGTACAAGAACTTCACCTAATTCTTGTAGTATACTTAATGTGTAATCTTCCCGGCCGGCCGAAGACCCCGCTATTATAATCGTAAGATCATTATTTTTATTTGCTTCTATTATATTTTTCTTGATTTTTTCATAATCATCCTTAACTATACCATAATTTATGACCTGACTACCCCAATTTTGGGCTGACAATTCTAACATAGTAGAGTTAAAATCAACAAGTTGACCTTTTTTAATCTCGCTTTCTGGACTAACTAATTCACTTCCACTTGCTATTATGCCAACCTTTGGTTTTTGATACACCTCAACTTCTGTAACACCGGCTTCCAGCATTGCACCGATCTCAAATACATCTATTTCTGTTTTAACTGGAATAATTAATTGTTGTTTAATTACACTTTCGCCAATACTTCTGATATTATGCCAAACCGGCACACTTTTAATTACTTCAATTTCCTTTTCTGATATTTGTTCTATTTCTTCAATTTTAATTACGGCATTAAATTCTTGAGGAATTGAGTCACCAGTGTCAACATATTCAAAATCCTTCCCTTTTGTTAGGATAACTGGTTCACGCTCACTAGCATAGTTTGTTTTTTGAGCTTTTACAGCCACTCCATCCATAGCAGAAGCATAAAAATCAGGAGCAGATTTTTTAGCATAAACGGCTTTTGATGTTATCCTATCTTGAGAATTTTTCGTTTTGATCTTTTCAGTTTTTAACTCATAATCTTTAAAACGATCTAATAATATTTTTTGAGCCTTTTCTAAAGAAGCTTTTTTTAAATATACATTACGTTCCATTAATATAACCTCTTTCTAGTTAAAATTTATTATATCAACATTTGTGCCTTTTTTAAGTCCTTCACTTTCACTCTCTATTTCTATATATCCATCGGATTCAATAAAGATTCTCATGAAACTAGACTTACCAAGAATAGGATCAGCATAAACTTTGTCTTTTTTTTGTAGTATTTTAACTGGTACTGCTTCATTTCGACCACGGTCTGAGGATAAATTCCTATTTAAAACTGCAGATTGGCTAGTTAAGTCTTTTTCTATTTCACTTTCTATAATTTCAACATCATATTCTCCACAAATAGCTTTAACTAAAGGTTTTACAAACTTATTTGTTATCATCCAAGCTGAACCTGGATGTCCAGGTAGACCCATTATAGGAGTCTGATTTATTTGCCCCAAAATTGTTGGTTTGCCAGGTTTAACTTTTAGGCCGTGGATTAATACCCCCGGCTGCCCCAATTCATTTATTACATCTACTGTAATATCTTTAATCCCGGCTGAACTTCCCCCAGAGACAAGGATTAAATCAGCTTTTAAGTATTTTTCAATACTTTGTTTAAGATTTTGATAGGTATCTTCAATGATTCCTGCTTTGATTACATCGACTCCAGCTTTTTTAAGTAGAGAACTAATTGTATATGTATTTATATCTCTAATCTGGCCAAATTGAAGATCTTTTTCTGGTGAAATGAGTTCATCACCTGTTGATATAATTGCAATTTTGGGCTTTTTATATACTAATACCTCTGTAATACCTAAACCAGCCATCGCCCCCAAATCTCTAGGCTTAACTCTTTTACTTTTTTTAAAGATCATTTCACCTTTTTCAATTTCTTCGCCTTTTTTAATTATGTTTTCGCCTACTCCCGCTGAACTATAACATTCAATGAGTGTATTTGAAATTTTTTCCGTATGTTCAACCATTACTACACAATCTGCTCCCTCCGGAAGCATACCTCCAGTTGGGATATAGACAGCTTCACCTTCTTTAATTGTTAATTTGGTTTCTTCTCCCATTTCTACTTCACCAATTAAATCTAGATAAGCAGGTAAAGACTCAGAAACTCCCTGAAGATCTTTTGACCGGGCTGCATAACCATCTACTGTAGAACGCGGAAAAGAAGGAAGATTTTCTAAAGCCTTTATATCTTCTGCTAAAACACGGTTTATACTGTTTTCAAAATACACTTCTTCTTTTTCTAGTTCTTTTAAATTTATATGTTCTTTGATTGTTTTCCAAAATTCTGATGGATCTTTTAAGTCCAAAAAGTTTTCCACTTTAATCCCTCCTAAAATACATGAACTGATGAGGCTTTAAATATAGTATAAATTTCATCACCGATTTTAATATTAAGTGACTCTAGTGACTCATTTGTAATATGAACTGAAATAGTAACTCCAATATCTATAATTAGTTCTATATATGAAAGTCTATCTAGGATATCTACTACTTTTCCATTTATGACATTTCTAGCACTGCTATCAACCGGGTGTTTTGAAACTATAATGTTTTCCGGCCGGATTGTAATATTAGCTTCCCCACTATGGTCAGAAAGAATATCAAAGGTTGTATCTTCATTTATTTGTATTTTTTTGCAACCGTTATTTTCCTTGATTATTCCTTTATATATATTCTTATTGCCACCAAATTCAGCCACAAAACCATTCTTGGGTTGATTAAAAACTTCACGAGGTTGTCCAACTTGAACAATATTACCCTCTTTAATAATCGCAATCCGATCTGCTAAATTTACTGCTTCATTAAAATCATGGGTTACATGGATTGTGGTAGTGCCATATATTTTATGAATCTTTTTTAATTCTTTTTGTAATTTATCCTTAGTATTAGGATCAAGTGCACTAAGTGGTTCATCAAATAATAAAATATCAGGTTTTATTATTATAGCTCTCGCTAAATTTACTCTTTGTTTTTCTCCACCACTCAGGGTCTTAATATCACGGTCAAGGAGGTGATCAATTGAAAAAAGTTTGGTTACTTCACTTACAAGTTCTTCAATTTTCTTTTTTGAATAATTATTTTTTGCTTTAAGCCCGAAACTAATATTCTCTTTTACATTTAAGTGAGGAAAAAGCATATGATCTTGATAAACCATTCCAATATTTCTATCTTCCGATACTGTGTTTGTTATATCCCGATTATTTAAATATATGCACCCTTGATCTACTTTTTCTAACCCCGCTATTAATTCCAGAATTACGGTCTTCCCGGTACCAGTCGGACCAAGTATTACAAAATATTCCTGTTCTTTTACACTTAAGTTAAAATTATCAATTTGAAATTCACCTATTTTTTTAGATAAGTTTTCTAATTTAATCATTGGTTTTTCTCCTGTTTTGATTATTATTTATCATGCTGATTATAGTAAAGATGATTATACTTATTAAAACCATAATAGCTGCTACCGGGGTCGCATATTTTAGTCCATAAGAAGTAAATCTTTCATATATTAGAATCGGTGCTGTCATTGGATGGTAAGCTAAAATTACTACAGCTCCAAACTCGGATAGTCCCCGTGCCCACATTAATAAAGAACCAGAAATAATGTGGTTAAGATTCATGGGAAAAGAGACCTTAATAAAGGTTTTAAAAGGTGAATATCCTAAACTCCGAGCGACTTTTTCATACCTCTCATCTATTGATTTAAATCCTTCTTTTGCTTCATTAACTAAAAAGGGCATACTTACAAACATCATGGCAATTACAATTCCGTAAAATGAGCCAACAAAATTGATACCGAACATATTAAAGAATCTTCCTAAAAAGAATCTATCACCAAATACAGTAAGTAATGCAATACCAGCGGCTGTATGAGGAATTATTATAGGCAAATTAATTAAACCTTCAATTACTGATTTACCGAAAAAATCTACTCTGGCCAATAGATAGGCCAGAGGTATTCCGGTTAAAATAGAAAGAAGCGTAGCTATTAATGATGCATAAAAAGTTAATAAAATTGAAGACATTATTTCTTTGTCCTGCACAGTCTCAATCATTACCTGATATTCGGATCCTAATATTAGCTTTAAAATAGGTGCTAGGATAAAAAACAATAATATAATTGCCAAAATTGACATTACAAACTTAAACCAGGCTTTTTTTACCATTTTTATTCTCCTTTAACTATGGGCTTAATATTTTCGGGAATACTGTTTAACTTATTTGTAACTGCTGGTTTAAGAGGAGGCTGTCCATTGTCAGATAAGATTTTTTGCCCTTCTTTACTTACTACAAACTCTACGAAACGTTGAGCAGCTTCCTTATTTGGTGAATTATTAGGGATAGTAATTCCATAAACCATTGGCTGGCCTACTTTCGTTATTTTTTCTCCCGGTTCTTTACCATTAACAGCAAATTCAGCCCTTTTATAGTATGCACTATATTTATTTGTTTTTAAATTTATTTTATCTGGTAATAATACAAAAGGCATCTCATGCTGTTCTGCCACTGAGCGATAAATGAAAATATAATCTAGTGAACCGGATTCTAAAAGAGCTATAAGATCAGTTTCTTTTGATCTCACATTATTAGGTGGACAGTTTTTATCTAAATCATTATATAGATTTTTTCTATTATAGAAATCTTCTGCCAGCTTCCAAACTAATTGACTTCTATATCCACAAGGATCTGCATTTGGATCACTATGTCCGTATTCTACATCTTCTCTAAGTAGAATATTATACCAGTTATCACTATTTATTTCCTCTTTATACTTTGAATGAGGAGTATACATCAGTACCATCTCATTTGTAGCAAAATTTATGTACCAATCTGTATATTTAGGCATCATCAATTCCTCAATTACAGTATAATCAGCAGAAGCTATTACATCTGCCTCCCTATTTAAGTCAGTTACCTTTCTAACCGTAGTTCGGCTTCCATCGGATTCTCTCTTAACATCTACCTCAGGATATTTTTCTTCAAAAGCCTGTTCCATTTTTTTAAAAGGTATACTTAATGATCCTGCATGAAAAATTGTTAATTCCCCACTAATTTCCTGGGCCTGCAACACTGAACTAAAATTAAGTGTAAGTAAAACTAATAAAAATAAAATGAAAATTTTAGATAAATACTTTTTCATAAATTAATCTCCTTTCATTTAAATATTAAAAAAAAGGAGCAAATAAAAAAACCGTATGTCATATATAGAGACACCGGTTAAATAAATGGTCTCCTTTCCAAACTGGGAGGATTAAAAGATTTCCTTTTAAACCCTAACGGCTATACAACCATAGAACTTTTCCTTAGGTTGTTATAGCTCGAAGAACCCAATATTTTTATTTTTTTAATACCTAATATATTATTTCAAGATTTAATACAAATAACCTGTTTTATTTATAATTTATTTAAAAGCTAAATTGTATAATTAAATGCACGGTACCTTGACAAAAATATATTATACATACCAGTAATTCCCTTTATAATGTCAGTAACTACCCAAACAAAACAATAAGGAATTCAATATGATTCAATCTAATTATAACACAGAAAACAACAAAGGGAAACACCGAACATGTGAAGATAGAACAATAATTGTACATCTATTTAATATCCAAGAAATGAATTATTCCAAGATTTCTGCTGGGATAGAAATCCACAGGACAACAATAAAGGGAGGGGGAAGTTAAGAAGGGTTTAGTGAAATTTCATAAGGCTGATGGTATTAATAAAGACTATAATGCAGCGAATAAAGCTCGGTTCATTGAAAATAAAGTTAATGAAAATTATTCACCAAAAGTAATAACCGAATTAATAAAAAAAGGTTGACAGCTAGAGGTTAACTGCCAACCTTGTATCACTACATTATTTTTTTACTGTACTGTTTCATAACCTTGATTAGTCCATCCAAATGGCTCATTAGATGGAGTACCAATTCCGCCTCTCAATGATACTGCCTCATAACCTAACATTCTTAAACCAGCTGTAGCTTGAGCAGCAGTTTGTCCAGTGTAACAATAAACAGCTAATTTTTTATCCTGAGGTAACTGACCAAAATATTCTTGCATTCCTTTGCCCCAAGGAATATTAATAGCGCCTTCAATATGACCTTCAGCAAAATCTGATGATCTTCTTATAGAAACCACCATTAAGCCACTATCTGAATCTATAGCAGTTTTTAACATATCTTCAGAAATCATATAATTTTTAAACATAGTTTCACTTACATCTTCTAATCCTTTGTAATAATCAACAATCGCTGTTTTAATATCTTCATTTATTTTATAGTCTGTTACTTCCCCTAGTTCTGTTGCTGACGTTTCAACAGCTTCTTTATATCCTTCTACTTTACTTATACCTAAATTCCATCCAAACTTTACTGATTTTGCTTCAAAACCAGCAAAGTTAAGTGTAGCAACAGTTTGATTTGCAGTCTGTCCTGTATAACAATAAACATAAATAACCTTATCTTCAGGTAATTTGTCTAAAGCAGCAGGGATAGCATCTGGTCCCCAAGGTAAATTAACTGCGCCCTTTACATGGCCTTCCTCATATGCTCCAGGTTGTCTAATATCCAATATTACAAGATCTTCACCATCTTTAACTTTTTCTAAAAATGCTTTTTGACCAATCATACTATTATCGCTAGGCAAATTGGCAAAATAACTATTAACCGCTTTTTCAACTGCATCAGATACGGCTAATGCTGATGAACTAACTAATACTAATGACAAAACCAAAATAAACAATACTGATAATAATCTTCTTTTTCTCACTATAAGTACCCTCCTTAGAATTTTAGATATATCTTATATATTAATGTATCGGCCTGAAAATTAAATTATTTTCAGGCATTTGTACTAAACAACAATATCACTCTTTGAAAAATGATTTTGTTAAATAAAGTACAAACTTTCTTATTAATATTATAAGGGATAATAATATATTTTTGTTATTAGCTTTTTTTATAGTGTATTTGATTATCCGATAAAGCAAAATATTTTTAGACACCTTTTATTTTTCACATTTAAAGACTTTTGTTATATAATTAAAAATAACAATTTAAAAAGGATGAAAACTATGAAATTATTTAAAAATTTAAGCAAACTACATATTATACTTGTTACATTCTTTTTAATTAATTTACTCTTTCTTTCCGGCTTTCCTTTTATTCATTCTGATGAAGCCTGGTTAGCTGGTTTATCTAGAACAATCTTAAAAGAAGGAAGCTATAGTGTAACAGAGCCCTATTTTGACCTTTATCCTCGCAACCCTCATGCAATTAAGATATTATTTCATTCGATTCAAATTATATTTTTAAAGATATTTGGTTATAATATTTTAACATTCAGATTATTATCATTACTTTTTGGTATATTTTCTTTATTTCTTTTTTATAAAATTACTTTTGTTTTTACAAATTCTAAAAGTATTTCATATTTAGCAGTCATTTTATTTGCAGTTGATATTCAATTCATTTATACGTCACATTTAGCAAGACAGGAAATAAACTTACTAGCATTATTTTTATTTGCTTTATATTATTTTTTAACTAGAGTTCTAAGGAAAAATAATTATACTAAAAATATTCTATTAGGTTTGATAATCATTATTTCAATCGGTTTTCACCCCAATAGTTTTATAATCTTTTTACCCTTTTTGTTTTTATATCTATACCATATTATCTTTACAAAGGTATTAAATTTGAAGGATTTATTATTTTTTCTTTTTACTTTGACTCTTGGAGCTTTATTATTTATATTAATAAGTTTATACTTTGATCCCAATTTTATATCTAATTTCAAAAATTACGGAAAAACACTTGGGGTTTTTAAACCAATCAAGACCAAATTTGTTCGTTTATATTATTTTTATAAAAAGATATATTACCAAGTAAGTGGTACTTATTTTACTCCTGATATAAAACCTCAACTTTATATCTTTGCACTCACATTATTATATTCTATATATAAGTTCTTTATTAAAAAAGATCATATAAATAATATATTATTACTTTCTTTTTTAGCAGTTAATTTAGGTTATATAATAATAGGAAGATATAATCAAACTTCTATTATTTTTATATTCCCTATCCTTTATCTTTTATTAATAAATTCTATAAAAAATATTGAATTTAAATATTTAAAACCAATTTTAATTGCTTTAATAATTCTTATTTTATTAAACTCTTTAATCATAGTATATAATAATACATATTTTAATTATGATACTTATTTAGAAAATATTGGTTCTGTAGTTAATAAAGATGATATAGTATTGGCAAATTTAAATACTCAATTCTATTTTAATTATAATAAATTATATGATTATAGAAATTTATATTATCTAAAAAGCAATAATCTAACATTTGCTGATTACATTGAAAATAATAATATCGAATATATTATCTATCCAGAAGAAATGGATTTTATCTATAATAAAAGACCAACTTGGAATATCTTATATGGAAATCCTTATCCCTATTATGAAGATATGAAAAATTATTTAGAAAAAAGGTGTGTGCTAATAAAAGATTTTCATAATAAAACTTATGGAATGAGAATTGTTAAATTTATAGGAAAGAAAAAATGGAAAGTGAAAATATATAAAGTTAAAAGTAACTAGATGTGAAAAGATATCACTTTTAATCAAATTAACTTTTCTAAATTAATAGAAAAAATTGTTAATTATTTTCAGTACCTAATTTATTAACTCGTTTTTGATTTCATTTTTATTCTTTTTCTTTATCTTTGGGAAGTGCTCTTATTGAACTACTTTCTTCATCCTTTATAACCCAGGAATAGAAAGTAAGTTTTGAAATTCCTAGTCGTCTTACTACTAGGGAAACATTGCCCATCTACTGGCATTCATGTATGATCTGCTCTTTAAGTTCATCTGAATAAGTTTTCCGTTTCATTTTATTAAAAGCCCCTAATAGGATTAACTCTATTAGGGGCTTATATAGTTTTTACAAACTATTGATATTTTTTTTGGGGATGCATAATAAATTGGATAAAGTCTATAAATATATATAGTGAAAAATAAACTCAAAATTTATAAAAATGAGGTTAGATAATTACTCTTTATTAAAATATATAAGATTATTGTTTTTGATTAAGATATAGTAGTTGGAAATATTTCCCCAGCTTTTCTTAGGATAAGATTCTTATTTTTACTGTTTAATATTTCTAAATTATCATATACCTTTTTTATATTGTCTTTTAATTCTTGTTTGTTTTTACCTCTCACAATAAAATATCCAGCTCGAGCAGTAGCATTTTCTATTTCAGGTATGCTATCCCCTTCTTTATAATTTATCTTTATTGTAACCACTTCATTAAATTTTCTAATTAAATCTACATTTTTAATTTTATGGATTCTTCCTTTTTCAGCAAAAAATAATTGAACTGATAACCAGTTAATATTTTTTAGAATATTATATTTTTTCAAGGCTCTTTTATTTATTTTTTTCCCTAAAGAACTATTTATAACCATTTTTAATATATCAACATTTGTAATTAAAGGCATAAAATCTGCTTCATAAGCACCACCAATACGACAGGCTATTTCATTTACTTTAACCCCTTTATTACCAATTAGCATTTGAAAATATATCGGCCCGCTTCTTATTTTAAAAGAATTAATGATTTTATTTGAAATACTTTTAATTTTTTTATAATATTTATTCAGATACTTTGAAGGAAAAATATGTGCAGTACATATTCCTATATTAGTCTCTTGTTCATAAGTAATTCTGTCTGTAATAGTTAAAATATGTAGTGTACCTTCATCAACCCAGCCACTTACAGTAATTTCATCGCTATTATAATATTCTTCTAATAATATTTGGTTTTCTCTTGAATATTTAAGGACATTTTCAAAATAATAATTAATCTCTTCAATTGAATTAACTTTAAATACTCCCCGCTGACCTTGACTGTCTAATGGCTTTAACACAGCTGGAAAATCAATATCTTCAATTTTGTTTTTTGATTTTTTTTTATCTATTAATCTATATTTCACTGTTGGTATACTATTTTCTTTAAATAGTTTTTTCATAACTTTTTTATTTGTTACAGCCTTGGCAGTGTCTGAATTTATTAAAGTAGATAGTGATAAATTTTCTGCTACTGCAGCCGCAGTTAGTACAGGTTGGTCGGTACCTATTGTCATTACACCATCAATATTATACTTTTTACCCACTTTAATATTTTCTTTAATATTAAATGTACTTACCAATTCAAAATGATCTGCTAATTCAATACCAGGAGCATCTTTTAAGTAATCAGAAACTATTACTGTATGACCCATTTTTTTTGCCTTTTTAATTGCACTTAATTGAGCATTTCCGCCTCCTAAAATCAGTAATCTCATAATTAATTACTCCTTATTTAAGCCAAATTTTTTATCAATTATAAATTGGGGCTTATTAGACCTAAAAATTTTGCACCAATTATTTTTTGAATAATATATATATAACTTCAAAAATAATTTGATTAATTTTTTAAAATTATAATTTGAATCTCCATGTTTCCTTTCTTCATGTTCTATATATATATTACCAATATTATCAGTTAAATTTAAAATAATCGCAGATATATATACAAAAGATCTTTTATCATTTAATACTTTTTTTAATAAACTCCTTTTTAATATTCTAAAACTACTTACTTTGATATCTTTACTTTTATCGGTTATTAAATTAAATATTTTATCAGTTAAGTAAGATCCGATTCTACGATAGAGTCTCTGCTGCCTTTCAGTTGGAATACCATATACTATATCATAACCCTTTTCCATTTCCTTAAAGAGGTACATAATATCCTTTGGTAGATGTTGTAAATCATCATCAATTGTCACAATGTAATCTCCCTTAGCATAATGAAAACCACACATTAAAGCATTTTGCTGACCAAAGTTATGTAATAATTTAATTATTTTAACACGTTTATCTAATTTATAAAGCATTTTTAATTTAATAAAACTATTATCAGAACTATTATCATCAACAAAAATTAATTCTATACTCGAAAAGTTATTTTCTAAACTATTAATAAGTCTATTATATAGTTCTTTAATGGAATTTTGACTATTAAATACTGGAATTACAATAGAGATAGTATCTTCCATTAGTTTAACTCCTTAATTATATTTTTTACATTTTTTATTACATAATTTATTTTACTTTCAGTCATTTGGGTATAAAATGGTAATCTCACTATATTTTCTGCAATTCTTTCAGTAACAGGTAAATCACCTTTTTTATATCCCATTTTTTTGCCCATCTCTGATATATGTAGCGGAATATAATGAAAAGTAGCAGTTATACCTACTTTTTTTAATAATTCTATAGCTTTATCCCTTACATTATTTTCATTAAAAATGATATAAAATGAATTATAATTACTTTGCCTATCTTCAGGAACCCTACATATTTTATCTATACACCTATAACTAATGATATTATTAAGCCCTTCTTTATATTTTTCAAATATCTTTTTCCGTTTAAATTTGATTTCATCCATTTTTTCTAGCTGAGCATACAAAAATGCCATTAATAAATCTGATGGTAGATAACTTGAACCTTCCTCAACCCAACTATATTTATCTACTTCACCTTTTAAAAAACTTAATCTATTAGTACCTTTCTCTCTAAATACTGCTGCTTTTTTAATTAAACTTTCATCTTCTTCATTAATTAATAAAGCCCCACCTTCTCCACTAATATAATTTTTTGTACTATGAAAACTAAAACAACCTAAATTACCGATTGTACCAAGATACTGATCTCTATATTTAGAATTAACTGCCTGAGCTGCATCTTCAATTATATAAAGGTTATATTCTTTTGCAATTCTCTTTATTTCTTCCATATCTGCAGCAATACCTGCATAGTGAATAGGTATAATTGCTTTTGTCCTTTTAGTTATTTTTTTTCTAATATCTTTAGGATCTATATTTAAGTTATCTGGTTTAATGTCGGCAAATATCGGTACTGCTTTATTTTTTAAAACTGCATTGGCAGTAGAAGGAAATGTATAAGAGGGTATGATAATTTCATCCCCAGGATTAATGTTAATTAATTTTACAGACATTTCTAAGGCATGCGTTCCAGAGGTAGTCATAAAAACCTTATTTACAGAAAATTTTTCTTCAAGTAGTCTGCTAACCTGTTTAGTATAATATCCATCCCCCATAGTATGTTTCCTTTTTTCTATAACATCGTTTAGATATTCTTTTTCTTTGCCAGTATAATACTCCTTGTTAAAAGGTATCTTCATAAATAAAATCTCCATTCTAAACTCAAATTTTTATTTAACATATTTTTTTATTTTTATTCCACTAATTCTTTCCACCAAACTTCATTTTTTTTATACCATTCAACAGTCTTTTTTAGGCCTTCCTCGATATTAAATTCCGGATTCCAATTTAATTCTTTTTTTATTTTACTTGAATCTATATAGTATCCTGGGTCATGACCAGGTCTATCATTTACATAATCTATATTAGTATAAGGTCTATTAAGTAAATCTAGTATTCTTTTTGTTAGTTCAATATTTTGATATTGATTATTACCACTTATATTATATGTCTCTCCTTCTTTACCTCTTTCCATAATTAATTTAATAGCCTGACAATGGTCTTTGACATATAGCCAATCTCTAATATGAGTTCCATCACCATATAATGGTACTTTTTTTCCATCTAATAAATTTGTTATGAATAATGGTATAATTTTTTCAGGATACTGATAAGGACCATAATTATTTGTGCTTCTTGATATATTAACAGGCAAACCATAGGTTTTTTGATAAGAAAGTACTAATAAATCAGCACTAGCTTTGCTAGCAGAATACGGGTTCGTTGGTGAAAGGCAATCTTCTTCATTTTTAAACTTTTTACTATTGCTAGCACCGTAAACTTCATCGGTAGATATTTGTATGAATTTATCAACATTATATTTAACTGCAGCATCTAATAGGGTTTGTGTACCTAAAACATTAGTTTTAAAAAACACATTGGGATTTTCTATGCTTTTATCTACATGAGATTCTGCTGCTAAATTTAATATAACATCTATATTTTTTGATACAATTTTATTTACCAAGTTACTATTACAAATATCCCCTTTTATAAATTTATAGTTTTTGTTATTTTCTATATCTACTAAGTTGTTTTTGTTCCCAGCATAAGTTAATTTATCTAAGTTAATTATTTCATACTCTTTATCTTGTAATATATACTTTATAAAATTACTACCAATAAAACCCGCTCCACCTGTTACTAAGACCTTCAAATTACTCATTCCTTCCGAAATATTATGATTTACTTGACTTAACAATATTTTATCATTAATTTTATCAAAATCAAAAATATCATATCAGTAAATATTGTCAATTT
>Ga0207714_1001518_pt1 | contig 14911 bp, 16 predicted proteins | sample PonA232FremontCA_2_FD_187270 | JGI IMG/M metagenome (GOLD analysis project Ga0207714, IMG submission 187270) | Marine sediment microbial community from Fremont, CA, USA - Pond A23 Sediment 2 (SPAdes) | ecosystem: Environmental > Aquatic > Marine > Unclassified | place: USA: Fremont, California... | reverse complement strand
CCCCATCATGTCGGCTTCCTCCCCGGCCTACTCGCGTCGTGCTTCCGACGTTGAGTCGGAAGCCCTCGCTCGTTGAGGCCGGGGGCTCCACCTCGAAAGATGCTGAAACCCCGCCAGCCGAGGAGGTGCAGAGAGCCCGCCCGAAACCGAGCCATCGGTGAAACAGCCCGTAAGCTCCGCCTACGCGAGATCCGGGCCGCGGGTCAGTTCCTGATGTTTCTCCTCGAGGAAGGAGTAGACGGCGCCGTGTGGCGCGCCGTCGAGGATCATCCCGGTGGCCCGCCGGACGGCCTCGACCGCCTCGGGGCCGCCGATGATCCCGAGTGTCGAGCCGTAGATGACGACATCGGCACCGGAGAGCTCCTCCATCAGCTCGCGTGTGCGGCCGTCCTCGCCGATAAGCCGGCCTTTCTGCCGGCGGAGATCGTTGTCGTTGCGGGTCTCGTCGGCGAGATCGATCAGCTCGAACCGCCGCAGGTCGTCGTCGAGGAGTGAGAGCGCCGTCTCCGGATCGAATCCGCGGCCGATGGCGCGGACGATGTCGGGGGCGACCAGCGCGGTCACCGGGTCGCCGACCGACTCGATGGCGACAGCACCGGATTCGGAGTCGATATCCAGCCGGACCTCGGCGCGGGACTCGATCTCCCGCATCGTCTCGCCGCCCTCGCCGATGACGACGCCGATCCGGTCCTGTGGGACCTTTACGTGTTGCATGCCCACTGCTACCCTGCGAACCTGTTTAAGCGTGTTCCTGTGCGGTGAATCGCGTCGCTGGAGCGCACTCTCCGGGCCACGCCCTGCAGTCACCGTTCGAGCCGTGCGTCGTCGCCGGCGACGAACGCAAAGAGGTCGTCACTCGACACGTCGAGTCCCTGCCGGCTGAAGAAGGAGGCCACGTTCTCACAGTCGCGTTCGAGCAGGTCACGCGCGTTCGGGTGATGGACGGTCATCGCCTGCCCAAGGTCGATAATCACCAGTTCGCCGTCGTGGATGATCATGTTGTACTCCGAGAGATCGCCGTGAATGAGGCCGGCCGTCTGGAGACGAACCATATACTCCCGAACCACCTCGAAGGCGGTTTCGGGGTTTTCGACGCTCACCTCGGCGAGGCGGCGGGCACGATCCTCGACAAGACCGACCAGTTCCATGACGAGCACGTTGCGCTCGACGGCGATGGGGGTCGGCACGCGGACACCGGCTTCGCGGGCGCGCTGCAGATTTGCGAACTCCTTGCGCACCCACGCGAGGACGGTCTGTTTTTTGTCGTTGCCGATCCCCTCGAATCGGGGGTCGCCCTCCAGATACTCGCGCATCTGCTGGAACGGCGAGGCGTTGACCCGAAATATCTTGACGGCGACCTCGCTGTCGCGGCCCTTCGCCTCGTAGACGTTGGCCTCCTTCCCGGTCGAGATCGGCCCGCCGAAGGCCTCGATGTGGCCGTCTTCGACGAGTTTGTAGAGTGCGCCGAACGTGGCGTCGTCGAAGACCGACTGTTCGACCTTGAAATGTTCGGCGTCCTTGATCCGGGCCTCGAACTGCTCGAACTCGCGGTCGCGTTCGCGGGCGATCTGGTCGGCCTCGGTGTCGGTGACATCGATATCCTCCCACTCGTCGCCGACCCCGTCGACCGCATCGGTGTCGAGCAGGCCGTACTCGTCGGTCATCGGATTCTGTTACGGTGCGTGGAGGGAAAAGCGTCGCCGGTCGGCGGGGAGTCTAGCTGAGATGGCCCTCGCGGCGGAGCTCGTCGGCCTCGCTTTGCTCGTAGCGGTGTGTGATATCTGCTTTCTCGTCCTGCCAGTCCCACGGGTCGACGATGACGAGGTCGTCCTCCCGGATCCAGACGCGCTTCTGCATCCGCCCCGGGATGCGGGCGGTTCGCTCGACGCCGTCGGCACAGCGGACGGTCACGCGGTTGGCCCCGAGCATGTCGGTCACCTCGGCGAAGACCTCGTCTTCGTCCGGCATGCGAAGGTCGCGCTGGCCGTCGTAATCGCTCATATCCGCTTGTCACTCGCAGGAGCCTAAAAATCGTGGGATTGCAGCCGCGGTAACGGGTGCCGACGGGCTGTCACTCACAGCTCCCGGCCGGCGAGCCGTACGTCGAGGGTCGGTCGCCATCCGTCACCCCCTGCTGGAGCGTGTAACACAGGTCCCCAGCGAGCCCCGGCAACGGATCATCCGGAACGGTACCCGTCGCGGCTGGCGTCGCGTAGTTGTTCTCCCTGTACACCCAGATCGTCGTGGGCTCGTGAACACGGTCGTTGTACCGGTCGCGCACGTCGAAGGGGTAGGGCCACCCGGCGGCAGTGGTGGTCCGGAGATAGGTCGCCGTCGGTGTGCTGGTCGACGTGCCGACGACCACCCGGTGGACGGTCAACTCGTACGTCTGCGATTCGTCCAGTGTGATGGTCGCGACGCCGCCGGAAACGCTGACGCTGTCGACGGTCGGCTCGTCGCCAACGATCTCTTCCCGCCATGTCTCCTCCGGTACCGTGGTAGGGAGCCTGAGCCGAATCGGATTGCCATCGTCCGCAACGGGGACCGCTGTTGCGTCTGTCACACGTTCGACGACGAGCGATTCGGTGTTGTGACTCCGCACGTCGAGCTCACCGGCGACGACAGAGATTGTGATCTCTGTCCCGTCGACAACCGGGTCCCGCCCGTCAGCGAGATCGACGCGGGCGTCGCCGCTGTAATCGGTGACCAGCATCCCGTACTCGATCCGGGCGGTCGGCGCGTCGTCGAGTTCACGGTAGGTCGGGCGGTAACTGAGCGCGCGTGTCGCATACGTTCGTGTCGCCCCAGTCCAGTAGGTGTCGAACGACTGGCTGGTGGTCACGCCGGCCGCGTTCTCGATCCGGACCGTCCCGGCCGTTGTCGTTCGCAGGGTTCCAGCCCCGGGCGGGGGAACCACAAACAGCGGCAGCGGCGGGTAGTCGGGACCGAGTGTGATCGCCGTCGGCTGTGGGGTTCCCGAGGCACTGCTCGCGGCGACGGCCGTCGAGAGGTCGATCAGCTGGCCCTCGACCTGCTGGCTGTGATCGAGTTCGGCGTCGGCGACCGCGTGCGGGACGGCCGTTGCCTGCGCCGTCGTGAGCGCCACGACGAGAAACCCGAACAGTAACACCGCGCCGAGTTGCATCGATTGCCCACGGCTGTCGTCACCCCATGCCATCGCACGATGCTGGCCGCGGTATCGCAGAAAAAGGTCGGGTGGGCGGGCGGCTAACCGGCTGCGATCAGTCAGCCGTCGAGTTGCTGACGTCCGGGTTCGACCAGCGCGTCGAGTTCGGCGGCGAGGGCGCCCTTGGCGTCCATCGGGTGGAGATCACCGCCTTCGAGATCGGCTTCAAGCGTCGCGTACTCCTCGTATTCGAGATCACCGCCGTACTCCTCGGGCCGATCGACGACGACGCTGTCGACCCGCGGGAAGACGTGGTACTGGAACAGCTGTAAGACGGGGTTCTCGCGGTCGTTGCCCTCGTTGTCGGGCTCCGGATCGGCGGTCTGCGGGCAGTAGGCGTCGTTGATCTTCGTCTCGATATCCGCCGTCGAGTCCTCCATCGAGATCGTCACGCCGGAGCTGGAGGCCATCTTGCCGACGCCGCTTGAGAGATCCGCGATGATCGGCGTGTGCAGTGCGGGCCGCACGTCGTAATCGAGTTCGGGCAGCGTTTCCCGGGCCAGCATGTGCACCTTCCGCTGGTCGAGCCCGCCGACAGCGAGATCGACATCCAGATACTCGATGTCGAGGGCCTGCATGAGCGGGTACACCATCTGTGAGACCTTCGCGTGATCGCCGCGCTGAATCTCGGCCATCGACCGCTGGGCCCGCGAGAGCGTCGTCTCCAGTTCGAGCGCGTGCAGATCCAGCGTGTACTCCTCGTCGAGCTGGTACTCGGAACCGAGCACGAACTCCGTCTGGGCCTCGTTGAGCCCGTAGGCGATGAACTGATCCGTCATCGTTTCGGCCGTCTCGCGGATCTCGGCGAACGTCCCCTTGTCGTTGAGGAAGGCGTGCACGTCGGCCAGCAGCACCGTCACCTCGAATCCGGCCTCCTGTAACTCGATCAACTTTGTCGCCGTCAGCATGTGCCCGAGATGGAGGACACCGGAGGGCTCGTAGCCGACGTACGCCCGCTTGCCCTCGGGATCGTCGGCCAGCGCCTCGACCTCGTCCTCGGTGACCACCTCGGCGGCGTTGCGGGTGATCAGCTCGTGGGTATCCATACGGCACTGTCGGCACAGCGGTATGATAGGCCTTCTGAATGTCGCCGGTGGTATGATAGTTACGTGCTGCCGCCCTGCGTATCCGCCCGGTGCTCGCTGATGAGTTCGTCGACCATATCGGCTGTCTGTTCGCGTTCGCGGTCCTCCGCGCGATCCTCCCAGTCGTCGATCGCCGCCTCGATCTCGCTCTCGTCGACAACCGCAAGCTCGTCGACCTCGTGGAGCGTCACCGCCGCCGCGGGCGCGACCGGAATCCCGGCCCCGAACAGCACCTCGTCGGCAGCGTCGGACAGACCGCCCTCACGGAGCACGATCCGCGGCTCGATGTCGGCGACGCGTTCGGCGGTGCTACGGCCGGCCCCCGAGGCATCGCGGAAGTAGATGATGTCGCCGCTGGTCAGCCCGATATCGGCCTCGATCTCGTCGAGTGCGCGGTTGGTGAACTGCTCGACGACCTTCACCGAGACCAGATTCTCGTCGCCGGCAACGGCCGCATCCGCGTGATCCAGCTTCCAGAGCTCCTTCAGTCGGTCGAGTTTGGCCTCGAGATCCGCGGCTCGCTCGCGGGCCTCGTCGCGCTCCCGCTCAAGACGGTCGGTTTCGCGCTCCAGCCGGGAGACGATCCGTCGCTCGCGGGCCTCCCGGCGTTCCTCCCGCTTGGCCTCGGCGAGTTCCGCCTCGTAGTCGTCGATGGTGGCCTCGCGGTCGGCCAGCTCGGCCTCCAACTCCTCGTTGTGTGACTGCAGGCGGTCGACCTGTGTTTCCAGCTCTCTGATGCGCTGTTCCTCGCCGGATAGCTCCCGCGGCTCGTGGCTCGACTCCTCGTCGTCGCCCTCACCGTCGTCAGATAGCTCCGTCAGCGCGGCCTCGACCGAGGCGTCGTTGGCCACGACGTGGGCGATGACCTCCTCGCGGTCGAACGCCGGCGGAACCTTCTCCGTTATGCGGTCGAACTGATCTTCGTGGTCGTCGTAGGCGTAGAGGGCGGCGGCCAGCGCGTCCCGTTCGTGGTCGTTGTCGTACTCGTGGTCACGGGTGCGGTGGAGCTTCTCGTCGACCGGCAGATCACGTTCCGGCGCCCACCCGGTTGCCTCGAAGCTGCGGCGGAACTCCTCGACCGTCTGTGGCATCGGCGTCACGTCGGCGGCGACGAGCAGCGGCCGCCCCTGCTCGATCAGCCACTCGGTCACAGTGGCCGTGTCGGCCGTGCGGCTTGAGAACGTCGCCAGCACGCGGCCGTCGAGGCCGACGACGGCGGCGGCGGTTGTCGTGCCGGGATCGAGCCCGACGAGAACGCGATCACGTCGCTTCACGAGCGGCTCGTAGCTGATCCCGTCGCGTTGCTCGCGCTCGATCTCGATGCGGGTGTCGCCGGCGCGGTGGCTGGAGACCGGGAGCTCGTCCGGCGTCGCCTCGACGGTGAAGATCGCATTCGAGTAACCGCCGTACTTCTCGGTTACATCCTCGTCGTACGCCAGATTCGCGCTGTCGAGTTTGGACTCGACCTCGCGGGCGACCTTCTTTACGTTGCCGTGGATGCGGCGCGTGTAGCGATCCTGACTCCAGCCACCGCTGCCGGTCGAGCGCCCGCGGGCAACCTTGACGGTCGTCGTGTCGGTAAACGCCGAGACCTCACAGCCGACGTTGGCCTTCGCCAGTCGTGCCGCCGCCTCGGCCTCGGCCATCGGCTCCTTGTCGTAGGGAACGCCGTGCCGGGAGGCGACCCGCGAGAGCGGCTCCGGCCGTTCGTCACCCGTTACTTGGACCAGTTTTGTCGTCGACGGCAGCGAGCGGAGGAAGCCGACGAGTTCGTTCGTGTCGGCGGCGAGTTCGTAGGCGTTGTCGGTGGCGACGAGGGCTGGTTCCTCGTCGTCGATGAGTCGACAGAGTTTGCGGAAGGAGACGACATCGCGTTCGACCTCGCCGTCGTGGAGGACCACGAGCGCGTAGGCCGGCGCGTCGCCCCGGATATCGCCGCTCTGGATGTCGACGCCGAACACCGGCGCGTCGAACGCGTTCGTCCGAACGGTCACACCGATGCCTACACGGCGGACGGACAAATAGGCCACGCCGGGGGCAGCGACACGCCTCGCCGGCCCGACTCACTCGGCGGAGACGGCCGGCGAATCGGGTTTCGTCGCATTGGCCGACAGGAGTCGGACGACCTCCGGCAGCGGCGCGAGCTGGTCCCGCTGGATCGTCGCATGCACCGAGAGTGAGGCCGGCAGCGTGCGTGTCGTCTCGACGGTGACCACGACCGGAAGCGTCGGGCGGTCGGCGCGAACGTGGTCGCGGAACTCAGCAAGCGACGACCTACAGGCGTCCGCGTCGACGAGGAGGCAGTCCGCCGGCGTGGTAGCGAGATGACATCGAGCGTCGGCCGGCGTTGCGACGGCCGTCAGCCGAATCTCCGGACAGTCGCGGACGGTCTCGGTCACGGTCTCGCGGAACGGGTCGTCGTCCGAGACGAACAGGAGCCGGGACGCAGGTGGGACACCCATACCTGTAGATCCAGCTATCGGCGGAAAGCCGCTGCTATGAGGGGTATTGTGGGAACAATTGACGTGGTAAAGAGATCGCGTCCGACCTCCGGCGATCACTCCTCGCTGCCGGCCGCCGGTTCGGGATACGGCACCTCGATCTGCTGGCCGTCGCTGGCGATGAAGGCATCGCCGTCGAACGCCTCGGCAGCCTCGTCGCTGATCGGCGACGGGTCGGCCCCGTACCGCGAGGAGATATGTGTCAGCGCGAGCCGCTTTGCGCCGGCGGCGGCCGCGAGGTCGCCCGCCTCCCGCCCCGTCGTGTGGCCGGTGTCGCGGGCGCGGGCGGCGTGGTCGTCGGCGAAGGTGGCGTCGTGGATCAGCAGGTCGGCGTCGGCCGCGGCGCGCTCGACGGCCGCAGTGGGTCGCGTGTCGCCGGTGTAGACGAGTCGTCGGCCGGGACGGGGGTCGCCGACGACCTCTTCAGGGTCGATCACGCGGCCGTCGTCGAGTTCGACCGACTCGCCGTCGTGGAGTTTACCGTAGAGCGGTCCCGGCGGGATGCCCAGCTCGGTTTCGGCTTTCTCGCGGTCGAAGCGGCCGGGGCGGTCGTCCTCGATCAGTGCGTAACCGACCGAGGGCACACGGTGGTCGGTTTCGACGGTGCGAACGACGTACTCCTCGCGGTCGAGAGCAAGACCACCGGCCTCGATTTCACTGACATCGACCCGGAACGTCGGGGTGTGGTCGCCAACGCCGACGAGACCCTCGATCTCGCTGGCCGTCCCGCGTGGACAGTGGATCGTCAGCGGCGACTCCCGGCCGTTGAAATCCCAGCTCTGAATCAGGCCCGGGATGCCGAGAATGTGGTCGCCGTGGAGATGCGTGACGAAGATATCGGAGACAGCGAACCCGGTTCCGTACCGCATCATCTGCCGCTGGGTGCCCTCACCGCAGTCGAACAGCAGACAGTCGCCCTCGCGGTTGACAAAGACCGCACTCGGGGCCCGCTGGGTCGTCGGCACCGCCCCACTGGTCCCGAGAAACGTCACGCGTAACGACATGAGAACCCGTCCGCTGTCGAGGGGTAAACCCCCTTCGGAACGGGGTTCGAGCTCACACGCGCCTCACACAGTCGCCGTCGAGGAGTGCCAAGCTGTGGTCTCGGTCGAGTTCCCGGTTACTCGCCGAGGATCGACGCCCGCGCCGCATCGAAGTGATCGGGTGTGATCGTGAGTTCGTCGGCGTGCTCGTTGGCCGCGCCCTCGTAGCTGTCGGCGACAGCGGTGATCGCCAGCAGCGCCGCCTCCCGGCAGATCGAGGTGAGTTCGGCCCCGCTCGCGCCCGCTGTCGATGCCGCCAGCGAATCGAGATCGACAGCCTCGCCGAGTGGCTTCTCGCGGGTGTGAACGGCGAGAATCTCGCGGCGGGTCTCCTCGTCTGGGTCGTCGATCTCGATCGACCGCTCCAGCCGGCCGGCACGAAGCAGCGCATCATCCAGCGTGTCGCGGCGGTTCGTCGCCGCCAGCACGACCAGATTCGGATTGTCGGTGAGCCGATCGAGTTCGGTCAGCAGCTGAGAGACGACGCGCTCGCCGACGCCGGAGTCGCCGCCCAGCCCGTCGCGGTCGCCGGCGATGGCGTCGATCTCGTCGAAAAAGACGATCGCCGGCGCTGACTGGCGGGCCCGCTCGAAGATCTCCCGGACGGCCTTCTCGCTCTCGCCGACGTAGCGATCCAGCAGTTCGGGGCCCTGCACCTGGATGAAGTTGACCTCGCTCTCGCCGGCGATCGCGCGTGCGAGCAGTGTCTTCCCGGTGCCGGGCGGGCCATACAGCAGGACGCCGGTCGGCGGTGTCGTCGCGGCCGCGTCGAACAGCGGGCCGTACTGCAGCGGCCACGTGACAGCCTGTTCGAGTTGCTCCTTGGCGTCGTCGAGCCCGCCCACATCGTCGAAATCGGTGGTCGGCTGCTCGGCGATATACTCCCGCATCGCCGACGGCTCGACGGCCGTCATCGCCTTCTCGACATCCTCGCGGGTTATCTCGACGTCGCCGAGGGCATCCTCTGCCTGCCGCGTTCGTCGAAGGGCCGTCATCGCGGCCTCCTTGGCGAGACTCTCGAGATCCGCGCCGACGAAGCCGTGGGTTCGCTCGGCGAGCGTGTCGATATCGACGCCGTCGGCCAGCGGCATCCGCCGAGTGTGTACGTCGAGAATCTCGCGGCGGCCGGCCTCACCGGGGACGCCGATCTCGATCTCGCGGTCGAACCGGCCGCCGCGGCGGAGCGCCGGGTCGATGGCGTCGACCCGGTTGGTCGCGCCGATGACGATCACGTCGCCGCGGGCGTCGAGACCGTCCATCAGCGAGAGCAGCTGGCCGACCACGCGGCTCTCGACATCGCCGCCGTCGTCGCGCGCCGAGGCGATAGAGTCGATCTCGTCGAAGAAGACGATCGCCGGCGCATCGTCTGCGGCCGCCTCGAATTTTTCACGGAGCTGCTCCTCGCTTTCGCCCTTGTATTTCGACATGATCTCCGGGCCGGAGACGGTCAGAAACGTCGCGTCGACCTCGTTGGCGACGGCCTTGGCGATGAGTGTCTTGCCGGTGCCCGGCGGGCCGTGCAGGAGGACACCCTTCGGTGGCTCGACGCCGAGGCGGGTGAACACGTCCGGCTCCGACAGCGGGAGTTCGATCAGCTCGCGGACGAGCTCGAGTTCCTCGTCGAGCCCGCCGATATCCTCGTAGGTGACACCGGTGGCTGCTGTCTGGTCGGCGGTTTCCTCACCGGCAGCTGTGACCTCGATACTGGTGCCACTGCTGTCAGCTGCGGAATCCGTGCTGTCCGCGGGGCCCGCGGTGTCGGGCGTCTCGCCGGAGGTATCGGGGATCGGATCGACGCGGACGGTCGTTGCATCGGTCACACGCACGGTCCCCTCGGGGTCGGTGTCGGTGACGACAAACCGGCTCCCCGCGAGGCGTTCGATCCGGACGCCCTCGTCGGCTCGGATCGGTCTGTCCGCGAGATCACGTGTCACCTCGCGTTCGATCGTCTCGTGGTCGATATCGACGCGGCCGAGTTCCGGCGGGGCCCGGAGCGTCACCGAGTCGGCCGCCGAGACAGCCACCTTTCTGACCCGCACAGTTTCACCGATCTTCACGCCGGCGTTCGCTCGTGTGTCGGCGTCGATCAGCACCACACCGTCGGCGACGCTGCTGTTGCGCGACCAGACCTTGGCAACGGTGGCGGACTCGCCGTCGATGACGACCATATCGCCGCTCAGTACCCCGAGTTCGCGGCGCGCTGTCTCGGGCAGCCGGGCGATCCCGCGCCCGGCGTCCCGCTTGTCGGCACTCTGTACGGTAAGCTCCAGACCCTCGTCGCTCATACACAGCTCTTGGGCTCGGTCGGGTTTAGGACTCCCGGCGCCCGGGACGCACCACACGAAAGATCCGTCGACAGGGTTCGGATCAGTCGACCCCAATTAGATCAGTCGACCCCAATTAGATCAGTCGACTGGGGTCAATTGTACCCTGAACTCGTCACCGAACGGGTTCCCGTAGGAAACCCCGGCTGACTCGTAAACGGTCGCCGGAATGCCGAGATCGACACAGATGATCTCGCTTGCTGTCGTCGTCAGCCCCGTTTTCGGAAGCGCGAGTGTCACGGTCAGACCGGGACTGACCGCACCGCCGGCCGCTTCGCCGGTCGTCGCGTCGACACCGGAAGGCACATCCAGCGAGATGACCGGTCCGCTGGCGTTCATCTCGGCGATCAGTTCGGCGGCTGGACCGCGCGGTGGGCCGCTCAGCCCGTAACCGATGAGGGCGTCGACGACGCCGTCAGCCGTCGAGATCGCCGCATTCGCCCGGTCGGGGTCCCCATCGATGGTGATGACCTCGGCCTCGGTGCGCTCGACGAGACCGAGTTCTGTCGCCGGCGCACCCTCGTAGGCAGCCGGTTCGCGGTCGAGAACGACCGCATACAAGCGGTCGCGGGCGGCGAGATGTCGGGCGCAGGCGAGGCCGCCACCACCGTTGCCACCGCCGCCGGCGACGACCGTGAACTGGTCGGCGTCGCTATCGAGGGCAGCCCTTGCCAACTCGCGGCCAGCGTGTTCCATCATCTGGACGATGCCGAGACCGACTTCCTCGACGGCGATCCGGTCGATCTCGGCCATCTCCGGGGCCGTCACCGCCGGAATCGTGTCGCCATCGGTCGTTCGAAACAGCTCCGTGTCCATATGTTCCGTTCGGGCTGACAGCCACAAAGCCTCGTTGCCGACGGCTACGCCCGGGGCCTGAACACCACCAGCCGGTCGTCGGTCGTCTCCCGGCTCTCGATGTCGAGGGTTACCCTTTCGCCGACGAGGCTCCCGTCGCCAACGCTTTCCGGATCGACCCCGCGGACGATGCCGGTGAGTCGGACCGGGCCGAAGGATGCGATGGCACTGACGTACGGCGTGTCGTCGGCGAATCCCAGCGCGGCGACGTGGACGACCGTCGTCGTGTCGATGGTTCCGGTCTCGGGCAGCGACTGCCGTGTGAGCTCCTCGGACCCGGGCTCTGGGCAGCGACGACGCGGCGGCAGCGAGCCGGTTCCCTCGGGGGATTCGAGATAGAACCCCTCGCCCGCGGCGATAGCGTCGAGCCAGTCCTCGTAGCTGGCCGACTGACCGGTCGCTGTGTATTCGTTTTCTTCGCCGCCCGTGGCCGTCATTGCGCCACCTCCAAGACGTGGACAACGGCGCTGGCGACGGTGCCACCGGCGTTGTGCGTGACGCCGGTCGTCGCGTCGGCGACGTGCTCGCTGTTGGGGTGATCGCCGCGGAGGAGTCTGGTGAGTTCGGCGATCTGGCTCCCGCCGGTCGCGCCGACCGGGTGACCCTTCGCTTTCAGGCCGCCCGAGAGATTGACCGGTGTCTCGCCATCGGGCATTGTCGTTCCCTCGCGGGCGGCGGTGATCCCCTCACCCGCCGCAGCGATACCGAGGGATTCGAGCGCGAGTGCCTCCGCGATGGTGAAACAGTCGTGGACCTCCGCCACGTCGACCGCGTCGGCCGCGATGTCGGCGTCGGCGTAGGCCGTCTCGGCGGCCTGCGTCGCGGCTGGGGTTTCGGCGATCCGGTCACGGTCCTGTAGTGCGAGTCGGTCGCCGCCCTGCCCGACGCCGGTGATCGACACTGGTGCGTCGAGACCGTGAGTAGTGGCGTACTCATCGGACACGAGAACGACCGCGCTCGCGCCGTCGGTGATCGGACAGGCGTCGTAGAGATGCAGCGGTTCGGCGACCGGCGGGCTGTCGAGGGCCTCCTCGACCGTTATCTCGCGCTGGTACTGGGCGAACTCGTTGGGCAGGGCGTTGGCGTGGTTCTTGACGGCGATGTGGGCCAGATCTTCGCGGTTGCCGCCGAACCGCTCGAAGTAGGCCCGTGCCATGAGCGCGTACGCGCTGGGAAACGTCATCCCCGCGCGGACCTCGTACAGCTCGTCGGCCGCGATGGCAAGTGCGTCGGTCGCCGTGCCGGTGTCGAGACAGTTCATCCGTTCCATCCCGCCGGCGACGACGAGGTCGGCGGTCCCGGCCCGGACCGCCTCGACGCCGGCTTTGATCGCGACGCCAGCGGAGGCGCAGGCCTCCTCGTAGCGGGTCGCCGGGCAGTTGAGGCCGGCGGCCTCGGCCATCAGCGGGGCCTGATGGGCCTGTTGCTCGGCGAGGACGCCCATGAAATTCCCGTAGTCGAGGCGATCGACGGCTCGGCGGTCGACGCCGGCATCGTCGATAGCGGTCGCGGCGGCTTCCGCGAAGAGGTCCCGTCCCGCGCGGTCGCCATGGTCGCCGAACGGCGTCAGGCCGACTCCCGCAACGCGCACCGTAGACATAGCTACCGATTGTGGTGGGTGGAATAAAACAGTGGCTGGCAGCGGTGTGCCGAACGGACAAACGGAGCGGTAGCGCTACCCGATGTAGCGAAGCTCGTCGTCGGGAATGCTCTGTTGCTGAGACTGCATCTCCTGAATCTTGCCGACGACCTCCTCCATCTCCTCGGCGCGCTCCTCCAGCGAGCCGAAGTCGACGTCGAAGCCGAGTTTAGCTTCCAGCACCTCGATCACGGCTTGGGCGCTCTTGGGGTCAACGAGATAGCCGCTCGTTTCGCCCATCAGGCAGGCGGTATCCATCCCACGTCGCTCGCCGAGGCCAAGAATCAGGCCGCTAACACCGACGATACCGCCGGCCGGCTCGTCGCTGCGGAACTCCACATCGACCGCCTCGAGTGGGGGTTTCATCTCCGCGTCGCTGACGGCACCGAGCACGGTGTACTCCTCGACGAGTTCGCCCGTCGGGACGCCGCCAAGCGCGTAGGCCATCTCGACGCCGAACGATTCGGCCTCATCGAGAAAGGCCGCCGTCAGGCTGTAGTGGCCCTCGTTGGTCGCGGCCTGATGATCGCCCGTCAGCACGAGGAGATCGGAACCGTCGCCGTCGGTCGTGATCGCGTGGAACTCGGCGCAGGTGAGGTCGGCGACGCCCTCGTCGTCGACGGTGACCTGTGGCGGGAACTCGTCGGCGTAGACCTGCCGGACGAGTTCGCTGTCGAGTTCGTCGACCAGATGCTCGGCGGCGAGCTTACCGACGTGGCCGACGCCGGGCAGGCCCTCGATCAACACCGGCTCGGCCAGCTCGGGGTCGGCGTGCGACGTGATCTCGATTTCGTCCATGCGGCTACTGGCGGTCGCGCCGCTTAAGAGCCCGTCGGTACTCGCCGTAGGGGTCCTCGGGGCTGTACGGCGCGGGCGCGCTGTTTTCGGTCGGTCCGCCACAGTCGGGGCAGGTGTCGTCGAGACTGTAGACCGGACTGTCGTGTTCGGTTTGCCACGACGCACAGACACGGATATCGGATTTCATACGGTGAAGACGTGGTGCGTCGCTACTCGTCGTCTTCGCGGCGTTCGCGGTGGTACTCGCCCTCGCCGTCAGCGGCCTCGATGACCTCGGTGGCGCGTTCGGCGCTCGCCTCGAGTTCGGACTCGGCGGTCTTGTAGTCCGGAGCCTGGACGTTGATCCGGTACTCCGGGGAGCCAACGTAGGAGACCTCGAGTTCTATCTCTGGCGGCACCTCGCCGTTGCCCTCGGCGGCCTGCAGGGCCTCCTTGACCTCGTCAACGCCGTTGGGAGCCGGGCATTCGAGATCGACATAGCCCGTGACGGTGACGTAAGGAACCGAGACGTTCTCGCGGGCGGTCTGGACGATGGCCTCGGCGTGGTCGTCGCCGAGATCAGTATCCTCGACGGCGTCCATCCCGTGGATCGCCGCCTCCTCGAAGGCCTCGTAGAGCGTGTCGTACACGGCCAAGAGGCCGTTGGCGACGGTCTGGTAGGTGTCGTCGTCGACATCCTCACCGAGGGCGATCTCCATCCAGTTGTCGGCCTTCTGCTCGTTTTTCCAGGCCTGAATCGTGTCCTTGCGCTGGTGTTCGTTGACATCCTTCAGCGAGAGATCGATCTGCTGGGAGTCGGTGTCGATGTCGAGGACCTTGGCGACGACCGTCTCGCCCTCGCGGGCGTGATCGCGGACGTTCTTGATCCAGCCGCTGGCGACCTCGCTGATGTGGGCCAGCCCGCGGGTGTCGTAGGCCTCCAGATCGACGAAGACGCCGAAGTCGGCGATTTCGTCGACCTCGCCGACGACGAGTTCGCCGACCTCGGGGTAGTCACTGTTGTTCATTGCTGTATCCCCTCACCGGACCGTTACCGTGCCTCGATTGTTTCGAGGACGTCGTGCTCGATGTCGGCTTTGCCGCCGGTCGGCGTCGCCAGCGTGGTGCCGCAGACCGCGCAGTTGACCACGGTCGCGGTTTTCTCGAAGACGCTCTGTTCGTTCTCGCAGTCGCTGCATTTGACGGTGACGAAGTTGCCTGTCATTATTCTTGGAATTTGAGCCGGCCGGCACGCCATCCCTCGCGGATGTGGGCCGTGCCGCAGTCACTGCACCGGTAGGTGAGGTTGGTCTTCTTGGTCGGCTTGTCGCCACCGGGCACCTTCGAGAACTTCCCGGAGTTGCCGATGGTGGAAGTCTGGCGGTCGCGCTGGCGGTCCTGAACCTTTTTCATTCCTGTGGACCGGCCCGAGCGAACCTTCTCGACCTCGTGTTCGTGGTGTTCGTCGCAGTGCGGACAGTAGGTATTCATCCGGCGTGG
>Ga0207714_1001517_pt1 | contig 14911 bp, 18 predicted proteins | sample PonA232FremontCA_2_FD_187270 | JGI IMG/M metagenome (GOLD analysis project Ga0207714, IMG submission 187270) | Marine sediment microbial community from Fremont, CA, USA - Pond A23 Sediment 2 (SPAdes) | ecosystem: Environmental > Aquatic > Marine > Unclassified | place: USA: Fremont, California... | reverse complement strand
CCGGTTCGGACAACAGCACCCGGCTCAGGGGCAACAGGCCCACGAACTCATTGGCGCGGTTGACGACGGCGAGCCGGTCGGTCATGGCCGGCAGTTCGCCGCGCCGGCGCAGATAGCGCTGAACCGTTTCCAGATTGATTTCCGGACGCACGCTGATGACGTCCAGATCCATGAGACCACCCGCGGTGTCCTCCGGATAATCCAGTACCGATTCCAGGCGGGAGCGGTTCTGCTGGTCCAGGGTGGCCAGTACCTGGGAGGTAACCTGTTCGGGCAGTTGCTGCAGCAGGTCCGCCAGGTCGTCGGTTTCCAGATCCTCGATCAGCGGAACCAGTTCCTCGCCGGACAGGCCCTTGAGCAGTTCGCCGCGGACTTCTTCGCCCAGGTACTGCAGCACCTCGGCTTCGTTATCCTGGGTGAGCAGTTGCCAGAGCAGTTCCCGCTGGCGCGGCGGCGAGGTTTCCAGCAGGTGGGCCGCTTCCGGGGCGGGCAGATTGTTCAGCAGGCGACGCACCCGTTCAAAGGTCCCGCTTTCCAGCGCCTGGGTGAGGGCGTTGAGTTGTTTGCGTTTGCGGGAACTTTCCGTGGACACGTCAGTCCTCTTCATCAAAATGTCGCTGGAAAAGATCGGTCAGATCCGCCAGGGCTTGTTCTTCGTCGTCGCCATCCACGGTGATGACCAGATGCGAGCCCTGGCCCGCGCCCAGGGTCAAAAGGCCCATGATGCTCTTGGCGTCCACCGCCTGGTCACCCTGTTGAACGCGAATCCGCGCATTATAACGCGAGGCGATCGCCACGACCTTGGCGGCTGCACGCGCGTGCAGGCCCAGTTTGTTGGAGATTTCGAGTTGTCTTTCCTGCATGATGACGTCTATCGGGCCGCGATCTGTTGGTGGCGTATCTGGGTGGCATAACCGTTTTCATGCAAACGCGCCGCCAGGCGTTCCACCATGTAGACCGAGCGGTGAAAACCGCCCGTACAACCCACCGCCACGGTCATGTAGCTACGATCATTGGTCGCGTAGCTTGGCAGCCAGCGCAGCATAAAATCGGCGATGTCGTTCAGCATGCGGATGCTGTCCGTCTGGCTGTCCAGGAAGTCGATCACACGTTCATCCAGACCGTTGAGCGGGCGCAGTTCGGCATCCCAGTGCGGATTGGGCAGAACGCGCACATCAAACACCAGATCCGCGTCGCGGGGCAGGCCATTCTTGTAGGCGAAGGATTCGACCAGCAGGGACAGGCCCTCTTCATGTCGCACCACACGCTCGCGAATGAGATCGCGCAGCGTGTGTACGTCCAGCTCCGTGGTGTCGATAATGAGATCCGCGCGCTCATGGATCCGGTCAAGCAGGCGACCTTCATAGGCCATGGCCTCGGACAGCGACATTTCGTCCGTGCTCAACGGGTGCTTGCGGCGCGTGGCACTGAAGCGCGTCAGCAGGGTTTCATCCTCGGCGTCGAGAAAAACCACCTCGCATTGCACGCCACTGTTTTCCACACGCGCGAGTACGGATTCGAAATTGCCCAGCTGGTCGGGCAGGTTGCGCGCATCAATGCCCACGGCCGCGTGATCGAGATGATGGGTCTCTTCCTTGAGCTGGCCGGCGAGGTCCGGCAGCAGATTCAGAGGCAGATTGTCGACACAGTAAAAGCCCATGTCCTCGAGCACTTGTAGTGCGGCTGTCTTGCCCGAGCCCGATCGTCCGCTGAGGATGATCAGTTTCATGCGCAAACCCCTGTTAGCTGACGGCTGTACGCGCGGAATGCGGGGTCCTGTCAGGAGGCCAACTCCAGTTCCGCTTCGGATTCCACGGCATTGCGATAGAGTTGTTGTGCATTCGTGGCCTTGCGCAACTGCGCGCGGAAATCCGGTTCGTTGAACAGCGCCGCGAGATGACTCAGGGTCTTGAGGTGCTTTTCCGGATCTTCTTCGGGCACCAGCAGCACGAACACCAGATCCACCGCTTGACCATCGGCGGCATCAAACTCAATGGGTTCTTGCAGACGCAATAGCAGACCGATGGGCCGATCACAGGACGCCAGCCGGCAATGGGGGATGGCGACGCCCTCCCCGATGCCGGTGCTCCCCAGTCGCTCGCGCGCGATGAGGGCATCGAAGATGGCCTGCTCACCCAGCCCGGGTGCCGTCTGCGCGGCCAGCCGGGCCACCTGGTCCAGCAGGCGTTTCTTGCTCCCCCCTTCAAGATCAACGCTGGTGCGTTCCGGCGTAAGCAGTTCGTTGATACGCATGGCTGGTCTCAGTTTCCGTGTTGGCGGTCGACTTTCTTGCCCTTGTGCTTGAGGATCTGGCGATCCAGCTTGTCGGTGAGCCGGTCGATGGCCGCGTACATGTCTTCGGCCTCGGCGGTGGCGAAGACTTCGTCGCCGGCGAGACGAATCTTGGATTCCGCCTTGTGGGTCTTGGGTTCCGGCGAAAGAATGACCTGAACGCTGGTGATGTCGTCTACATGGCGTTCCAGACGGGCGAACTTGTCGTTGACGTAATCGCGCAGCGCATCGGTCACGTCCAGATGATGTCCGCTGATGTTGATCTGCATGGCTGGCTCCTCAAAACCTGCTTTGTGCATTGGGCGCGGCAGCCGAGCCGGGGTTACACCCGGCGCTTGCGCTCGCTGGACGAGGCGATGCCCAGCGATTCACGGTACTTGGCGATCGTGCGCCGCGCCACCTGAATGCCCCGCTCCTGGAGCAGGGCAGCAAGCTTGTTGTCGCTTAAGGGCTTGCGCGCGTCCTCGGCGGCAACCAGCTTTCTAATGATGGCACGAATCGCGGTGGATGAACATTCACCGCCGCCCTCGGTGGCCACATGGCTGGAGAAGAAGTATTTCAGCTCAAACAGCCCCCGGGGCGTGGCCATGTACTTGCGGTTCGTCACCCGCGAAATGGTGGATTCGTGCATTTCCACCGCTTCGGCGATGTCTGCCAGCACCAGTGGTTTCATGCCCTCCTCGCCATAGTCGAGGAAGTCCTGCTGCACCTCCACGATGCGCTGCGCCACCTGCAACAGCGTTTCGTTACGGCTCTGCAGGCTCTTGAGCAGCCAGCGAGCTTCCTGCAGGCGTGATCGCAGATAGCCATCCTCCGCCTCGGAGCGTGCCTGTCCCGTCAGCCCGGCGTAATAACTGTTGATGCCAAGCCGGGGCAGGGCCTCCGGGTTCAGCTCCACGGTCCAGCGCCCGTGTCGGCGGCGCACAATAACATCCGGAATTTGCGCTTCGGGAGGGGGCGCCAGGTCCTCGCCCGGCGTGGGGTTGAGGGCGCGGATCACGGCCATGATCTCGTCCAGCTGGCCCTCGTTGACGCCCAGCAGTCGGCACAGTCCGGCCCGATCGCCGCGTTCCAGCAGCTCCTGGCCCTGCTCCAGCAGGGTCAGCGCCTGGGTCCGCCAGCCGGGCGCGGGCTCCATCTGTTCCAGCTGCAGGCGCAGACATTCCGCCAGATCCCGGGCCGCCACACCGGGCGGGTCGAATTGCTGCAGCCGGTGCAGTACCGCCAGAACTTCCTCTTCGGCCGGAAAGTGCCCGGGACAGTCCGCACCCAGCGACGCCCGGGCGGCACTGCCCGCGTCTTCCAGGCTGATATCCAGATAACCGCTGGTATTGAGGCCCTCGATCAGTGCCCAGGCGATGGCCCGATCGGGCAGGGACATGGGCGTGAGGTTGAGTTGCCAGTGCAGATGATCATGCAGCGAGGGCGCCGCGGCGGTGTTGTCCTCGGGCGCACGATCATCCTCGGAGCCGGGCACCCCCGTGGGTTCGCCCACATAATCATCCCAGTCGGCGTCCACGGGGAGCTCATCCGCCAGACGGTCATCACCGGCCGGGTCCAGCTCGGCATCCGGGTCGGCCTGCTCCGGGGTTTCCGTCTCGTCACCGTATTCGTCCAGTTCCAGCAGCGGATTGGTTTCCAGCTGCTCCTGGATTTCCTGGCGCAACTCCACGGTGGACAGCTGCAGCAGCCGAATGGCCTGCTGCAGCTGGGGGGTCATGGTCAGCTGCTGCCCCATCTGGAGCTGGATGCCGGGTTTCATGGACATACGAAAGCAGTATGAGGCTGATTCGCGTCCACTCTACCACCAAGCAAAAACCGTGCCTATATTGACAAAGTCGAAAGACAAAAGCTGAAAGACGAAAGTCGACAAGCAAGGTGGCCCGCCGGGGCGGCGGTCAAGCCCAAACGCACTCTCTTTCTACTTGCTACTTTCGACTTGCAACTTTCCAGAGCGTCTCGGGACGACTCTCACGGCTGAAGACCTGGCTCAGAGATGGAAATCGGCTCCGAGGTAGACATCCCGCACCTGCTGGTTGGCCAGAATGGTGTCGGCGTCGCCTTCAGCAATGAGGTGGCCGGCGCTGACGATATAGGCGCGGTCGCAGATGGACAGGGTTTCACGGACATTGTGGTCGGTGATGAGCACGCCTATGCCGCGTTCGCGCAGGTGGGTGACAATGCCCTTGATGTCCTTCACCGAGATCGGGTCCACGCCGGCGAAGGGTTCGTCCAGCAGGATGAAATCCGGGTCCGTGGCCAGCCCCCGGGCGATTTCCGCGCGCCGGCGTTCGCCGCCCGACAGGCTCATGCCCAGGGTGTCGCGGATGCCGGTGATGTGGAATTCCTGCAGCAGGCTTTCCAGGCGCTCGCCGCGCTGGCGCTTGTTGAGATCCCGGCGGGTTTCCAGAATCGCCATGATGTTGTCGGCCACGGACAGCCGCCGGAAGATGCTCGCTTCCTGGGGCAGATAGCCCAGCCCGCGCCGCGCGCGCTGATGCATGGGCAGATGGGTGATATCCCGGTCGTTGATCCGGATTTCGCCCCGGTCCGCGCCGATCAGGCCCACGATCATGTAGAAACAGGTGGTCTTGCCGGCGCCGTTGGGGCCCAGTAGCCCCACGACTTCGCCGGCTTCCACGCCCAGCGAGACATCCTCGATGACGCGTGTGCGCTTGTAGCTCTTGGCGAGATGCTGGGCGCTCAGGGTGCTCACGTCAGGGCTTGTCCTTGTCGCCGCTGGGGGTGTCTTCCTGCGGGATGACCATCTTGACCCGCTCCTGCTCGTTGCCGCTGGCTTCGACCCGGCGGGATTCCAGCTGGTACCGCAGGCGGGCGCCCTCGAAGGTGCGGCCTTGATGAAAGATGAAGGCGTTATCGTAAAGGTGCACTTCATCCTCGGCCACCTTGTACACCACGCGCTGTGCATGGCCATTCAGTTCATCACCCTCGCGAATACGCACCGGATCGCCGTGGGCTTCAGCTTCACGGAGTTCGCCGTTTTCCATGCGCAGCTCAATGCGTTCGGCCTGCAGCCGGCGCTGGCCCTGCACCATTTCCGCGTTGCCCGTATACACGCCTGTGCCGTCGCCACGGTCGAGTACGGCCTGATCGGAGCGAATGACGATTTCCTCGCCCTCGGCGGCATTGTTTTCCGCTCCGGGGGATGACGCGGGTAACCCGCCCAGCACCATGACCATGCACAGTACCGGAACGAAAAAACTCCGCAGGGGACGGTCATGGTGCTGGGTGAATTCAGGACGGCGGCACATAACGGGTTTCCACGCCCCCCCGGAGTTCGACACGGTCATCGGGAATACGTCCGTGCAGGGATCCGGCCCGGGTGCTGCCGCCTTCATGGCGTATGAGCACATTACCGGGCGCGACCACCTCCCCGCTGGACGGTGTGTAACGCAGCTGGCCGGTTTCCAGTTCCATGGATGGCTGGGGGGGCACCAGGCGCCGGCCCTGCACCTCGCCCCGGAGCACAATGCGTTCGTTTTCACCCTCTACACGCCCATGGTCGGCATTGATCTGCCAGCGTTGTTCGCTCTGACTGAGTTCCAGCCAGGGCATGGCCAAGAGGGTATGAGGCGAGGGCTGATCATAGCGGTTCGCTGCCAGCGCCCGCAGCCAGTATTCCGGGGTGCCCTGGTCGTTGAAGCCCCGGGCCCGCACATTCTCCATGATCAGTGCCGGGCCTCGGGGCTCCGGGGACCGGGCCAGATCCATGGCCTGCTGCCAGTCACGCAGCGTCAGACCGAGCGCCAGCACCAACAAGGCCAGGCCCGTGGTGATCAGTACGCGCAGGCGCTTCATGATGCGCTCCCGCGGGCGTCGAGCACCAGATCACAGATGGCGCGAGCGGCGCCGTCGCCGCCGTTGCGCGGGGCGATCCAGTCGGCGGCGTCGCGAGCACTGGCATGCGCGTCCGCCACGGCAAAGCCCAGCCCGGCCCAGTGCAACGCTGCCACGTCGGGTTCGTCGTCGCCGGCATAGCCCACGGCCTCGGCGGGCAGCTCCAGTTCCGCCGCCAGCGCGGCCAGGGCCTCGCCCTTGTCGTCGCGGCCCTGGATCACATGTTCGATGCCGAGTTCTTCGGCGCGGCGCGCCACCATGGTCGAGTCGCGTCCGGTGATGATGGCCAGGGTCACGCCCGCGCGCGTAAGCTTTTTCAGGCCCTGGCCGTCGCGTACATGGAAGACCTTGAGGGTTTCGCCCTCCGGGCCGTAATGCAGCCGGCCGTCGGTGAGTACGCCATCCACGTCGAAGGCCATGAGTTGCAGCCGGCGCGCCCGGGCGCGCAGCGCATTGGGATCCATCAGACCACCCCCGCACGCAGCAGATCATGCATGTTGAGTGCACCCACCGGGCGCCGGTCATCGAGCACCAGCAGGCCGTTGATCTTGCGCTCTTCCATGATCTGCAGGGCTTCGGCCGCCAGGTGGCCGGGCTCCATGACCACCGGATCCCGGGTCATGACCTGGGTAATGGGGGTGTTGCGCACGTCCACCGCTTCATCCAGGGCGCGGCGCAGATCGCCGTCGGTGAAGATGCCGGCCAGATGCCCCTGTTCATCGATTACGGCGGTCATGCCCATGCCCTTGCGTGTGATTTCCAGTAGCGCGTCGGCCAGGGGCACGTCCGAGGTCACCACGGGCAGGCGTTCATGCGTGTGCATCACATCGTCCACCTTGAGCAGCAGACGCCGGCCCAGCGTGCCGCCAGGATGTGAAAGAGCGAAATCCTCCTGGGTAAACCCGCGTGCTTCCAGTAGTGCCACCGCCAGGGCGTCGCCCATGGCCAGTGCCGCCGTGGTGCTGGCGGTGGGGGCGAGATTCAGCGAACACGCCTCCTCGCGCACCGCCACGTTCAGGTGGACATCGGACAGTTCCGCCAGGCTGGATCCGGGTCGCCCCGTCATGCTGATCAACGGGGTGCCCTTGCGTTTGATGACCGGCATGATGGCCATGATTTCACGGGTTTCGCCGGAATTGGACAGCGCCAGCACCAGATCATCCCGGGTGATCATGCCCAGATCGCCATGGGAGGCCTCGCCCGGATGGACGAAAAAGGAGGGTGTACCCGTGCTGGCCAGGGTGGCGGCAATCTTGTTGGCGATATGACCGGATTTGCCCATGCCGGTGACGATCACGCGGCCCGAGCACGCGAGTATCTGGTCGCAGGCGTGCGAGAAATCCGCGCCGATGCCGTCGACCAGTTCGGTCAGGGCCGTCGCCTCCAGTTCCAGCACGCGGCGCGCGGCTTGCTGATGTGCATCCGTCAAGGCAGGCTCCCGAGCCATGCTGTGGTCAGGCCGTGATTATACATGGACAGCTCCCTCCTTGAGACGTTCGCCTGCCCGCATCAACGGCCTGCTAGCGCCAGCCAGCCGATATAGGCGGCGTACAGCAGCATGAGTAGCCAGCCGGCCGCGCGCGGTAGCGGACGCCGGCCGGTGATTGTGAGCACCAAAGCGGCCAGCAGCGTCAGTCCCAGCATGACCAGATAGTCCCGGCCCGCCAGATCGGCGGCAATCATCCCCGGCGCCAGCAGAGCCGGCAGTGGCAGCACCGTGAGCAGGTTGAGCACATTCGAGCCCAGCACATTGCCCAGCATCAGCCCGGAATGGCCGCGCCGGGCGGCGGTCACGGCGGTGGCCAGCTCTGGCAGGCTGGTGCCCAGCGCGACCACGCTCAGCCCGACCAGTTCCTCGCTGACATGGAGCTCGAGTGCCAGCCGGGTTGCGCCCCAGACCAGCAACCGGGCACTGGCCAGCAGAATGACCAGGCCCAGCAGAAATCGCACCCAGGCGGCACGGCCCTGCTCGTGCGCCATTTCTTCTTCGGCTTCCTCCACCAACTGGGCATCGGGAAAGCGCCACAGCAGCATCAACACCAATGCCAGCCCGGCCAGCAGGATGAGGCCTTCCGGAAACCCCAGATGACGATCGAACAGCAGCCCTCCCGTCACAAGGGTGACCACAATGCAGGCGGGTAAATCGCGTACGCGGCTGGTCCGGGCCACCGCCAGCGGGGCCAGGGCGATGGCCGCGCCCAGCACCAGTCCGGTATTGGCAATGTTCGAGCCCAGCGCATTGGCCACGGCCAGCCCGGGGCTGTCGGTCAATGCGGCCGTGCCCGAGATCAGGATTTCCGGCGCCGAGGTACCCAGTGCCACCAGAGTGAGCCCCACGGTAGCCGGCGTCATGCCCAGCCGGAGCGCAAGCCCGGCGCTGCCATGCACGAACGAGTCGGCGCTGCGCACCAGTGCTACCAGACCGATCAGAGTCGCCGCCAGGGCTGTCAGCATGAGGGAACCTCGTGGTCCGGGGGTGATCCAAACACGGAGACCGTGATTTAATCGGTTCGGCACGTCCATCACAAGGCCGGAACGCGCCGATCCGGGCGCTGATCATACAGGAGTCAGTCAATGTTGCAGGTGCAGTGGACCCGAGCGGGACAGATGATGCTGGCCGTGCTGCTGATGGCCGCTGCGGCCGTCCAGGCGGCGGATGGTCCCCGCGCGTTGATCGCGGAGAGCGTGGATACGCTGACCGACCGCATCGAGAACAACCGCGAAAAGCTGGATGACAACGAGCAGTTCGCGCGCGAGATGGTGCGCAACGAAATCGGCGAGCTGGTGGATTTCAAGCGCATCACCCGGTTGGTCATGGCCGCGCATTTCTCCGAGGCCAGCCGGGAGCAGAAATACCGCTTTCTGAAGACCTTCCGCGAGAGCCTGATCAACACCTATGCCTCGGGTGTGACCATGTACCAGGGCCAGGAGATCCGGGTGCTGCCCACCGAGGCGGGTGATGTCCAGCAGAACAGCGCCACCGTGCGCATGGAAATCCGGACCAGGGAGGGCGAGGTAATCCCGATTCGTTATTCCCTGTTCCGTAACGGTGAAGGGGAATGGAGGGTCCAGAACGTTATCGTCAACGGCCTGAATCTGGGCAAGACTTTCCGTTCGCAATTCGATCAGGCCGTGCGGAAATACAACGGCGATATCGATCAGGTCATCGACAACTGGTCCACGGAGCTGGACGTGGGCGACGACTCCGGGGGGAACGGCGAGCCCGGGGCCTGAACCCTCGTACTGACGCCGTCCTTGCCGTATCATGTGCGCTTTTACGCGACGCGCCGGGAGGCTGCATGAATCCGGAAGACGTCAAGGCACTGGTGGAAGCCGGCATGAACGATGCCGAAGTAGCCGTCGAGGGTGCCGGCGACAAGTTCGACATCCGGGTGGTTTCGCCCGCTTTCGAGGGGCTGATGCCGGTGAAAAAGCAGAAGCTGGTCTACAGCTGCATCAACGACAAGATCGCTGACGGCACCATTCACGCCGTCAACATCCAGACCTGGACGCCGGAAGAGTGGGACAAGGCCCGGCGCATGGGGCTGAACTGACCGGGACCCCCGCACATGGATCGACTCATCATCACCGGCGGGAATCGGCTGGACGGCGATATCCGTATTTCCGGTTCCAAGAACTCGTCGCTGCCCATTCTGGCCGCTACCCTGCTGGCGGACGGGCCCGTGACCGTGGGCAATCTGCCCCATCTGCAGGATGTCACCACCCTGATCGAACTGCTGGGGCGCATGGGCGTGCACGTGACCATCGATGACCGCATGAATGTGGAAGTCAATGTTTCCACCATCGAGGAATTCCACGCGCCCTATGAGCTGGTGAAGACCATGCGCGCGTCCATTCTGGTGCTGGGCCCGCTGCTGGCGCACTTCGGTCGGGCCGAGGTGTCGCTGCCCGGCGGCTGTGCCATTGGCACCCGGCCGGTGGATCTGCACCTGCGCGGGCTGGAGGCCATGGGCGCGGAAGTGGAGGTGGCGAACGGCTATGTCTACGCCAGTGTCCCCGGCGGGCGTCTGAAAGGCACGCGCCTGGTGCTGGATACCGTGACCGTGACCGGCACCGAGAACCTGATGATGGCGGCCGCCCTGGCCGAAGGTACCACCATCATCGAGAATGCCGCGCGCGAGCCCGAGGTGGTGGATCTGGCGGACTGCCTGAACAAGATGGGCGGCCATGTGCAGGGAGCGGGCACCGATACCATCACCATCGAGGGTGTGGTCAGCCTGTCCGGCACCGTGCATAACGTCATCCCGGATCGCATCGAGACGGGCACCTATCTGGTGGCCGCCGCCGCCACGAGCGGGCGCATCCGGGTCAAGGACACGGCCCCGCACCTGCTGGATGCGGTGCTGCAGAAGCTCCAGGAAGCAGGGGCCAAACTCACCCTGGACGAAACCACCATCGAGCTGGACATGGAAGGGCGGCGCCCGAAAGCGATCTCGCTGAAGACGGCCCCCTATCCGGCCATGCCCACGGACATGCAGGCCCAGTTCACGGCCATGAACGCGGTGGCCGAAGGCACGGGCACCATTACCGAAACCGTGTTCGAGAATCGTTTCATGCATGTGCAGGAAATGAACCGCATGGGCGCGGATATCCAGCTGCAGGCGAATACCGCCATCTGTCGCGGTGTGGACCATCTCACCGCCGCACCCGTGATGGCCACGGATCTGCGCGCCTCGGCGTCGCTGGTGCTCGCCGGGCTGGTGGCCGAGGGCGACACCATTGTCGACCGCATTTATCATATCGACCGCGGTTACGAGTGCATCGAGGAAAAACTGCAACTACTGGGCGCGTCCATCCGGCGCGTACCCGCCTGACGCCTATGAGCCAACGACCGCTGACCATTGCCCTGTCCAAGGGCCGGATTCTGGAAGAAACCCTGCCGCTGCTGGCGCAGGCGGGCATTGAACTGCTCGAGGATCCGGAAAACTCGCGCAAGCTGATCTTCGAGACGACAAGGCCGGATGTGCGCGTGATCGTGATCCGGGCCACGGACGTGCCGCCCTATGTGCGCTACGGCGCCGCCGATGTGGGCGTGGCGGGCAAGGATGTACTGCTCGAGCACGGCGCCGAGGGCATCTATGAGCCCCTGGATCTGGGCATCGCGCGCTGCAAGCTCATGGTCGCCGCCTTGCAGGATGCACCGCCGGTGACCGGACGCATCCGGGTGGCCACCAAGTTCGTCAATGTGGCCCGGCGCTATTTCGCCGGCGAGGGGCGCCAGGCGGATGTCATCAAGCTTTATGGTGCCATGGAACTGGCCCCGCTCATGGGACTGGCCGACCGCATCGTGGATATTGTCGATACCGGCAACACGCTGCGCGCCAATGGCCTGGAACCCACGGAAGAGATCGCCGATGTGTCCAGCCGCCTGATCGTCAATATCGCCAGCATGAAAAGCCGGCACGCCGAACTGTCCGAACTGATCGACCACGTCGCCGCCGCCGTCAGCGAGGCCTGAGGCCATGTCCGAACTGAAGACCAGTCGCCTGCATACCGCCGACGCCGATTTCGGCGAACGCCTGGATCGCCTCACCGCCTGGTCCGAGGACCGGGATCGGGAAGTCGCCGACCGGGCGCGCACCATCATCGACGACATCCGTGGGCGCGGCGATGCCGCCCTGCTGGAATACACCGCCCAGTTGGATGGGTTTGCCGCCGAATCGGCGGGCGAGCTGGAGATACCGCGCGAACGGCTGGAACAGGCCCGGGCCGAAGTGAATGCGGAACAGCGCGACGCTCTGGATCAGGCGGCCGAGCGCATCCGCGACTATCACCAGGCCCAGAAGAGTGAATCCTGGCAGTACACCCGGGACGATGGCACCGTCCTGGGTCAGCAGATTCAGGCGGTGCAGCGTGCGGGCATCTATGTGCCCGGTGGCAAGGCGGCCTATCCCAGCTCCGTGTTGATGAACGCGGTGCCGGCCCGGGTCGCGGGCGTGGGCGAGCTCATCATGGTCACGCCCGCGCCCGACGGCGAGGTGAATGAGCTGGTGCTGGCCGCCGCCGCCTCGGCCGGCGTGGACCGGGTCTTCAAGGTGGGCGGTGCCCAGGCGGTGGCCGCGCTGGCGCACGGCACGGAAACCATACCCGCCGTGGACAAGATTGTGGGCCCGGGCAATATCTATGTGGCCGAGGCCAAGCGCCAGGTCTTCGGCCGGGTAGGGATCGATATGATCGCGGGTCCGTCGGAAATTCTTGTGGTTTGTGACGGCCGGACGGACCCGGACTGGATTGCCCTGGATCTGTTCTCCCAGGCCGAGCACGACGAAGAGGCCCAGGCGATTCTGGTCAGCCCGGACGCCGACTTTATCGAAGCCGTGCAGCAGCGCATGAACCAGCTGGTCCAGGAGCTGGAACGCGGCGACATCATCCGCACCGCCATGGCCAACCGGGGTGCGCTGATTCAGTGCCGCGACCGCGCCGATGCCCTGGCCGTAGTGAACCGCATCGCCCCCGAGCATGTGGAGCTGTCCGTCGAGGACCCGCAATCCTGGGCGGCCGAGATTCGCAATGCCGGCGCCATCTTCCTGGGCCGGCATACCGCCGAGGCCCTGGGGGATTACTGTGCCGGGCCCAGTCATGTGCTGCCCACCTCTACCACGGCGCGCTTTTCCTCGCCCCTGGGCGTTTATGACTTCCAGAAGAGCAGTTCCGTCATCGGCTGTTCGCCGGAAGGCGCGCACGAGCTGGGCTCGGTTGCCTCGGTGCTGGCGCGCGCGGAAGGGCTCAGCGCCCACGCGCGCAGCGCCGAGGCGCGCATCCGCTCCACTTCCTCTGACAACTGAAGCACGTCTATGAGCCGGTACTGGAGCCCTTTCGTTCAGGAACTGGAACCCTATGTGCCGGGCGAACAGCCGGCCATGGCGGATCCCGTCAAACTCAATACCAATGAAAATCCCTATGGGCCACCGCCGTCGGTGCAGCAGGCCATGCGCGATGCCGTGGACGCCCGGCTGCGGCTCTATCCCCATCCCGACGGCGGCGAGCTGCGCACGGCCCTGGCGGACTATCACGGCCTGAACACCGACCAGGTGTTTCTGGGCAACGGCTCGGACGAAGTCCTGGCCCATATCTTCCTGGCCCTGTTCAAGCAGAACCGACCGCTGATACTGCCGGATATCACCTACAGCTTTTACCGGGTCTATTGCGGGCTTTATGGCATTGATTATGAAACCGTACCGCTGGCGGACGATTTCTCTCTGCCGCTGGACGCGTTCCCGGCCGACAATGGCGGCATCATCTTCGCCAATCCCAATGCCCCCACCGGCCTGGCGGTAACCAGGGATGACATTGCCGCCCTGCTCGAACGCAACACCGAATCGGTGGTGGTGGTCGACGAAGCCTATGTGGATTTCGGCGCGGAGTCCGCGATTGCGCTGGTCCGGCGCTTCCCCAATCTGCTGGTCACGCGCACCTTGTCCAAAGGGCGTTCGCTCGCCGGTCTGCGCATCGGTTATGCCGTGGGCTCGCCGGATCTGATCGCGGGCCTGGACCGGGTCAAGAACTGTTTCAACTCCTACCCGCTGGATCAGGTGGCCATTGCCGCGGGTGTGGCCTCGCTGCGCGACGAGACCTTCTTCGAGAACACCGTCGACGCGATCATCAGCGAGCGCGATCTGCTCGCCGATGAATTGCGTGGTCTGGGCTTCCGAGTGCTGCCGTCGGCGGCGAACTTTCTCTTCGTCTGCCACGAGCGTTTCGACGCGGGCGGGCTGGCCACGGCCCTGCGCGAGCGGGGCATCATCATCCGCCATTTCGAGCGCCCGGAACGTATCGCCGGCTGGCTGCGCATCACGGTGGGCACACCGGAACAGCATCAGGTGCTGCTGGACGCCCTGCGCGAACTTCTGAAAGCCGACAACAAGGCTCCGTAAGGTCTGCGGGCAACTGCAAACCCGTAATAAAAACCACAGAGAACACCGAGAGCACAGAGACTGAAAAAGCATTCTCTGTGCTCTCTGTGTTCTCTGTGGTTATCTTTCAGGCGAGGGACCAATCTCTCGGGCTGCGGCCGCCCTCGTCGCGAAGATTTCGTGCGCTTATTGGCCGTTACGCCTTTTTGTTGACCTTCGGTCTTACGACCGTCTCGGTACCGGAAAGCCGGTCATGCAGGGTCTGGTGGGGCGGCACCAGTGCCAGCAGCCAGCCGCCGCCCAGCAATAACCAGCTCAGCACCGCCGCCAGAAACCGCTGCAGGCTATGCACCACCGTCAGCGGCTGGCCGTGGCAGGCGCGCACCTGTAGCCGCCAGGCGCGCATGCCCAGGGTCTGACCGCCGTGGAGCCAGAACCAGGCATAGAAAAACCAGGTTTCGAAGATCAGCAGGGGAAAGAGCAGGCCCCGCAGCCAGGGCTGTGCCGGCGTGGTCACACCATTGACTTCGGCCATGGGCAGGCCGGTGTGCGGATAGATCAGTACAAAGACCCCGGCGCTGACGAACCAGAGCGCGGCCAGGAGAAAACCGTCGTAGAACAGGGCCATGAGACGCCGGAACAGACCGGCGGCGGGCCAATCGGTGAAGGGGGTGGCGCGGTCGTTCATGGGCGGGCCTGGTTGTGCCTGGAGCTCGGCATGGTACCCGCAGCCCGGCCGGCTAGCCAGCGTGGCTACTGCGCGCTGGCGACCATCCGCGCGCCGTGGCGCTCCGACGCACTGGCCCAGACCAGCTGATCATAATAGCGCTGGACATGCTGGACATAGAGCACGGACTGGGCGCCGCTGCGGGCATAGCCGTGGCGGG
>Ga0207714_1001516_pt1 | contig 14912 bp, 19 predicted proteins | sample PonA232FremontCA_2_FD_187270 | JGI IMG/M metagenome (GOLD analysis project Ga0207714, IMG submission 187270) | Marine sediment microbial community from Fremont, CA, USA - Pond A23 Sediment 2 (SPAdes) | ecosystem: Environmental > Aquatic > Marine > Unclassified | place: USA: Fremont, California... | reverse complement strand
CGGCTCGGTCCACGCGATTCTCGCTGGCGGGTCGGTCGGCTCGGCGAAGACGGCATAGCCAAGCGCTTCGCGTTGGCCGGGAGCCAGAACCCCTTCGTAGCCCTCCACGTCCCAGCCGGCTTCGGGGTAGCCACGCCGCCGGGGCGGGCACACTCGGCCGTCGAGTTGGTTTTCCACGCGATATCTCGCCGGTTCCTCGTGTGGATTTTCGACGACGACCGAGACGAGGGTGGCCCCGTCGATCGTCCTGGTCTCGGTGAGACACTCCATGTGGGCCGCTGGCCCGGTACCCGAATTTAAAGTCTCGTCAGGATCACCGGCGCGTCGAGGGCCCCACGAGCCTCGATCGGGGTCTCAAATGGGCCGTCGGCGACGACCAACGGGGCGTCGATGGCACCCAGTCGCGCAATCGCGAGCGCCGCCGCGAAGGGTGGTCCATCGTAGGACGACGGTGGCGCTGGTGTCGCCTCTATCGGGAGGGCTGCGAGGGCTTGCTCGAACCGCTCCGAAAGCGCCTCCAGGAACCAGGCCCGTGCCTCCCGGCGTCGGTTTTCCCGCCGATCGACGAGGGCGAGACGACGCTCCCGTTCATCCCTGGCGGTCGCGGCCGCCGCCTGGGCCTGCGAAAGGGCCTGCCGAGCGGCGATCGCTTCGGTTTCGGCCTCAGTGAGTCGTTGGGTGAGGTCCGCGAGCTTCGCTTCGAGTTCTTCAGTGGGCTGATCCGCCGCTCGCCGCTCGGTCAGCCGCCCGCTCGTCCGCTCGACCCGTTCTTTCAGCGATACAACTTCCTCACCAGCTGTCGCAGCCCGCCGCCGGGCCGCCCGCAGGTCGGGGGCATCGGGATCGATCGCTTCGATCCGACGGTTCAGGGAAGCGATCGCGGTTGCCTGTGGCGCTTCGAGACCGATCGAGCGGCCTGCGACAGCCAGAGCGCCTCGAATGTCCAGATCCATATCCGGGTGAAGCAGTCCGACCCGTTCGTGAACTGCCCCGGGCCGGGCTGCAGACACCACCGGCGATTCGGGGTCTCTAATCGATTCGACCAGACGTGTTGGCTCGACAGCCTCGTCCCGAAGATCAAGCGCCTGGCCGACCCGGTCCCCGTCCGTCGTCCGAACCCTCATAGCTCCTGTTCGCGGAGCGCGTCGACGGACGGATGGTCGGTGCCGGCGGCAAATTTCGGGTAGGGCGTCGCCGGCGAGTCCCGGTTGGCATAGGCCACAGCCGCCTCGCGAACTGGTTCGGGGACGTCGTCGAACTCGTTGAGCGGTTCGGTGCGGGCGAGTTGGACGTCCGCGCCGTACCGCTCCCGCAGTCGGAGCGCGAGAAAGGCCCCAAGGGCCGTCTCCCGGAACAGTCCGACCCGACCGAACCGACGCCGCACGACCTCGGGATAGGCCCGCTCGGTATTTCGAAGCTTCTGGCGGGCCGCCGAGCTATACGCGATGACCAACAGCACACCTCAACCCGATGCCCTCCCGGAGAAAAATACTTCGTTCACCGGGCAGGTTCGATATCGATGGGGCCCTCGGGCTCCAGCAACTCTTCGAATTGCTCTCTGGCCGCGGCCGGCGTTTCCGCCACGACGACGGCCCCCTCGACCGCGGGGTCGCCAGTCGCTCGATAGGCCCGCTGCGGTCCGTCCTCGAATTCCGTCGCGTACGTTCGCAGCGTCCCTGTCACGCGAGATTCGAGCGCGTCGAGGTCGATCTCCCCCGCTTCGAACGCGGACAGGGCTTCCTCGACGGTCCGGAGGGCGGCGATGCGGTCCATACTGGAAATCTGGGGGTCGGAAAAATGAGCGTTCGGTTTCGATCAGGTCGTGCGCAGGTGTTCGGTCGAGGGTTCGTAGACCTCGCCCTGCTGCTTGAGCTTCTCGATCTCGTGTTCGGCCTTCGAGCGGTCCATGTCGACCTCCTCGGCGCGGGCCAGGACCTCCTCGATCGGCGCCCCGTCGTCGAACTCCGACTCGATGTCCGCGATGAGTTCCTTGATCGTCCGGATCCGATCCCGTTGGGTCTTCGACTGCCCGGTTTCGATCACGTCGGCGTCGTACTGACCCGTCTCGGGGTCCATCCCGATCTCCTTGAGCGTGGTGTCCACGATGTCGAGGGCTCGCTCGGCGTCCTCGGGTTCGACGGTGTCCGAGAGCCGCACCCGGGCGGAGGCTTCGGCCAACCGGACGATCGCCTCCAGCTTCCGGGCCGTCACCGGGACCGGGGAGTCCTCGCCGGTCCCCTGGGCACGGAGGTCGACGTAGAACTCCTGGATGCGGGACTCGGCGGCGTCGGTCATGGTCGGGAAGCACGTCGAGCGGGCGTAGGCGATGTACTTCCGCATGATGTCCGGATCGATCTCGGGTGAGACGTTCCGGGAGGCAGATTCGACCTCCCCGGCCGAGACGTTCGACGTTTCGACCTGCGTCCGGTGGGTATTCAGTTCGCCGGCGTAGTTCGTTTTGAGGATGTGTTCGGCGAGGTTGGCGTCTTTCTCCTGGTCCGGCTGGTCGGTCACGGTGAAGATCAGATCGAAGCGCGAGATGAGCGCCGGTTCGAGGTCGATCTGGTTGGCCGGCGTCTCGTAGCGGTCGAAACGCCCCATTTCGGGGTTTGCAGCGCCCAGCAATGCACAGCGGGACTTGAGCGTCGCGTTGATCCCGGCCTTGGAGATCGAAATCGTCTGCTGCTCAAGGGCCTCGTGCATCGCTGACCGGTCCTCCGGCTTCATCTTGTCCAGTTCGTCGACCGCTGCAATGCCCTTGTCAGCCAGCACGAGGGCTCCCGCTTCGAGGGACCACTGCTGGCCGTCGCCGAAATCGTCCCGGACGGCGGCCGCTGTGAGCCCGGCTGAGGAACTGCCTTTCCCGGAAGTATAAACTGACCGTGGAGAAACATGTCGGATATATTGTAATATTTGAGATTTGCCAGTTCCGGGGTCCCCGACCAAGAGAATGTGCACGTCGCCTCTGATCCGCGCGCCGTCCGGGAGATGTTTTGTCACTCCGGAGAACAGTTGCAGCGCGATCGCGAGCTTCGCGACCTCGAACCCGTAAATCGTCGGCGCGATGGAATCGACGATCCGCTCGTAGATGTCCGGTTGCTCGGAGAGCCGGATGATTTCCTCGCGCTCGGCTTCGGAGATCTCCATCTCCTCGAACTCCTCGTCCTCGACTGTGACGTCCACGCCCTCAAGGTACATGTCGAAGACCCGAGAGTCCGTCTGGTCCATGTCGCTGTCGTCGAGTCTGAGGATGCCCGTCGCGGTGACGTGATCGCCGGGGCTGACCTCCCCAGTGATGTCGTCCTCGATGTGCATGTCGATGGACTCGGGAGTCTCGCCGCCGCCCAGGCCCTCCGGACTTTCCTGGATCCGGAGCTTCTGGGCGTCGACGAAGGACGTCTCGTTGGCGTCGGTGAGAAACTGGAAGGGGCCTTCCCGCTCGCAGCCATCACACTGGTACGGTTCCTGGAAGTTCCCGTCGGCCTGCGGAACGACCGTAACAGTCCCACAGCGAAGACATTCGAAGGCGGCCCGCTCGATCTTCGGCTTCACGCTCGTGGCCTTGCGCACGATACCCTGGACCGCAATGAGCGTTCCCAGGTGTTCCGCGCGGATCGCTCGAATCTCGGTCGGCTCCGGAAGGTTCCTGATCCGGACGTGGGCGTTCGCGAGGTCCCGATCGACCGGCAGGTCGTAGAGTCGGAGCGCCTCCTCGGCGGCGTCGAGGAATCGCGTGGGCGTCTCTATGAGGTCGTCCGCGAAGTCCGGATCGAACCGAAAGAGCTCCTCGAAGTCGATCTCCAGAGACTTCGCTTCGCGAGGGTAGCGCCGCGCGAGATCAGCGATCGCGTCGCTTTGGCGCTGGCGGAAGAACGTCTCGAATCGATCCGTGAGTTCCTGATCCCGGGCCGAAGCCATTCGGAAATCATTACTGCCCAATCGGTTAAGAAGGTTCGCACATGGCTTCTGAGCCGGCGACTCCGGGGCCGCTCAGCTATCCTTCGAGGGCGTCCTGAAGGGAGTTTAGGCGTTCTCGGGCGGCTTCGAGCTCCGATTCGATTTCCCCCTTGGCGATTTTTGTCCGCTCTGCCTCCGTGAGTTCCGAGCGGGCCCTGGCGGTTCGACGAAGCCTAGCATACCGGTCGGGCTCACCCTGGGCCAGGTCGTAGACGGTTCGAAACGCAGCGATCGTCTCCTCCGGGGCAAACCGCGAGAGCAGCGCCACGAGCTCACGGCCCCGATAACGGAGCGCCTCGGCTGCTGGCGGCGGCCAGTCGATCGTGAAGGGGTCGGCGTCGATGCCGTCGAGATAGGTCCGGTTGCCCCCCACGGTTCTGGCGAAGGTCGCCGGCGACTCGACGTAGTGGCCGAGTTTCGACCGTGAGTAATCCGCGTACTCCAGCAACGTCGGAATGGTCTCGGTCCCGACGGGTTCCGTTTCGAGGTACTCATGGAGGTCCTCGGGCGGTTCCGGGACCGGTACCAGCGGGAATCGGCGGGCACTGTCGAGTACGGACAGGACCTCGCGGGCCGGTTCCGACCGGCGGAACTCGGTCATGGCGGCCTCCACGGACTGGTTGTACTGCTCCACCGGGTCCCGCAGGTCCGCCACCGGTGCATCGAGGTCGGCGCCGCCCAGCGAGCGCACCGTTTCCAGCCGGTCGATGCGGTCCCGCGTCTCGCGGATCGCGTCCCGAAGGTCACCTTTGGTCGTCTCGACCAACCGTTTGGCGTCGCTCCGCTCTTCCAGTCGGCCGATCAGGTCCTCGACCGGTTCCAGCCGAGCCCGCGCCCAGTCGAAGTCCGATTCGGTAAGACGGCGCTTCTGTAATCGGTCGTCGATATCCTCGAAGGTCTCGCGTTCCGGAAGCTCGGCGGGGAGTTCGTTCGTAAACTCCTCGAGTCGCTCCTGAAATTTGACGAAGGCCCGGAAGTCCCCCGAGCCACTCGCTCGATCCTCGTATTTGGCTAGGAGAGTTCGGAACTCCTCGTGGAACTCGGCCAGGCGTTCGAGTTCCGCCTCCCCGATCGCTTCCACCTGGCTTTCGGCCCGTTCGCGCTCGCGGCGGGCCGCTTCGAGGGCTTCGACGAGGGCCTCGGCTGATTTGTCGTCAGTAGACGTCATCTGGGTCGAAGACGACCTCCCCGACGTCCTCCCCGTCGGCAGTTCGGAAAAAGCAGGTTCGGTGACCAGTGTGACAGGCCCCACCCTCCTGTTCGACCCGGTAGAGGAGCGCATCGCCGTCACAGTCGACACGGATCTCGGTCACGGACTGTGTATGACCGGAGGATTGCCCTTTCTCCCAGAGCTCGTCCCGACTGCGGGAGTAGTAGTGGGCCCGGCCGGTCTCCGCGGTGCGCTCCACGGCCTCCGGGCTCGCGTACGCGAACATCAGCACGTCGTCGGTCTCGACGTCCTGAGCGATGACGGGGATCAACCCGTCCTCGAACTCGAGGTCGACCTCGAGGGAAGTCATGCCACAAGGATGGACCGGTTCCCGGATAGCCGTTACGTCTCCTAGCCGACGAGGCCGAGAAGCTCCATGACCAGGAAGAGGAGGTCACCGACCGTGAGCGCGAGCAGGAGGCCCAGGAACGTCGGCACGATGAACGGGATTCCCGGGGAGACCCACACGGAGTCCGCTTCGACGAGGCGATCCAAACCGGTTCGCAGGTCCTCGGGGGAGGTGCCGTAGGCCGAGGTGTCGATCGCTTCGAGGAACGCTTCGGCCCCCCAGCGATCCTCTATCGGGCCGTCAGTTCGCTCCTCGACCATGTCTGGGATTGTCGATTCGCTCCTTTCGCTGCCGTCCGGAACGGCCCCATCGGTCGGATCCCCCGGATCAGCTGGCAGCGTCGCCGGATCGACCAGCCAGGGGGTCGACCGGAGGGTTTCGAGGTCGATCCGCCGCCAGCGCAAATACATCCGCAGGGCATCAAGATCCAGGCCGGACTGGGTAAAAGCGCCATCCGTGTCGAGCAGGGTTCCGTGTCGGTGCCCGAGCGAACTCACCGCGACCGGACGGGCCACAAACGTTAGCGGGGCGATTCGGCCCGAACGGGCGTTGTTTACCGCCAGCGCGAATGGATAGGCGACCCCGACGAGCACGGCGTTGGTCAGAATCGTGATCGAGAAAATGCCGATGTCCGTGTTCACAAGGGGCACGGAAAGACCCGCGAATTCGTAGAGCGGGTAGGTCGGGAAGAGCACGGCGATGGTCAGAAACGCCTTCGCATCCGCGCCGCCGAAGCTTCCGAGAAACCAGAAGCCGAGCGCGAGGGCACTCACCAGCCCGACGCCGATGACTGCCCGCAGGAGAAAGAGGGAGAACCGTGGGCCCTCCAGCCCCAGGGTCAGAGCGTCCCAGACGAGGAGGCCGATTCCGAGCGCGAAGAGCGGATACCAGGTCCGGTTCGGGACTCGGCGGGTTTTCACATCCCTGATTGCGGCCCACCCCAGGACCGGCACCGCGAGCAGTCGCAGGAGGTCGGGGATAGTCGCGTCCACGGGTTCGTTCTGGCCCGGTTCCGGTTTAGGTGTTACCTTCGGCTACGCGGCTGAAAAAATACGGAACGGCCGGATGGCCGTTTAGATGACGCGGTCCTGGAGGAAGTCCAGGTGCTTCGCGTTGTAAACCAGTTTGACGTCGTCGGCGGCCGGCGAGCCGATGCAGGTCAGCCGAACGTTCTCGTCTTCGACTTCCTCGTCCGAGAGGATCTGCTGCATGTCCATCTCGATGTCGCCGTCCTTCACGATCCCGGCACAGTTCGCACAGGCACCGGCGCGACAGGAGAAGGGCCAGTCAAAGCCCTGTGCTTCGGCGGCTTCGAGGATATACTCCCCTTCACCGACGTCCATCGTGCCGTAGTCCTCTTCGTCGAGTCCGGCGTCAGCCGCCTTCTCGAAGAGGTCGTCGTCTTCAAGGTCCCATCCGTGGTCGTCGAGTACTTCGTAGTTGACGTATTCTACTGTGGGCATCAACGCTTGTGTTCGCAGTGAAAGGGGATAGTAGTTTCCCTCCCAAACCCATGTCGCCGGGTTCCAGGGGGTCCGGACGAAGGCCGGAGACTAAAACGAGGGGCACCTATAGCGGTGATATGTCTGTCAGCAGTTTCGAGGTGATTCCTGCGGTCGACCTCAAAGACGGGGCGGTGGTCCAGTTGGTCCAGGGCGAGCGGGGCACCGGCACCACCTACGGCGACCCGGTCGAAGCCGCCACGCGCTGGGTCGAGGCTGGGGCAGAAACCCTTCACCTGGTCGACCTCGACGGTGCCTTCGACGGGGAGCGGAAGAACGCGGCGGCCATCGACGATATTCTCGACGCGGTGTCCGTCCCCGTCCAGTTGGGCGGCGGGATCCGAACCGAGCAGGACGCCATCTCTCTTCTCGATGCAGGCGTCGAGCGGGTTATCCTCGGAACGGCAGCACTCGAAGAGCCCGACCTCGTCGAGCGGATCAGCGGGGAATATCCGTCGGGCGTGCTGGTCAGCCTCGACGCGAAGGAAGGGGAAGTCGTCATGTCCGGCTGGACGGAGGGCACTGGGCTGGACCCCGCCGAAGCCGCACAGCGCTATGAATCCCTCGGCGCGGCTGGCATCCTCTTCACCGACGTGGACGTGGAAGGCACACAGGTTGGGGTTCGAACCGAGCCGGTCAAGCGGATCGTCGATGCCGTCGATATCCCAGTCGTGGCCAGTGGGGGCGTCGCCCGGATCGAAGATGTCGAGGCGTTGAAGGACGCGGGGGCGGCCGCCGTCGTCGTCGGAACGGCGCTCTACGAGGGAGCATTCACGCTCGAAGCCGCCAAATCAGCCGTAAAGTAATCCGTAATTCCGCCGTCGAAGGCCCGTCTGGAGCACAACGGTCATATGAGTGGCCGGGTTGGGTTGAGCCATGAGCGAACGGCAGGCGGCCCGAACCAGAGAAACCGCCGAGACCGACATTTCGGTCACCGTCGACGTGGACGGGACCGGCGAAGCGACCGTCGACACGGGCGTGGCCTTTTTCGACCACATGCTTTCGGCCTTCGCGAAACACGGCTACTTCGATCTCACGGTGCGCTGTGAGGGTGACCTCGAAGTCGACGAGCACCACACCGTCGAGGATGTCGGCATCGTCCTGGGGCAGGCCCTCGACGACGCGTTGGGCGAACGCCGCGCTATCCGGCGGTTCGCGGATCGAACAGTCCCAATGGACGAGGCTAGTGCCACCGTCGTCCTGGACGTGAGCGGCCGCCCGTACTTCGCCGCCGAGGGGACGTTCTCGCAGGAGCGGATCGGGGAGTTCACCAGCGTTCTCGGGACGCACTTCGCCCGCTCGGTCGCGGAAAACGCCGGCTTGACGCTGCAAGTGGCCTTTGAGGGCGAGAACGCCCACCACGAGGTCGAAGCGTTGTTCAAGGCCCTGGGAATCGCCCTCGACGACGCGACGCGGCTGGACGACCGCCGGGGCGGCACTCCCAGCACGAAAGGGACGCTGTAATGGAGACAAACTCGGAGGGTGCAGAGATGTTCGACGCCATCATGGAGAAGTTCGAGGGGAGCCCAGGGCAGCAGGCAGTCGTCAAACTCCTGCTCGAACGCGGCTTCTCGGTTAGCGACGAAGGGCGGGTCGTCTCCGGCTCGATCGAGATCCCGAACACACAGGTGGCCGCCGAAGCCGGTGTCGATCGGCGGGTCGTCGACACCACGACCGACGCCGTCCTCTCGGACCCCGAGCTGGAGCGTATCTTCCGGAACATCTCCCAGATCCCGAGTCTGATGGACCTCGCGCCACTCCTGGACCTCACAGTTCTGACGATCGCGGTTCGGAGCGCCGGGGAGTCGGGCATTATCGCGGAGATCACGGGGCGACTCGCCGATCGGGACATCACCATCCGGCAGGCGGTCAGCGAGGACCCGGAGTTCACCGACGAGCCCCGGCTCCACATCATCACCGAGGGAGAGGTCCCCGGGGACCTGTTGACTGAACTCTCGAATCTGGCCTTTGTTCGGTCGATCGAGATCGCGTGATCACAATCCCGAAGGCGGTTCACGCCGAAGGGAAGTCAATGACAGACCCCGGCGGGGAACCCGAACCCTACCGCACCGTCGCGGGCGAGGGGCGCACGTACTTCGAAATCCGGGGCTCTGAGTTTACTGGACACGTCGCGCCCGCGAAAACGAAGGCCGCCGCCGAGGAGTACGTCGATTCCGTCCGGGCGGAGTTCTCGGGCGCGACGATTATTCCCGCCTATCGGGTCCGCGTCGACTCCGGATCGGGCTACATCCTCCGCGAGTACCAGAGTGATCACCACGAGCCGACCGGCTCTGCGGGCAAGCCTGCACTCAACGTGTTAACACAACAGGAACTGGAGAACGTCGTCGCCGTCGTGGCGCGATACTACGGCGGGACCAATCTGGGAATCGGTGGCCTGGCGCGTGCGTTTAGTCGCGGGGTGAAAGAGGCCGTCGAGGACGCGGGCGTCACCGAAGCCAGGCCGGAGGAAACCTTCGACGTCGAGGTGAAATACGACGATTCGGGTACGGTGCGGGGAATCCTCGAGTCCGCGGGCGTCGATTTCGAGGCCGAATACGCCGAACAGGTCTCCTTCGTCGTCTCGGTTCCGGTCGGTGACGCCGACCCCTTGCGGGACCGGATCCGGAGTGCCACAAGCGGGCGAGCGGCGATTACTGACTAGTCGACGATGAGTTCGTCGTCGCCGTCCTCGATCACCGCCGGCTCCCGTTCTGGCTGCATTTCGGTTTCGTAGCGGTCGATCCAGTCGGCAAAACACTCCGGGCACAGCCGTTGGGCGTCGATCTGGGAGCGATCCACGCTCAGGCGGATCGTCCTCGCGAGGGCGTCCGCGACCGGCTCCCCGCAAGCGTCACATTGTGCGCCGTTTTCCATACCTGCACTCGGGACGGGAACGACCATATAAGTTGGTCTGCGGCTACTCCGTCGAGGTGCCAAAGGCCCGGTCCCCTGCGTCCCCGAGCCCGGGCACGATGTACCCGTTCTCGTCCAGGTGGTCGTCGATCGCGACCGTGAGGACGGTGACCTCGGGGAACGCCTCTTCGACCCGGATGATCCCTTCAGGGGCACTGACCGCCGAAAGGAGGATGATTTCCGCTTCGGGCGGGGCGTCTTCTGCGACCCGGGACAGGACCGTCGCGGCCGTCGAGCCTGTCGCGAGCATCGGATCGGCGACGATGACGGTATCCCCGGGTTCGATCGTCGGCAGTTTCACGTAATCCACGTCGATCGGGAAGGTCCCGTCTTCGCCCATGCCAGCCGCTTCGTCGCGACCCGCGCTGATGACCCCCTGCCGGGCCGACGGGAAGGCTTTGAGCAGCCCCTCGACGAACGGCGTGGCAGCCCGGAGGACGTTGACGATGACCACGTCCTCGAGCCCGCTGACCCGCTCGCCCATGGTCTCTGCGAGGGGGGTCTCGATGTCGACGTACTCGGTTTCCATGGCGCCTTCGATGATCTCGTAGCCACAAATGCGACCGAGTTTCACTAGCCCCTTCCGGAAGGCGATCTGTTCGGTTTCGACGTCTCGAAGCCGTGAGAGGGTGTCCGTCGCGAAGGCGTGGGAGATCAACGCCCCGTGTTCTTGCTCGCGAATCGACATGGCTGGGAGTCGGGACCGGGCCAGGATAGTGGTACCGATCGGGAGGGAAAGGCGTATACTCGCCGGCACGGGATGGACAGACAATGGAAGAGAGCATCTCTGGGTTCAAACAACGGGGAACCTGGGGGGCGGTCGTCGAGCACGGCGAACGCATCACCAGTGCGTTGCGGGAGGCCGGCGCCAGCGAGGAGTACCCCGATGCCTTCGACGAGTGGGTCGAGTGGCGCCCGAAGATGCACGAGCAGATCGAGACGGAAGTCTCGGAAAAGACCGCCGATCAGGCGAGCGTGGGCGAAGGCAAGGGTGAGGCCAAGGGGAAAACCGTCGACGAGGACCTCCAGACAGCCGGCGAACACCTCACAGAATCCTACGAACACATCGAGGACAACGACCCGGACGGGGCCGTGGAGAAGTGGCAGGACACGATCGATTATGTCACTCGGGCTGCGGACACCGTGAGCCGCAAAGCCCTGCGCAAACTCGAAAACACGGTCTACGAGCGCGTGATGACCCAGGTCGCCCCGTACTACTTCGACAACGACCTGATCAGCGCGAACATCCAGCGGATTCGCTCCCAGGAGGAGTTCGTCTTCGAGGTCAACGTCAACGACGACGAACTCAAAGACCAGGTCGCGGAGTACCTCTACGGCTTCGAGGACCTGGACCGTTGGCACGTCGACACGGAAAAGGACGTAGAGACCGCCCAGGCCGTCGAGGGCGTTGAAGTCCCCGACGGGGCTGATTCGCCCGACGATTCGAAACCGGACTCCCAGACGAACTGAAATCACGGCGACGAGTCGGCACACTCTTCTCCCCGCGTGATTCAGTCCCACTAAATGGCCGTCAGCGCTATCGCGACCCTCGTCGTCGCCGCCCTGGCGAGTCTCTTCATGGCCTGGGCCATCGGCGCCGGGTCGAGCGGTTCGACGCCCTTTGCCCCGGCCGTCGGCGCGAACGCGATTTCGGTCATGCGAGCGGGATTTTTCGTCGGTATCCTGGGCTTCGCTGGCGCCGTGTTGCAGGGAGCAAACGTCTCTGAGACCGTCGGAACCGGACTGATCAAAGGTGTCATCCTCTCTCCGGTGGCTGTCGTGACGATCCTGCTCATCGCTGCGGCACTCGTTGCGATAGGGGTCTTCGTGGGCTACCCGATCGCCACGGCGTTCACGGTGACTGGCGCCGTCGTCGGGGTCGGCTTGGCGCTCGGCGGCGATCCCGCCTGGGCGGCCTACCGGGAGATTGTTGGGCTGTGGGTTGCCGTGCCGTTCGTTGGGGGCGGCCTCGCCTACGTCACCGCGAAGACGCTCCGGTCGGTCGACCGCGATCGCAAGACGATCCCGGCACTCGGGGCCCTGGTGGGCGCCTTCGTCGCGAACATCCGGTTTGACTTCCTGGGCGCGGAATCCGCACGGTCGATCTCGCAAGTTCTGGCCGAGAGCGTTGCCGGCCCGTCGACAGCACTCGCCGGCGTCGTTTCAGTCGCTGTCGGGCTCCTGATTGCCGTCCTCCTGTGGTGGGACGTGGGGCAGGACGCCGTCGCCGGAATGAGACACTTCCTGGTGGCCATGGGTGGACTGGTTGCGTTCTCGGCGGGCGGCAGCCAGGTCGGACTCGCGGTCGGGCCCCTCATCCCCCTCATCGGTGACACGATCCCACTCCCAGCGATCCTGCTGGGCGGCGGGATCGGGCTGCTCGTCGGCTCCTGGACGGGTGCAACCCGGATGATCAAGGCCATCGCCCAGGACTACTCCTCGCTTGGGCCCCGGCGGTCGATTTCGGCGCTGATTCCAGCCTTCATTCTGGCCCAAGCCGCGGTGTTCCTGGGAGTTCCAGTCTCGTTTAACGAAATCGTGGTTAGCGCAATCATGGGCAGCGGCCTCGCCGTCGAGGGTCGAGAGGGAGTGAGTGCCTCGAAAATGGGGTATACCGTGCTGGCCTGGATCGGGTCCCTCCTCTTCGCCCTCGTGGCCGGGTACGGTGGGTTCCGGATCGTCTCGGTCCTGCTATAGCGCCTCGACGTTCGTCGAATCAGTGTCCGGCAGCGCCTCCTCGTCCTCGTGTTTGGTCACTCGGGCTTTCATGATGCGCGTGTCCTCGACCTTCTCGGCCCGAAGTTCGATGTCCTCGTAGGTGAAGACCTCACCTTCCTGCACGAGGCGGCCCGCCCGGTTGAAGATGAAGCCGGCGATGGTCTCGAACTCCTCGCCCTCTGGCAGATCGATGTCGAGTGCGTCGTTGACCTCCTCGATGTTTACCTCGCCACGAACCATGACCGTGTTGTCGTCGACGCGATCGACCGGGCGTTCCTCCTCGCCCTCGAGGATCTCGCCGACGATTTCTTCGATGATGTCCTCGGTCGTGATCAGCCCCTCGGTCGTCCCGAACTCGTCGATGACGATTACCATGCCGACCCGTTCCTCCTGCATCTCCTGGAGGAGTTCGTCGACGTTCTTGGATTCGGGGACGTGGAGGGTCGGTTCGATGAGGTCCCGGAGAGTCGCCGCGCCGTTCTCGCTGTAGAGATGTTCCCGAACCAGATCACGGAGCTGTACGATCCCGATGACGGTGTCCAGGTCGGATTCGTAGACCGGGACCCGTTCGTGGCCGCTCTGCGTACAGGTCTGGATCGCCTCCTCGATGGAATCCTCGGCGGCCACGGCCGTCACGTCGAGCCGAGGGGTCATGACCTCCTTCGCGATCGTGTTGTTAAAGCGGAAGATGCGCTGGAGCATCTGGCGCTCGTCGGCCTCGATGACCCCCTCGCGCTCGCCGGTTTTTATCAGGTTCTGGATCTCGTCCCGTGTCACGTAGGAGGTCTCGATGGCCGCGTGGCCGCCGGTGATCGTAATCACGTACCGCGAGATGACGTCGAAGAAGACCACGAGGGGATAGAGGACCCGCTCGGTAAGCGAGAGTGGACTTGCCACCGACAGAGCCCAGTCCTCAGTATGTTCGACCGCGTAGGATTTCGGGGCGATTTCCCCGAAGAGCAACACCAGCGCGGTGATCCCGAAGGTGGCCGCGAACACCGCCTGCCCCTGGGTGAGGTAGTAGCCCAGCAACGCCGTCGCGATCGAGGACATCGCGATGTTGACCAGGTTGTTCCCCACCAGGATCGTCACGAGGAGTCGGTGCGGGTCGGATTTGAGTTCCTTGACCGTGCCGGCGTGTTCGACGCCTTCCTCGTAGAGGGCGTCGATGCGATGCTTGGCCAAGGAGAACATGGCGATCTCCGAGGAGGAGAAAAAGCCAGAGAGTGCGACCAACACCAGGATGACGACCACGCCAGCGGCTGTCCAGGTGGTCGGGGAGACGGCGATGCCGAGGACCTCGGTTATAGCAGCAAGACTGCCCATCAACACCCAACGTTCCCGGGCCGAGGCCTAAAGGGTTTCTTCAGACCGCGGAGGACGTGACCGGACTCGGCAACGTTTTCCCGGGGGATCCCTCAAGCGTGGGTATGACCCAGGCCATACCGGAGGAACCCGCGTCGGTCGACGCGGACCTCACGTTGTATCGGTTGCATGGCTGCCCGTTCTGCGAGCGGGTCGTCACGACCCTCGATGACCTCGACGTGGACTATCACTCCCGCTTCATCGAGGCGATGCACTCCGAACGGGACCTCATCGAACGAATCGCTGGGAGTCGAGAAGTGCCGGTGATCGTCGATCACAACACCGGCGTCGCGATGGGCGAGAGCAGCCGGATCGTGAAGTACCTCTACAACACCTATCGAGGTGACCGGTAATGCGGCGAAAGGTAACCGAACTGCCCGAGACCGACCACGTGGAAACGGGCGAGGAGGCACCGGATTTCACCCGCCCGCTCGTCACCGACGAGTACTGGGAGGACGTCGCCCTCTCGGATCTCCTGGAGGACGGGCCGGTGCTGTTGGTCTTCCACCCGATGGACGGCGCGTTCCCGACGACCTACGTCTACAACGAACTGAAGGACCGGTCGATCTTCGACGGGCCGGCCCAGGTCGTTGGAATCACGATTTCGACGCCCTACGACCACGCCAAAACGATCGAGGAGCGGGGCATCGAGGCGATTCGCGGCCTGTACGCCGACCCCAAAAACGGCGTCGCCGCCGAGTACGGCGTGACCCACGACCTGGACGGCATGGCCGGCATCGAAGAGCCCCGCCTGGCCCTGTTCCTCGTCGAGGAAGACGGGACGATCGCCTTCGACTGGGTGGCCGAAGCCTGGCCGCAGTTCCCGGATTACGACGCCCTCGAAGACGCATTGGCAGACCTGTAGTCCCGCCATCTTTTCACCGCCGAAGGCCCATCC
>Ga0207714_1001515_pt1 | contig 14914 bp, 16 predicted proteins | sample PonA232FremontCA_2_FD_187270 | JGI IMG/M metagenome (GOLD analysis project Ga0207714, IMG submission 187270) | Marine sediment microbial community from Fremont, CA, USA - Pond A23 Sediment 2 (SPAdes) | ecosystem: Environmental > Aquatic > Marine > Unclassified | place: USA: Fremont, California... | reverse complement strand
ATAATAGCATGTAATTCGTTGGTCTCGGTAACCTCTGCCATGGAACCCTCATGTTTTATTCATTACCTTTTGTGCTAGTCGGTGCATGAGGGTTTCATAAGGGTACATCGCAAAGATAATCATTTTTAACGGTCTGCCGGATCACCCACCCACCATAAAAATCCCACTACCACCAAATGCGCGGTGGTAATGGGATCAAGATAAAGGGAAAAGCTAATATAAATCCGAAAGGACGAAAGATATTGGTCAGGTTCCTGTTAATCCGGAGAGTGATACCCGTTTAAGCTTTCTGTTCAAAGTACAGTTGGTTTGGTTAAGCGGTGATGCCATCCAGATTTAAATGGTTGTTTTTCTCCTTCTCATCGGGTATATCAAGGCTACATCTTTGCATATACGTATTTATCTGATGGGCAGTGACTTCTTCATTGTCTAACATTTCACCTGTTTCCGGATTCATGTATTCCCTTCCATTGATGGGACTCTGCTCATCAAATACAGATCCCGTCTCGTTGATAACAACTACCATGATCATTTTTCGTTTTTTGTTTTACGATTTGTTTTACTGCGATTTGATCTTATCCGCCCCTTAATAATTTTCTTTTAATCAGCGGGGACATTAACAACATTGACCAATAATTTTTAATTTTAAACCCGGGTCTTGCTGTTTTAGATCGGCCCAAAACTAATTGCGGGGCCTGGGATGGTAAAACCAAAATATTGGGATAATACGATTTTTAGCCAACGGGGTTGAAATGTTTATCTTTTGATTGTCAGCATTATATTGTTTCATTGATGATATCAGAATTACAATGCCAAAACAGCAAACGGATCATCTTTTTCAGTTGATTAAGTCGCTATCCAAATCCGAAAAGCGCAATTTTAAGCTTTTTGTCAATCGTTTGAGGAGTGGTGAAGGCACCAAATTTCTTCAGCTCTTTGAGCTATTGGAGAAGCAGGAGGAATATGATGAGAAGGCATTACTGGAGAAGGCCCGGGGCATTAAGCCGCAGCAATTGTCCAATTTGAAGGGGCATTTGTACAGGCAGTTGCTGCGGAGTTTAAGGTTGAAGAATGCCGCGGCAGATGCTGAGATCAGCATACGTGAGTTGATGGATCACGCCCGGGTATTGTACAATAAAAGCCTGTATCAACAAGCGCTGAAAATATTGGGAAAAGCCAAGCAGAAAGCAGCCCATCAGCGCAAGACCATTTTACATATGGAAATCGTGGAGTTTGAGAAAATCATTGAAATGCAATATATTAACCGGAGCCTTGAAAGTCGGGCCGATGAGCTCAACAGCGAATCCGATGAACTGGTCCGGCACATTGCTTCAGCCCAGCAATACTCCAACCTGGCGCTAAAACTCTACAGTTTGTATCTTAAGATCGGCTCGGCCCGGAACAAACGGGATATGTTGATGGTCAGCAGTTTTTTTAACTCCAATTTCAACCCCCCGGCCGATATCAACCAGTGTGATTTTTATGAACGCCTCCATATTTACCAGGCGTATGTATGGTATTATTATATCATCCAGGATTTTGTCAGGTGTTACAAATACGCTGTACGCTGGGTGGAGCTTTTCCGGGAGCGTCAGGGAATGATTTCGTTCCAGACCGATATGTACCTCAATGGGATGAACAATCTGTTAGGGGCCCTGCATATGTTGCGATATCACACCAAATTTGAGGAAGAACTGCAAAATTTGGAAGCTTTACGCCATGATGCATCAATTCCCTTTAATGACAACAATTTGATGCTGTATGATATGGTGGTCTATACCCACCGCATCAACCATCATTTTCTGGAGGGCACCTTCAGTGATGGCCTCTATTTGGTGGATGAGATCAATCGTTTCATCTCGAATTATTACCGCAAACTGGACAAACATCGGATATTGGTTTTTTACTACAAGATGGCTTCGCTTTATTTTGGAAGCGGCCATTTCCGTCAGGCTTTGCGCTATGTCAACGATGTGTTGAATTACCGAGACATATCCATTCGCGGGGATATCCACAGTTTTGCCCGGCTGCTGAATCTGGTCACTCATTTTGAGCTCGGCAACGATGAGCTGGTCGAATACCAGGTGCGATCTACCTATCGTTTCCTCTCTAAGATGGACAATCTTCAGGAGGTGCAGCGGTACATTCTGGATTTTCTCAGGCGGCTGGGGCGCATTGATCCGGATGAGCTGCCGCGCGAGTTTATGAGGCTCCGCGATAAACTGGTGACGCTCGAATCCAATCCCTTTGAGAAGCGGGCTTTTTTGTACCTGGACATCATCTCATGGTTGGAGAGCAAAATTCAGGGACGTCCTGTGCAGGATATCATCCATGAAAAAGCCCTCAAAGAAAGGCAGGCGGCCAGGGTATGAGCTCCAGGGCCTTGCCGGATATCTGAGGAGGCCACACGCTGTGGCAATGGCACCAGCCAACAGAATGATCAATGATGCCTGGATCTCTTATTTTAAGCCCGGCTGAGCGGAATCGGAATAAGTTGTTGACAGCCTTCTATCATCGTAGCACCAAACACCAAAGAAGCACCCCATGGATCAGCCCTGTTTAGAATTATGCTCCCAATATTGTTATTTAACCCCGCCAGATCTCCGCTATCAACAGGGTTTTTTGGAATTGGTGCGCGATTATTTACAAGCCGGGGAACAAATATATATCCGCCTGTATAAACCGGCAATGAAAGATTTTAATCGATATCTCAGGCACCTCGAACAGTATAGCCGGGGTAAAAACCTGCCCCCGCGTGAAGTGCCCTTTTCCACTTTTTGGCTGGGTGGTCCCGGAGGCAGGGTCTTGGGTAACCTGCGCCTGCGCCATATACCACTGAATGTATACGGCCATGTGGGTTACGATATCCGCCCCTCTTGCCGCCGGCAAGGCCAGGGTAGCCGGATGCTGGCACTGGGCCTGGAAAAAGCCCGGACCCTGAAGATCCCTCGCCTGAAAATCTCCTGCGATGAAAAAAATATCGCTTCAAATAAAATCATCGAAAAAAACGGCGGCCATTTCATCGAACGGATCTATGACCGAAAAACCCGACTTTTCGTTAACCGCTATTACATCGATCTGAAATGATCCCCCGGCTCTGATTTTCAAGGTATTCACCACAAAAAAACGCAAACCCTATAAACCATCCAACCCCTCTTTCTTCTCGCATTCCCCATTCACTCAATTATTTCTTCTCTTCTTCACTCAATCCCCCATTCACTCAATTACTTCTTCACTTTTTCCCCCAATCACTCCCCGCCTTCGTTTCAGCGGGGCAGGCATTCAATCATTTCCTCCCCGCCTTCGCTACGCTGACTCGGGGCAGGCATTCACTCATTCATTCCCCGCCTATACTTCGTTATAGCAGGGCAGGCATTTTCTCATTCCCTCATTTCTTCACGTTGCTCGGTGTTGACTTGCTGATGCATCTGTTTAAACTGGTTGCTGGAGATGACCACCAACACCGTGATGGCCAGAAGCAGCACGATCAATCCGCCTAAAAGTATTTTGTTGCTGGTTTTCATTCGGATAAAGTTTTATTAACGTTCTTTATTTCAAAATAATTTTGCTTCCAACATTGCATGATTTGCTTCCCTCTGCCATGGACCCCCCATGCTTTATTTATTGCCTTGTTGTGTAGGTCAGTGGATGAGGGTTTCATAATCTTTTCATTGTCTTTTTTGTGAGCAAATAGCGTATCAAAGGTGGCCGTCTTTAAATGATCCAGGGATAAGGGCATCAATATCTGCGGGCTTCATAGATTTGATGCAATTCTTTAAGGTCCATGTCCAGAAGTTCCATTTTCCTGAAAAATGAGGGCATATCATGGTGGATGAATTCCTGTTTTTTCAGTTCCCGGGCATTCTGGTATCCGCCTTCGGTTACAAAATAGCCAATACCTCGTTTATTGTGGATGATGCCTTTTTCCTGGAGGTAATTATAGGTACGGGTTACCGTGTTGGGGTTGACTTCCAGCTGCACGGCCATTTCACGGATGGATGGGATGCGGGCCTGTTCGGGCCATTTTTCCACCAGTATGTTTTCGATGAAATGGTCGGCCAGCTGAAGGTATATGGCTTGTTTTTCGTTGAATTCCATAATTACACCTGTCTTTCTTTCAGTTTAAAATAGGAAACAATCAGGAAGAAGGGAGCCATTAGGTACCAGAAGAAGGTTTTGGCGATGGCCGGGAGGGTAACTGTGAAAAATGCCGGTACCTGCTGGAAATATTCCGGTTCGAACCCGCCGTGTTCGGGCCATTGGCCTGCCATGATAAACTTGGTCATCAGGCTGGTAAAGATGGCGATGAATACCCCGATGAGGAACAGAGCCAGAAGGGTTTTAAGGAAGTTGTGCCCTCTGAAGTGACAGGCTCCTAAAAGAAAAACCGATTGCATCACCCAGTAGGTGCCGGCCAGTTGGATGAAATCCAGTTGAAGCGGGTTAAGGGGATGGAACTGGACACCAAACAGCCCGGCTCCAAGGCCTCCGCCCAAAAGGCCAATCAGGCCCAATACCAGGAAGGTAACGACCATGTATATTAAGGAACTTAGCAACCAGCGGGATAAGAATTTTTCAAGCGTGGATGCAGGGAGGCTAAGGTACTGGTAACTTTTTTCCGGGCTGTGCAATTCATGAAAGATTCGGCTGGTCAGGATGAATCCCCCGAAGAAGAAGATGGCCCAGAAAGTTTTTACAAACCCGCTGTAGATCACCTGGCCGGAGGCATAGGTCTGAACCAGGATGATCAGCAACAGGAATCCTGAGATGCCGCCCAGTGCAATAAGGGTGGCTTTGGCATTTAATGTGATGTATCGCCTGATCAGCAGGTATATTCGTTTGAGGCTTAAGAGGCTTTGGGTGTTCATATTGGTAGGTTTTGCATGTGAGACATAGGGTTTAAAAGACTGCACCGGGGTTGAATTCGGAGTTGATGGCTTGAGATTGACTGATGACCCCGTTGAACAACAGCTCCAGGTCGATCTGACTCTCCTGATGGCCTTTGTTGCGGGTAATGGCAGCCTTACCGTTGACCAGGTCTTCCGCATAGAGCAGGTCCTTTTCGGCTTCTTCTTCCCTGACAACCCTGAAGGCCAGTTTTTTTGTAATCTCGTCGGTCTTTTGGTGGAAGATGATGTTGCCCTTATCCAGAATGATCACCGGATCAATTAGGCTTTCCAGATCCCTGACCTGATGGGTGGATATCAAAAAGGCCCTTTCCGGGGTGATCGAAGCCGCCATGATCCTTCTGAACTGGCTCTTGGAGGGTATATCCAACCCGTTGGTGGGCTCATCCAAAATGAGCAGCCTGGAATTGGTCGCCAATCCGAAGGCCAGAAGGAATTTTTTCTTTTGCCCGTACGACAACGCTGAAAGCTTATCCCCCCCGTTGAGCCTGAACTCTTGCAGATGCTGTTCAAATTGCCCATGGTCGAAACGCGGATAAAAGATTCCGTGGATCTTGACGTACTCCCGGATGGAAATCGCCGGTAACTGAAATTCTTCCGGAATAATGTACACCTCCTGGAGCATGCCGGGGTGCCTTGACGGGGCAGGATGACCAAATACCTCACACTGGCCTGAATCGGGAAATAACAGGCCCATGATGATCTTTAGCAGGGTGGTTTTCCCCGCCCCATTCTGACCAAGCAGCCCATAAATGTTGCCGGGCTCGAGCTCCAGCGATAAATCGCTGAAAAGTGCTTTTTTTCTGTTATAGCCAAAATGCAGGTGATGGAGTTGAATCATGGTGTTTTTGTTTTATAGTGTAATAGTACATTAATACACTACAAATCTAAGTGAGTCAATTCAACTTTGCAAATTTTTTTCCAAAAAAGATGGGGATTTCTTGTGATTAGGCTGTTTCCGGCAATTTATAAACGATGGCATTGATGTTCATGCCGGCTCCAACCGATACGAAAACAATGTGGTCGCCGGGGTTGATGTGGTGATCTTCCATTTCGTTTTTCATAATCATATCGAGCATGGAGGGAATGGTTCCCACTGAGTTGTTGCCCAGGCGCGAGATGGTCATGGGCATTATCTCATAGGGTACATCACGGATGCCGTATAATTTGAAGAAGTTTTTTAGCATGGCTTTGTCCATCTTTTCGTTGGCCTGATGGATCAACACCTTCTTGATGGATTGCACATGGATGCCTGATTTTTCAACGGCTTCTTTCAGCAGGGGAGGTACGGTATTCAAGGCATATTCAAACTGCTTTCTTCCGTTCATCTTGATGAAGATTTCATCTCCCGGGTAGTTCGGGTTATTGGAATTGGCCATCCACATCAGGTAAGCTTCGTTGAGGGCATCACTACGGGAGGCGTAAGAAAGGATTCCCACCGGGGTGTCGCTGTTTTTGCTTTCCAGAACCACTGCACCTGCGCCATCGGCAAAGATCATCCCGTCGCGGTCATGGGGGTCAGAAACCCTCGAGAGTGCTTCAGATCCGATGACAAGGATTTTGGTGGCATCGCCCGATTTGATGTAGTAGTTGGATTGGATCAATCCCTGAACCCAGCCAGGACAGCCGAATAAAAGGTCATAGGCTACCGCCCGCGGATTATGAATGCCCAGTTTGTGTTTTACCTTGGAAGCTATGCTGGGTATGGTGTTAACGCTTCCTACCCCTTTTTGCACATCGGCAAAATTATGCGCCACGATGATGTAGTCCAGCTCTTCCTGGTCTATTCCGGCATCCTTTATGGCTTCCCTGCCCGCCATATAGGCAATATCTGAATTGACCTGTTCATCTCTCAAATATCGGCGCTCCTGTATGCCGGTGATCTCATAAAATTTTTGTATGATTTCCTCGTTGGGCTTGTCCATCTTTTTCCCCGATTCATCATAAAATTCGTTTTCGGAAAAATCTGAATTTTTTACCACCCGATCGGGTATACTCCTTCCTGTGCCCGTGATAACTGTATAAATATTTGATTGCGCCATAGTTGGATTGATTATGCTTGAAAATAAACGGATGCTCAACCAGAGTGCAAAAATAAGGGATTATTTTAAAACTAAACAAACATTGACCCAGTATGTTTCAGATATTTTTTCTGTTTTAACCGCTATCCAGATCGTTATTTCAGTTTGCATTTGCCCTCTGCAAAGGATTCATCCCTATTGCCGGATTTTACCATGGCTATTTATGAATGTATTGATTTTTTGGTTTGCTATCAGTTTGATATGACCCCCTCAATGGATCAAGCATAGAAATATGCAGGGTCGCGCTTAAAGCATTTAAATCCGATATCCAAAAACGATGCTTGCAACTAATTGCAGCCTTCCCGAAGCAATAAGCAGCATAAAGACTGCACTTAAAGATTAAGTTTTAAACAAGATCTTAAGATTGTCTAATAAAGGCATATTCAATATGGAATATCTGGAAAAAGAACGGCTCGTAGTCAAATTGTTTGTCAGTTTTATTAAAAAAAGACCCGGTTTGGCCGGGTCTTTTTCGCATTTTGTCTGATAAATCTTAGGTGTATTAAAGGCTTTAAAAATCTTTTATCTGGGGCGATGTGTAACTACAGGGTGTCCATCATCACGGCTACGGCAATGAACAGGTCAGTGGACAGCACGGTCAGCACATTCATCCCCAGTGCGGGAATCAGTTTGGGCGTGTTGTTGCCATGTCGCAATGCCCCCAGTACGGCTTTGTAAGCAAAGGGCATGGGTATAAGGGCCAGCATGAACCATGGGGAAACCACATTAAACAGGGCTGCTCCGATAATCACACCAAAAGTGGCTACCATCCCGAGGGTATAAACATAGGCGGCTTTTTTTCTGCCCAGCCATATCACCAAATGTTTTCTTCCCCCGAGTTTGTCTGCTTCCACATCGGGAAATTCATTGATCAGCAACAGCAGGGCGGTAAGAATGCCGGGAGGAATGGACATGAGCAGAACGTCGGTAGGAAACAGTTCACCAATGCTCATGTGGGGGTTGCCGGTCATAACCACATAGGATCCCAAAACCACAAAGGTTCCCAGTGTTAAACCCGAAAAAAGTTCGCCCAGTTGCATTTTGGCCAGGATATTGGTGTAAAATAGAATGCTGAATGCACCCATTCCCGCCAAAACAAAGATGATCCAGTGTACAAAGATGCCAAAGTACAGGCCGATGGAGGTAGAAATCAAAAGGGTCGTGACTGCCGCCCTGAAGACGCTTTTCTCCGAGAGTTTCCCGGAGCTCAACACGCCGCTGCCCCCACTGAATGGTGTGCGCTGGGTGTGATGGTCTATTTTGCTGTGGTTGTCTGAATATTCATTGAACAGGTTGACCGAGATGTGGGAAGAGACCACCCCAATCATCAACATCATGGCATGCCATGGATTAAAAGCAGTCCCTTCCGGGTGGTATTTCCATCCAAAGGCCAGACCGATGGCCACCAGTAAAACGGCCAGGATAAGAAAAGGGGCCCGCATTTCAGCGAGCCACAATTTGATGTGTTCTCTTTGACGCATGTTTAAATGGTTTTCCGTTTGATGTTGTCTTTTGCCCCGCGGGGCTTGATATATAATTTGTTTATAATCAATCTGATGACTTTGAATGGTTGTGCCTGTTCTTTGCTTTAAAAGGGATGTTTGTTCGATGAACAGGCTACTTTGCCAAAGATTCCGGTGTAAATATAAACAAATCTGTTTGAATAATGTTTGCCCATTGCAATAAATCGGGTGAAAGTCAGATCCCGTTTTTCAGCCCCTTGTGCTAAAATAAACAGGGAAGAACGAAAGGCCGGTTCAAGGGAAAGTCCGGTATAACAGGCTGGAAATTCGGGGGGTGGAGGGGCAGGCGACAGGTTGAGCTAATTGGTTGAGGCGTCAAAGGCGAATAATTTTATTCCTATACCAGAAACGTGTGGCTTTATTCCATTTGATGCATATAGACCGGAATGACCTCCAGTCCTTTTTGATCCATCTTTTTTCGAACGCCCGCAAAGTCGTTGGTAAATCCAAGAAGGAACCCTCCACCGCCGGAGCCGCATAGTTTCAGGTAGTAGTTTTGTTGGTCCAGGCCTTCTTTCCATAACCGGAAGAACCCTTCCGGGATCATGGGCCGGAAATGTTCATATTGATAGTGGGAGAGTTCCTGCAGGGTTTGAAAGAAGGTGGGGGCATGTCCGTGGATGATGGATTGAATGGCTGAATTGGTCAGGTGGATCAGGTGGTCGATATCGATGCCCTGGCCATTGTTTTGTTTGACCTTTTCCAGGAAAATATTGACCAGCGGACCGGTTTCCCTTTTCCGTCCGGTATTGAGCAGGAAGACGACAAAGTCCGGATTTTCTGCGGCCATATTGATGCCTGCTTGTTGAACCTGTCCAACCCCTGAGAAAAGCAGGGGTTTTTTGATGTAGGCGTTCAAGGGGTCAATCCCTGAGCTGGTTCCATGGTAAAATGATTCCAGTTGGGCCAGGGCCGCCTTGAGATCAGGTATATCCCGCTCGCTAAGGCTGGAAGAATCGGGCGCACCATCCACATATTGCTGGTATATGGCGGCAATAAGGGCCCCCGAGCTACCCACTCCGTATCCTTGGGGTATGCTGCTTTCAAAATATAAACCCCTTCTGAGGTCCCGGGCAAAGGCTTCCAGGTTAAACGGGCTCAGCAACCGGCCCTGTTGGTTTAACTCTTTAATATAGCCCAGCAGATTGTATAGGTTAAGGTTGGATTGTTTGGCAAAATCATAGTTGGTGTAGTTGTCGCGGTGAATAAATTTCAGTGCCCCGTTGAAATGGCTGTAGGGAACCGTAAGGGCCATGCTGTTGCGGATAACCGAGTATTCACCGAACAAAAGGATTTTAGCGTGGTATAGGTTGCTGGGAATGTTCATAGGATTGTTTTCGTGTTTTACAGCTCGAAAGTTGCGGGAATGCCCTGATAGCCTTGGAAGTCTCCGTTTGCCCTGGGGTATGGTAGAGCCCGTCAGAGGTCCAGCCGCTCAGGTCCTTTCCCTGTGAAATCATGGATCATTCTGGCGTTTTCAAACATAGGATCTATTTTTTGGTCAAGCCATGACCTGACGCGTTCTTTTTCATGAATGGGGTAAATGATGTGGACATTGGGACCGGCATCAAGGGTGAAGGTGATGCTGGTACCCGAGGATGCCCTGAAAGCCCTTAATTCATCTATCATTCTGAGGCTGCTTTCATTAAGCAGCAGGTAGCCGGGATTGGAAGAGAGCATCAGGGCATGCAGGCTCAAAGCTTCCTGTTCAGCCACCTGGCTGAAATCCTGGAAATGGCCTTCCTTCAGGGCCCGGGTGATTTTTTCTATATGGTCTGCTGCTTGCTGGATCCGCGCCTGCTGGTAGGGATGGTCCTGCATCAATTGATGGCCCTGGGAGCTGCTGATCTTTTTAGGTTGGCTGGAAGTGATCAGGACGGTGTCATGGAGAAATGCAAGGTTATCGTCGACAGGAGCGGGCAGGGGTTGGGCATATTCATCGGAACCGGAGTTGTCCTTTTCATCGACGCCGGAGTTGTCCTGGCCCCATCTCACAAAGTTGCCATATACCGAGCGGCTTGCACTGCCCGATCCGAGCCTTGCCATAAACGAGGCCTTCCGGAAAAAGGCTTCCGGCGACAGGTGTTCTTCCTTGAGGCGTTGCTCAATAGAACATATCGACAGGGCCAGGGCGCTCATCGACGAGGCACTGGATGCCATCCCTGCTGAATGGGGAAAATTGTTGTAACTGTCCATGTGCAGGTCCAGCTGATCCAGAAAAGGAAAATAAATACGCAGGTTTGCCATGTAGTTACGAATGCGCTCGGCAAAAGCCTGGTTTTCTTCCCCGTCAAAACGAAACCACATTTGCCCCTGGCTGTGCCTGGCGCGGGTATAATGTATTTTGGTGTGGGTGCTCAGGTGGCTTAATGTCATGCTCAGAGAGGGATTGAGAGGCTTTTGCTCTGCCTTTTTGCCCCAGTATTTTACCAGGGCTATGTTGGACGGCGCTTGCCAGCCTACTGATTTGGGTAAGGGGGATATCTTCCTGGGCTCAATTTGCAAGGCTTCATCCAGGTATTTATCTTGCTCCATAGATGCGGCTTTTTTGTGTTTGAGTTTTTGCGCTCGTTTGATTTAACCTTTCTTTTGATGTTTTTATCGGTATAGTGACTTATTAACGCTTGTAAAGCCTCATTCTATTAGGCCTTTTATCAATTCCTCTTGCAGATTCCTCTTGCAATTCGATCCAAAAAAACCATAATTTATTCATGGCCTTGTTGTGAGGGTCCCAGCATGTGGGTCTCATTTGCAGACTTATTGGATTTGTTTGTTGCCACGCTCCCTTTGACCAGTTCATTCCAGGCAAAGAGGGTTTCCATGCGGTGTTGTTTGAAGTAGGCTTCCAGGTCGGTACGGCGACCCGACCAGGTGGCCAGTATAAAATCGCCGCCCCATGCTCCCAGCGATTTAATCGTACCGGGAAAATCCCGGAAGTGTTTTTCTTGCACGGGGGTGGCGTTAATGGCCCGGGCAATAACAGCTTCATGTTCAGCCAGGGCCTGCTCAAATTCTTCAATCCGCGTGCTGTTCAATATGCGATGGTTGATGGCGCTGATTTTTTGAATGGATTTGTCCAACAGGGAGTCGCCGTGCGAATTCGCCATGTAGCGTGTCACCTCCTTATTGGAGTGCTGTTTCCTTCCGGTATAAATAAAAAAGAGGTTGGTGGTGAAAGGCAGCTCGAGGTCCACTGGATGGATGGAAGGCGTGTGGTCGGTGTGGCGATATAAGATGGGTTGGTCACTTTGAGCAGCAGCAATGTCATAGCCCGATCCCTGGTTGATCTGGTGGTTCAGGATAAAAGGATCGATGTTGAGCCAACGGGCCACATTGGCAATCAAGGTGGAACTGCTTCCGAGGCCCCAGTTCAGGGAGAAATCCAAATGCGCCTCCACCCGGTATCCAGAATTAGAAAAGGTATCCGGGGCCTGCTCCCGGGCTTTGCGAAGCAGATTTTGCAGGTAGAGGGCTTTGGTTTGATCACTGGTTTGGATGATCCGGAAGCGATCGGGATGAAAACGCGCTTCAAAAAAGAGCTGGTTCTGAAAATGACTTTGCCAGATGATTTGACGGGTCTCTTTCAGGGGCTCAATATGAAGGGACTGTCCGCGGTTCAGGGGCAGGGCTAAAGCCTCTGCCCCTCGTAGCACAAGGTATTCCCCGGTCAGTAAAAGTTTGCCATTGGAGTGAATATCATATATCATAATTCTCCGTCAATGAATGCTTTGACTTTGGAATAGGACACTTCCTGGTTTTTAAAATGGTTTTTGATTTTGTTTTTCATTTGTTCATCAACATTCAGGGACATCAGGATGTTGTCGAGGTGAAGTTTCATGTGGCCTTTCTGTATTCCGCTGGTTATCAATGAGTGAATGGCACTAAAATTGCTGGCCAGCCCGACGGCGGCAGCAATCTTCATCAATTCCCGGGCAGAGGGATGGCCAAGTATTTCGAGCGATCGCGCAGCAAGGGGATGCAGTTGGGTTAAGCCTCCAACCGTGCCCAGGGCCAGGGGCATCTTCAAGCGGAAAATGAAGGTGCCCTCCTGCACTTCGCATTGGGAAAGGGATATGGTGCGGCCTTTTTCAACGGCAAAGGCATGGGCCCCGGCTTCAACCGCCCTGAAATCATTGCCTGTTGCAATAACCAAAGCATCTACCCCGTTCATGATGCCTTTGTTATTGGTTACCGCCCTGGATACACTGCTATTGGCAATCTCAATGGCTTTACAGAATTTGTTGGCCACCTCGGCCCCGCTCAGGGTATCGTCGAGTGCTTCAAGGGCATCCACCGGACAGGTTGCTTTCATCTGCACCTGCGACTCCGGGGTATAATTCGAAAGAATCGCCATGATGATCTCCAACTTCCCGGGATCATGGCGCTCACTTTCCTCTTTCAACTCCCGGGCGGTCTTTTCCAGAACAGAATTGATAAAATTAGCCCCCATCGAATCCACCGTTTCAAAGGAAATGCCGATTTGCCAGTAATTCTCCAGGTCATCGGTCCGGTCAGAAAGCCATATTTCCCGAATGCCCCCTCCTCTCTGTTCCATGTTGCGGGTTATATCAGAAAGGCGATCCTTCAGGGTCTCCTTGAACTTGCGGTAAAGGGCCTCCAGATCTCCCGGTCTGCCATACCACATAAAATGCACATGCCCCCGTTTGAGCGTTGAAATATCTTCCGTCTGAAAACCCCCGTGCTGATACCAAAATTTAGCGGCTTTTGAAGCAGCTGCTATTACAGAACTTTCTTCAGTGACCATCGGGATGTGGTAGAGGTGATTGTCGATCAAAAAGTTGGGGGCAATCCCGAAAGGCAGGTGATAGTTGGAAACCGTATTTTCACTGAATTGTTCAAACCGTTTTTGAAGCGCTTCGTCTCTATAACGGTAACTTTTCAATGCATTGACAAATGATTCGGAATCATCTGTCAATTCTGCAAGCCGCTTCAGTTTTTCTTCCCTGCTCAGCTTGCTGAAACCTTCAATATAGTTATGCCTTTTCATAGTGTAAAGTATTTAGAGAACCCGTAAATAAGCATAAGCAATCTTTAATCCCTCTAATTGGCCCCCGGTAAATTTTTTCAGGGATTGATAATCTTCCCGGGCGTATTTGAGGAAGGTGGAAGCCATACCGTAAACGGCGGGCATTTTACTTTTGGTAATCAGGTAATACCCATCGAGAAAGTTTTTGATCCCGCCTGAGATGATCAGGCTTTTTGTTTGAATGGCCTGGTCATCGGCCAGGAGCTGGTTGACATTGAAGGTCATTTCTTCGGCCGTTTGGCCGATATAGGAGAGGGGTTCCATCAGGCTTTTGCGGGCACTTTCATCTCGCAGGAGTTCAAGCTTGGCAAAATTGGTTCCCCCAAATGCACCATATTCAACAGCAGCCAAAGGCAATTGGAGCAATGCCCGCAGGCTTTCCAGCCCCATTCCCTGGCCCACTTCTTTGACAATGATGTGGAAGGGCATCTGCCGAACCAATGCGCGGATGGTCTCAAGCGGTGGCCGGGATATCACATCGCCTTCCGGTTGAAGCCATTCCTGCAGCGGGTTGACATGGACAATCAACCCATCGGCTTTCAAAAGGCTTACCAGATCCTTGATGGTTTGCAGGTCGCCTTTGTTAAGGAATTCTTCCACCTGGGCAATGCCCATGTTGGCATAAAATGGCTGATCATCTCCAATAACACCCCGCAAATTAAAATCCGGCAAATGCTTTTCGTTTTTCAGCAAAATATGACAGGATCCCAGGCCCATACCCAAACCATATTCGCCGGCCAGGCGCGCCAGGTTGTGGTTGATAAACCCTGCCATCCTGGTGCCGCCGGTCATGCTTGAAACCCACAGGGGCGCCCGAAGGGTCTTATCGCCAATGGTCGTTGCCGGTAAGCCGTCTTTGGGGTGGCCATTCAGCAGCGGTTCATAGGCAAAACGGTTGTCCTTTTCGATCTGGCCGGTCTGGGTCTGCAATGCCAGGTTGATATGGTCCGTTTTTCTTTGTTCCATAACGTCTTTTCTTTTTACCCCCCCCCGCTTAGCGGGGTCGGTTTTTTTTCAACCCCGCTTAGCGGGGTCGGTTTTTTTTCAACCCCGCTTAGCGGGGTCGGTTCTTTTTCAACCCCGCTTAGCGGGGTCGGTTCTTTTTTATCCCCGCTTAGCGGGGTCGGTTCTTTTTTATCCCCGCTTAGCGGGGTCAGGTTTTTTTCAACCCCGCTTAGCGGGGGTCGGTTCTTTTTTATCCCCGCTTAGCGGGGTTGAAAATTTTTTTACCTCTGTTTCGCGGTCGGTTCATTATACAATTGAGCGTTCAAAAAAGCAACATATTTAATAAACGTAAGGATCATACACCAGGATGTGTCAGAGTCCAATTTTTCTGCTGATAACCAGTCTTAAAAC
>Ga0207714_1001514_pt1 | contig 14918 bp, 24 predicted proteins | sample PonA232FremontCA_2_FD_187270 | JGI IMG/M metagenome (GOLD analysis project Ga0207714, IMG submission 187270) | Marine sediment microbial community from Fremont, CA, USA - Pond A23 Sediment 2 (SPAdes) | ecosystem: Environmental > Aquatic > Marine > Unclassified | place: USA: Fremont, California... | reverse complement strand
GCCGGACGAGGACGAGATCAAAGACTTATGGAACGGGGCCGAAACCGTGGGATTGCACCGCCTGACCGGCATCGCCCTAAAGCTGGTGCTACTGACCGGGCAGCGTTCCGGTGAGGTTGCCGGTATGTCGGAGCACGAGATCGAAGGGAAGGTCTGGACGATCCCCGCCGAGCGCCGGAAAACTGGCACTGCGCATACGGTCCCGCTGTGCGATTCCGCGCTTGAGTTGCTACAGGCCGCGCGGGCGGAGGCCGACCGACTGGCGAAGCGCCGCAAAAAGCGCACCGCATACATCTTCGACACCGGGCGCGGCGAGCCGATCACAGTAGCCGCCCTCGCCCGTGGCGCGACCCGGTACCGCAAGGAGCTTGGAAACAAGGAACCGCACTGGACTCCCCATGATCTTCGGCGGACATGCCGCACCGGGCTGGCTGCCGCTGGTGTCTCCGAAACCGTCGCTGAGGCCGTGATCGGGCATACCCGGCAGGGCATCGTCGCGGTGTACGACCGGCACCGTTACGAACGCGAGAAACGCAAGGCCCTTGAGCAGTGGGAACGGCGGTTATTGCTGATCGCGGCCGGCGAGCCGGTTGAGGAGGACAACGTGCATAGCATTACGGAACAGCAAGGATGAAAGACCTAGAGAACCGTCTGTCCGAAATCGAGGGAATCGCCGACCAGGGGGTAGCGCACGATGATGCGCTGGCTCAATCGATGGGGCGCGAGTTGAAAGCCCGCGTGCGCGATATGCGGGACTTCATTGGCGAGGGAGGCGAGGCGGCAATCGCTGCCTGCTGGATGTACGACGCGCAGGAATTGCGGGCGGAACTGATATTCACCATGACCGACCCGGATGCTTCGCGGATCGGAATGGGATCGCTCTACAAAACGGATAATACGGTTGCCACCGCGGCCGCCTCTGGTCGACGCTTTTTTCGGAAGCAGGCTGAAAAGGCACGAAAATCACGCAAGCGCACGTCAGGACTCAAGGTGCGCGGATTGGTTCCGTTCCGAGAGTTCGCTGCCACCGAACTGTGCGACCGGCTTGATGCGGATGGTCAGTTAGTCCACGAGCATATGGACGAAGAGGAATTTCGCATTACCCGCAATGGCGATCATATTGTGATCTACAGCTATACCACCGACGAAGAGACGACTCTCCCCGCCGATCAGCTTCGTGCCTACCTGAACCGCGCCCGTAACAGTTAACCGGGCTAGCGTTTTTCGCCATGCTCGAATGGCCTCGCACTGACACACGAGGCCATCAACATGCCATCAAGCCACTCTTGGAAGCAGAGTGATACCGCGGGGTACACGACCCCGGAAGCGGCGGCATATCTGCGGAAATCTCCCCGCACGCTGATCCGCTGGCGAAACCAGCGTGTAGGACCGGCCTGGACCAAGGTCGGCCACAAAATCATCTATCAGCCGCGCGACCTCGACGCCTACCTCGAAGCGCACCGCGTTGAGCCGGTGCGGGAGGTGTCGGCATGAGCGGGCGTCAATCACTCCGCAAAGCCATCGACGCCACCTGCAAGTCGTGTATCTACGACGAGCTATCCGGTCTCGGCACATGGCGTGAACAGATCGCGCGTTGCACCTGCACGGACTGCCCGTTATGGCCAGTCCGCACGGGACCGGAGGCCGGACCCTACCGGAGGGCCATCGTGGACGAAATCATCCGCCACGACCCCGGGAGGGCTCATCTGAATGGTGCATAAAGAAAACCCCGACTGGCGGGCCGGGGTTCAGGGAAGCGGACAACTGCCGATGTCCAGGTTGAAGGATAGCACAACGCACGTTGCGTGCATCCATCGACTGGGGCGCGGCATTGGGGGTGCCTGATGGCGGGCAAGAAACCCCGGCGCGATCAGGCGCATGTGCGGCTCTACCAGCACGAACTGGAGTCCGCCGCATACAGATCCCTTTCACCGGACGCGCGTTCCCTTTTGGTCGAGCTGCGGTCTTTCTACACCGGCCGGTCAAACCGCGTTCACATGTCCCTGCGGGAAGCGATGCGCCGGCTGAATGTCGGCCGCAGGCGCGCGCAAGGCGCAATCAACGAACTCATCGACCGCGGCTTCATACGCCTTCTGACACCTGGCGCCTTTCACCGGAAGGTTCCGCACGCACCAGAGTACGCGCTGCTACATGAACCGCTCGATGGTGAACGGGTGCCGGAGAAGCCATTCATGCGGTGGCAGCCGGAGGAAAGCTCCCATGGATAACACCGGAAGCCAAAAAATCACGATGTACACAGTGAACACCGTCGGTGTACGTGGCGTACACCGTGAATCGGTCTCGATGTACATGGCGTACACCGTCGATGTACATGGCGTACACCGTCACGGCCCAAATCCGCATGACCTCGGTGTACATGGCGTACGCACAGATAGTTACCACTGGGAGGGGCTATGGCGGTAAAGGATGAAGCAAGGGATCTGGTGGGCGGTGGCGCACTTGGGTGTCCATGCGGCGGCATGGCCTATCCGAAACAGAGCCGATGCCGTAACGCGCTGCTGGTCTGGAAGGAATGCGGCTCATGTGGCCGATGCGGGCGCTTCGCCCTTTCCGTGGACGGCGCTTTAGTGGCCGAGGGCCCGCAGGCGCAGGCGAGGTACGAGGAGATTGAACGATGCTGATGCAAAACACTGTGAACCATGGTCGCAAGCATTGCGACCGTTGCCAGCGCCGCAACCGTTGCCAAAACGGCACGGCTGCTAACGCGGCAATCGTTACCGGAACGTTCACGGAAAAGGAGACTGATCGATGTTCATAACCCGAAGTGGCAGGCCCGCCGTGGGCCAGAAAATCGAAGTGCCGGGGCATGGCCTCTGCACGGTCGAGTCCAACGATGACCCGTCCGTGGTCAAGTTGCGGACGTTCAACGGAACAACCTTCCGAATCGGCGAGCGGACGCTGCGCCTTGCCCTCCTCTAGGCGGCGGGCGAAGACGTGAAACCCACGCAATCCACATAAAGGAGACAGGCACATGGGTTTATTCAGAAGGATGCGGCGAGCGATTGCACCGGGCAGCGCCTACGCCGAAGCGGTGCGCTGCCTGTATGAACATCCGCTCGAAGGCGCGGGCGTGTTCCGGGTGTCACCGGACACCAGCCGGAAGGCGAAGGAACAGGAACACATTCGCCCGCGCAGTAAGGACGAGGCCCCGTTCATGGCGATATGGACAGCGGCCCCGGCTCATCTCAAGGGCTGGGCGGTCGGTCGCCTGTCCGTCCATGCGCCCGAACTGGCGGCGGAGATTGAGCCGGAGGTACCAGCGGCGGAGGTTTGGCACCTCAGGACGCTCGGGCGACGGGGCCGGTATCTGGTCGCGGACGTAGAGACCGGCGAACTGGTCGATCCTCATACCGCCGAGCCCCTGCCCGACGTGACCACCGACCGCGCCGGCAACGTGGTTCACGCCGACTCGGGCGAACGGGTGGACATGGGCTGATGAGCACGGCCCGCCTCGACAGCCTGCGCGAGCTCGCCGCCGAACATGACGGCGAGTTGAGCGCGTGGCTTGAGGCGGGCATCGAGCGCTGGCGCGAAGGCGAAAGCCTCGACCGCGCTCTCGGCGTATGCGGCACCGATGCCGTGCGCGAACGTGACCTCGCGATCCGGCGGGCGGCGGCAATCGCCAACCCTGACGGCCTGAGAAAGCCGCACACACTCGCGGGCGACCTCGAAATGGAGATCCGGCGATTCGAGGGCGTGAAGTGGAAACGCTGTCGCCATATGCGCGACCCGAACCTTTCCCCGTTCGATCGTGCGCTGTTCGACGCGCTCCGCGCCTGCGATCAGTCGGGGATTTCGATGCTGCGGAGCCAGCGGCGTCTCTACGATCTGATCCGCTGACAAACTCGCCGCGCTCTGTCAGTCAAAGCCTGGCAAATTGAGCATACCGAACGACATTGGATGAGGAAGTAAATGGAACCGATTCAGGCGCTCATGGGCGCGGGCTTTCTCCACGAAGACCCGCGCGACCTTCGCGACGCAGTACCCGATATTCTCGCGAACAAGGCTGGCATCCGTGACAAGCATATGCACCCGGTGGCACGTCGGCTGCTCGCGCAGGGCGTGACCCTCACCGACATCGCGGCAACGATCGGTCGCGAGATCAAGGGCGCACAGGGCGAGCGGGATATCTCGCCATTCAACGCCGCCGACTTCGCGATCACCACCGATGACATGGCCAAGGTGCTCGCGGATTCCGTCGAGCGGATCATCTCGCAGAGCTACGGCGGAGCGCGTGACCACCTGAGCCTTGTGACCCGGATCGCCACGGGCGATTACAAGCCGGTCCAGCTTCCCGAACTCGACGTCGATGACGACCTTTCTCGCGTGTTCGAGGGCGGAGAGGATGATCTTGAGATGACCGGCGTATCGATCACCGGAGGCGAGAAGGCCAGCCTGAAGACCTTCGGCCGGGCGCTGGCGATCAGTCGCCGGGTGCTGCTTTCCGACCATGAAGGATCACTCGATCTGCTCGCGCGGCGTCTTGGCGATTCGGCGGCCCGGAACGAGGCGAACGAGGTGTACAAGATCATCTCGGATAACCCGACGCTCGAAGATGGCAGCGCACTCTGGAGCGGCGACAGTTTCGTCAACAGCGGCGAAACCGGATTGACGGCGGAGGCCCTGCGCCAGGGCATGGCGGCCCTGCGAAACCAGAAGACGGTCGGCGGACACTACGGCAACTTCAGCCCCCGCACGCTTCTGGTGTCACCGGCCAAGGAACAGACCGCACTCGAACTGGTGCGATCGATCAGCACAAGCGCACCACGGCTGCGGGTAGTCGCATCGCCCTGGTTGAGCGATGGCGCGGTCTATTTGTTCGCGTCACCGGACACGGCGCCGGTTATCGGTCTGCTCACCCTCGACGGCGAGGATGCGCCTTCGGCGTCCGTCACACCGCGGCGCGACAATATACACCGACGGCAGATTCTGCAGATTTGGCAGGACGTTGGCGCGACCGCGGTCAGCCGTCGGGGCGCCGTGAAGGTGACTGTCTAAAGAATGGTCAGGTCCTGGGCCATAAAGCGTATCTCCACGATGCGCGAAAGCCAGCGGGTTGCGGTCATGGCCCGTGCGGCAACGGGGGGTAAGAACAGAGGGCCCCGAGCCGGTTCCGTGCGCCCTTCCTGTAGAGGGCGCGACACCGGCACTTACACACGACCGTTCGCAGGGATGCGGGCGGCATCTTAGGTACTCCTGGCCATGGGGGCTTGCGGGAACGCGGCGACGCGAGCTTTGCCAGTTTTTGAGGAGCTGATATGACCGGCACCACCACCACTGGCCCGATGCGGATATCGCAGACGCAGCTCGCCGGCGCCCTCGGCGTTGATCGAACCTCGATCACGCGCTGGCAAAAGCAGGGCCTTCCCTATATCGCCACGGGTCGCGGCCAGTCCGCCGAGTACATCCCGGCGCTCGCGATCATGTGGCGAACCGGCGTATCGGTCGCCAAGCGTGCCGACCTTCGGCCGCGGCCCGAGGGCGCGGTCGATCCGGTCGCCCTCGCCCACGCGCTTGACGACCCCGGAGAGCGCCGCAGTCACGACACGATCGTTGCCGAGTTGAAGGCTTGCGGCGTCGGCGTCACCCGCCGGCAGTTCGAGGCTCGCGCGACCTACTGGCGCGGCGTACTGGACGGCCACCGTCAGCGACACGAAACGGGAGCGTAACCGATGGTCCGAGACATGAGACTCGGTGTACGGATTACCAGCGATGACCGGGGAGCCATGCTCGACCACCGCATGAACCGCGAGTCTGCGAGGCGGGCACGGCTCGATTGCAGGTCGTCTCGGGGCAGACTCGCCGCGCTGGCCGGCGGATTGCTCGGGGCGGTATGCCTGTCCGTCACCCCTGCCGGTGTCTCTGGTGGGTATGCGATGGGAACGGCGCTGGTGGCGCGCCGATGATCGAGGCCCGAGCGAGGGGTATGTATGGACACCCGCAAGTTAGTCGCAGCGGTGCAGACAAGGGCTGTGACTCAACCCAAGCGGCCGCAAGTGGTTCGCGTTCCCTGCGGGCTCCGCCACGGTCCTTCGCGGCGGAGATTCCTTACCTGTGAGGTCGGCCCATGCAGTGCGGCCCGATATCAGGTGGAAAGGTTGACGATTAGCCCGTCGAGGGAGGAACCCGGTCCGTACTCGATACGGATCGCGTAACCTTTCACGCTACCGTCGGTATCTATATCCGCCTTAGTCACCTCGGTAAATTCGGTAGTCCCGCCTGTATCTTTCTTGACTGTGGTCACAACAAGCTGGCCTTGCCCGTTATCGTCCACCAATTTCCATGAGCTCGTTTTCGTGCCGTCGAAAGTATCTCCCGTCGTCTGGAGTCCGGACGTCCCATTACTTTCCTCGTAAATAGTGGTGCTCGCGAAGGTTCCACCTTCACCAATGGTCGCCGAAGCGGGAATTCCGGCTCCAGTTGCTAGCTGCTCGTACGTGATGGTACTTCCGTCTTGCAGCGTACGCGCGAATTGGAAGATCAAATCATTGCCGACAGTCCAACAGTTGTCAGTGTCAACAACAGTAGTATCGCTACTCCCGTCGCTAAAGGTGACCGTAAGCGTGAGGCCAGTATCTAGGTGGGTCTCCCCATCTATGCAGGGACTGTCAGTTGGTTTGGTGTCTGGAGTGATGCGCGACAAATCAGCTGTGTACTGATTCCCGTTGTTGTCTTCGCCGTCGAGCGTGAAATTTCGGCTGACCCCTTGTTGTCCAAACACCGCGAACTCGAGGTCATATGGGCCTTCTGGTGCAGATGCGGTGGTACTGCCACCGCCTCCGCCTCCGCCTCCGCCACAGGCGGCGAACAACGGGAGCACAAGGCTGATGATGGCGATGCGCATTGTTGTTTTGTGCATGAAATCCCCCTCCCAATTGGGTTGTCGTCTCAGTTAGGACGACGAACCGACGGTAGCACAGGGTGTGGAATCGAGGTTGCAAAAAGCGCCAACGGCGACGGCGAGGCGTGCGAGTCGCTGCCCTGACGCAGAAAACCCCGCCAGGGCGTGCCGTGGCGGGGCCTGTGAGCCGCTGTGACGGGCCGTGTGCCCCTACCCCTGCCAAACGCCCCCGGCAAGTCCCCTTCATGGTCCCAACCGTCGCCGTGGGCGACGATCACTCCTGTTTCGTGTCGATCTTCGCCAGCTCGTGCCAAGCGTTGTCGCCAGGGGCGCGGTACTCGACCCGCTCTGCTCGCCACAAGTCGGCCCGATCCGGGATTTCATCCATCGCGCCAGTCCCGTTCATCATTACGCTTACGGCCCCGAATCGGACGTTCAACTGAGCGACTAGGTATAGCCCCTGCTCAGACAAAGCGAAATACAACAGCCCGGGCTGGTAGCTATGGCCCGTCTCGGGCGCCTGTTCGCCAAGCGGACACGGAATCCGGATATCCCCGCTGATCTGAGCTGCCTGCCGCTGGAATTGCGTCGAGCAGTAGAATCCGGCGCTCCCCTCGTGAAGCACCAGGAGGCGGCGCGACTCCTGACCCTCCCGTGGACACGGTTTATCCGTCACCATTACCAAACTGTAGGCCTGATCGATCCCTTGAAACTTTGCGAACGCCCACTCGCCCGCCGCAAGTTCATCGAGGGTCGTGAGGACGAACTCAGGATACGTGGTCGTGGTCATCGCAACCGACTCCTGTTGAATAAAGGGCCGAATTCCCCCTCGCTCGGCACGTCGAGCGATAGAAGTACCCGAAGCGTGGATCACTCGGGCCGCCTGCACTCCCCTAACGAGCCACAATTAGGAGGATACCGAGCACTACAAGTCCGTAGAGCACTACTTGAACGGTATACGCGATTCCTGGCTTGGCTCCAATGAGTCTGCCGACAGACCGGGGCGACCCGTGCCGCTGTCAATTGTCGCGTACCCCGTGCATCCACCAAGCCGCCCCGACAATGGCCCCCACGAGGGCGGCCAAAATCCCTAGCCACTGCGGCACGATCCCACGTGGGATGAAGTAGGACGGTGCGATCGCGACCCCCGCGCCAACCAAGGCGTACAAGGGGATGCCGAGAATGGCCCAGATCAGGCCGATTCGATTATCTGGCGGGTCAGTCGACACTACGGCCTCACGGTACTCAGTGCCATTTCGGATCACCGCACCGAACGTAGGCGACTATGGGCACACACGCAAAGCACCTCTGCCCGAGCGAAACCAATTTGGATGCGGGAGCGTGACCCGCCGAGGTATACGCCAGCCGGAGCTATATCCGATTCAAGGAAGACGGCGAGGCGGCGGTGTCGGCGTTGGAGCGTTGCGCTCGTTAGCTACCACCCGCCGGGAAGGCGGCGCTAGGCGTTGCGCCGCGCTTTCAGCGTGACCCAAACCGCGAACGCCGCCCGGTCAGGCTTCGACCCGTGGCGTAACTCGGTGATTGCCTGCTGCGCCGTCTGGACGTCGATCAAAACCTCCGCCCTTGTGTATGTCGCGGTCGGGTCATAGTCCGCGCGATGGCGCTCTTCCTGGAGGGCAGTGAAGGCATCCGCGAATTGGACAATTTTCGCCGGGAACCCCTGTTTGGGGGCTCTCTCGCATTGTCGTTTGGCGAATCCATGCTCCAAAGCACGGTAGGCCTGAGTCCACGCCTCCCCGCTGCGACTGACCTTGTTGGTTCCGATAAAGCGGTCGGCGCACTCATGGGCGAGCGCGTGAAAGACAGCATAATAGGCCGTGCTGACCGCGCGGCGCAGGTCCGCCTGGCGCGGTTTGCTCGGTCGAGCCTTGGCGAGGTGTCTGGCGGTGACGATTAGATCGTCGCCGAGAGTCACACGGCAACCCGCTGACGCTCATCGAACCGGTGGCGGATATAAGGGAAACGGTCCTCGCCAGCATGCGCGAGCGCAGCGCGAACGGCACTGGTCAGGCCGTAAAACGCGCCGGGGTCAATTTCGCGGTCGGTGTGCGCGTAGCGGGCCTCTATGAACAGCGCTTCATCGCCGTCGTGATCCTGGCCCACGTGGACGCTTGCGCCGTTGAAGCCGTAGGTGCCGACGCGCTCGGAGAGCACGCGGTTCACGATGTTCTCGATTTCTTTGGCCGTCATGGTCATAGCTCTATGGCGGCGCACGGCCGCGCTCTCCCCTGTATTGCCCCTACAACAGTACGCCCCGCGCGGGCACAAGGCAAAGCGTCACGAGCCCGGCGTTCCGCACCCGCTCGGATAACAGGGGAGCACGCGAGCCGCCACCGACGAAAAAGCCCCGCAGGGCGGACCATGCGGGGCCTATGAGAGCGGCTGTGACGGGCGCTGTGCTACCCCCGGCCCGGAGTGTACCCCGCCAGCGCCTTGAGCGCCGCCAGCGCGTCCCGGTACTCCCTATAATCCCGCCACGCCTCGTCCGTTTCCGGATCGAGGCCGTAGTGTCCGCAGAATGTCCGGTAGTCGTGCATCGCGCTTGCCCTGTCGTGATTCAGCGGGAAGGCCGTGTGACAAATCCGGTTTTTCGGGAGATTGCACTCGAAGCGGAGCTTCGTAAGTGCCTGATTTTATGGTCGGGGCGGCAGGATTTGAACCTGCGACCTCGTGCGCCCCATGCACGTGCGCTACCAGGCTGCGCTACGCCCCGACAGGTGCGAGAGAGTATCGGAACTACCGGCCCGAGGGAACCCGGGTGGCCGACTGATTGAGCTGAAATACGGGGCGATCAGCTCTTGAGGATCTTGAGCAGCCCTTCGAGTTCCGTGCGAAGCTGCTTGACGACCTGTTGGCTCTGGGAGACGTCTTCGCGCGCCTCCTCTCCGGAGAGCTGCTGGCGTGCCCCGCCGATCGTGAAGCCCTGCTCGTAGAGCAGGCTGCGGATCTGGCGGATCAGCATGACGTCGTGGCGCTGGTAATAGCGCCGATTGCCCCGCCGCTTCACCGGCTTGAGGTCGGGGAACTCCTGCTCCCAATAGCGCAGCACATGCGGTTTTACCGCACAGAGCTCGCTCACTTCCCCGATCGTGAAATACCGTTTGCTCGGTATCGCGGGGAGTTCACTGTTATTGCTGGGTTCCAGCATAGGCCTCGACCCGCGCTTTCAGTTTTTGTCCGGGACGGAACGTTACCACGCGCCGGGCCGAAATGGGGATTTCTTCCCCGGTCTTGGGATTCCGCCCCGGGCGCTGATTCTTCGTCCGCAGCACGAAATTGCCGAAACCGGAGAGCTTTACATCATCCCCGGAGGCCAGCGTGTCACGGATTTCCTCGAAGAACAGCTCGACCAGTTCCTTGGCTTCCCGCTTGTTCAGTCCCAGCTCGTCGAACAGCGTCTCCGCCATTTGCGCCTTGGTCAGCGCCATGAGCTACTCCCGCAACGTCGCCCCGTGGGAAGATCGAAGGTGGGCGAGCACTTCATTGCTCGCAGTATCGACCTCACTGTCGGTAAGCGTGCGTGACACCCCCTGCAAAATCAAGCCTAAAGCGAGGCTTTTTCGACCCGAATCGATGCCCTTGCCGCGGTAGACATCGAACACGAAGGCATCCCGGAGTTCCGCCGGCGCCACCTCGCGGGCGCTCGCGAGAATGGCGTCCGATGTCACCGTTTCGTCGACGATGATGGCAAGATCACGACGGATCGTTGGATATTTCGACACTGTTTCAAAGGTCGGCAGCGGCTGCTCGAGCAGGGCCTCGAGGTCGATCTCGAACAGCACCGGTGCCCGGGCGAGATCGAAGCGCGCCTGCAGCCGCGGGTGCAGCGTGCCGATCCAGCCCACCTGCGCGCCATCGCCCTCGATCCGGGCGGATTGCCCAGGGTGCAGCGCCGGATGCGTGGCCGCGACGAAGCGGAACCGCTCGTGACCGAGCGGCGCAAGCAGGGCCTCGACATCGCCCTTTACGTCGAAAAAGTCCGTCTCACGGGCGCTGGCGGACCACTGCTCGGGCCAGCACGGGCCCACGGCCAGCCCGGCCAGGCCGTCGGTCTGGCTGAGCGCACCCGCCCCATTCGGGCGGAACCGCTTGCCGATCTCGAACAGCCGTACGCGCTCCAGCTGCCGGTTGAGGTTGCGGACCGCGGTCTGTATCAGCCCCGACCAGATCGAGGTGCGCATCACACCCATATCGGACGAAAGCGGGTTCGCCAGCGCGAGCGGAGCCGTATCCGGATCGATCGCCGTCTGCATGTCGGCGTCGACGAAACTGTAGGTCACGGCCTCGTGCCAGCCCCGTTCCACCAGCCCATCGCGCACGCCATCGACTGCACGGCGGGTCTCCGGTTGCGGCGCGATTCGCACCGCCTGGCGCGGATGCGTCCGCGGCGCCCGGTTGTAGCCATACAGGCGCGCGACCTCCTCGATCAGGTCCGCCTCGATCGCGAGATCGAAGCGCCAGCTCGGTACCTCGGCACGCCAGCCTTCATCCGTCGCCTCGACCGCCAGGCCCAGGCGCTCGAGCATTGCCCCGACCTCGCCCGCCTCGGGCGCATAGCCCAGCAGGCGGCGCAGACGCTCCGCCCGCAGCGTGATGGTCGCGCGCCGCTGCATATGATCGCGATCGACTCGATCCTCAACCGGCCCCGCCCGGCCGCCGCAGATCGACTGGATGAGTGCCGTCGCGCGCTCGATCGCGGCCGGCGCGAGTTCCGGATCCACGCCCCGTTCGAACCGGTGTGACGAGTCCGTGTGGGTCGCGTACCGCCGCGCGCGGCCGGCCATGGCGTGCGGCAGGAAGCAGGCGCTCTCTAGGAATACGTCGGTAGTAGTTTCGGACACCGCGGTGCGGGCACCGCCCATGATCCCCGCCAGTGCGACCGGACCCTGTCCGTCGGCGATCACCAGGGTGTCTTCATCGACCGTGGCCGTGCGCTCGTCGAGCAGTTCGATCGTCTCGTCCTGGCGGCCCATACGCACGTCGATACCGCTCGTGAGCTTCGCCAGGTCGAAGGCGTGCATCGGCTGCCCGAACTCGAGCATCACCAGATTCGTCACATCGACCAGCGGCTGGATCGGTCGCACGCCGGACTGTTCCAGGCGGCGGCGCAACCAGCGCGGGGAGCGGGCCCCCGGATCGACGCCGCGGATCACGCGACCCGCATAGCGCGGACAGGCCGCTGGGGCGGAAAGCGTGATCGGGAAACGGTCTTCCAGGTCCGCCGCTACCGGCTCCGGACTCGGGGCCTTCACGGACTCGCCGGTCGCCGCGCCGACTTCGCGCGCGAGGCCGCGCAGCGACAGGCAATCGCCCCGGTTCGGGGTCAGGTCGATTTCGAAGATCGACGCGTCCAGTTCGGCATGCGCCCGCAGATCAACCCCGATCGGCGCATCGTCGCCCAGATCCCAGAGGCCATCGGCGGCCTCGCCGGCGCGCAGTTCAGTCGCCGAGCACAGCATGCCGGCGGACTCGACGCCACGGAGTTTCGTCGCCTTGATCGCCGTGCCATCCGGCAGCACGGCGCCGAGGCGCGCGAACGGGGCACGCAGCCCGGGCGCCGCGTTGGGCGCACCACAGACCACCTGATGCATCTCACCGGTGCCGTCATCGACGCGGCAGACGCGCAGCTTGTCCGCCTCCGGGTGCGGCTCGACCGCGTCGATGCGGCCGACCACCACGCCGGAGAACGGCGGCGCGACCGGCTCGACGCTGTCGACCTCGAGGCCGAGCAGCGTCAGGCGCTCGGACAGGGCCTCGGTATCGAGCTCGGTGGCCACCCATTCGCGTAACCAGGATTCGGGGAATCTCATATCAGGCGGCTGTCCGTGGAGTCGGTGTCATCATCGGCTGCTCGCGCATCTTCTGCATCAACCGAACTGCTTCAGGAACCGCAGATCGTTGTCGAAGAACAGGCGCAGATCATTGACGCCGTAGCGCAGCATCGCCAAGCGCTCGACGCCCATGCCGAAGGCGTAACCGGTCCACTGTTCGGCATCGATGCCGACCGCACCGAACACCTCCGGGTGGACCATGCCGCACCCGAGGACCTCCAGCCAGCCGCTGTGCCCGCATATGCGGCACCCCTCGCCCCCGCACATCACGCACTCGATGTCGACCTCGGCGGACGGCTCGGTGAACGGGAAGTACGATGGCCGGAAGCGGATCGACAGATCGTCTCGCTCGAAGAAGCGGTGCAGGAACTCCTCGAGATGGCCCATGAGATCGCTGAAGGCCACGTCGGTATCGACCAGCAGCCCTTCGACCTGGTGGAACATCGGCGTATGCGTGAGATCCGAGTCGCAGCGATACACGCGGCCCGGTGCGATCACGCGCAGCGGTGGCCCCTGCTCTTCCATCACCCGGATCTGCACGGGCGAGGTGTGCGTGCGCAGCAGGCGCCCGTCCGGGAAATAGAACGTATCGTGCATCGCCCGCGCCGGGTGATCGGCGGGGATATTGAGCGCCTCGAAGTTGTGGTAATCGTCCTCGACTTCGGGGCCGCTGACGCTGCGGAATCCGAGATCCCCGAGCAGCGATTCGATGCGGCGGATGGTCCGCGTGACCGGGTGCACCGAACCGCGGTCGATACCGCGCCCCGGCAGGGTCACATCCAGCGCCTCGCGCTCCAGGCGCGCGTTCAGCGCCGCCTCGGCAAGGGTCGTACGCCGCGCCTCGATACGCTCGTTGAGCCGCTGTTTCGCCTGGTTGATCTTCTGACCGGCGGCGGGTCGCTCATCGGCCGGCAGCTGACCCAGCGACTTCAGCTCTTGGGTGAGCACGCCTTTCTTGCCGAGGTAATCGACGCGTACGCGCTCGAGCGCGTCCAGATCGGCCGCCTCGTCGATGGCCTGCTCGGCCGTCGCGATCCGTTCGTCGAGATCCAGCGCCACGGTGGTGTCGATATCCCGATGTCGGCGCCCGGGGGAATCCGGGCGGGGAGGAATGTCGTCCGGGCCGCCGCAGCGGCCCGGACAACGGTCGATCAGCCTTCGAGGTTGGCCTTCGCCTTCTCGGCGAGGGCGCCGAAGGCCGGCTTGTCGTGCACCGCCATATCGGCCAGCACCTTGCGGTCGACCTCGACCTCGGCGTTCTTCAGGCCGTTGATCATGCGGCTGTACGACAGCCCGAACTCGCGTGCCGCGGCATTGATGCGCGCGATCCACAGGCGCCGGAACTGACGCTTGCGCTGACGGCGGTCACGATAGGCGTACTGACCGGCCTTGATTACGGCCTGGTTCGCCGTACGGTACGTCCGGCTGCGCGCGCCGTAATACCCCTTCGCCTTGTCGAGGACCTTCTTGTGCTTCGCGTGGGCGGTGACGCCCCGTTTCACTCGTGCCATCGTCGATTCTCCTCAGAGGTAGGGCAGCAGACGGCGCAGATGGCCGGCATCCTGCGGTTCGACGATGTCACGCTTGCCCAGATTGCGTTTGCGCTTCGTATCCTTCTTGGTAAGGATATGACGCAGATGCGACTGCTTGTGCGTGTACTTGCCGCTGGCGGTACGCCCGAAGCGTTTCGCCGCCCCGCGGTTGGTCTTCATTTTCGGCATGTTGCACTCCCGTTCGTGAATAAGATCCCCCGGCCGAGTCGGAGAGCCACTGCAGCTCGGGGCGGGATGCCCAATGCATCCCGTTGGGTTTCGCCGGACTCGCCCCGCGACCCCGACGAAACGGCCATGGCGGGCTGACCCGGCCATGGCCTGCGTTCCCGGATTCCGCTTCGCTTCATCCGGGCTACGGCATATCGGTACTACCGATTCTTCCTGGGCGCCAGCACCATGATCATCTGCCGGCCTTCCATCTTCGGGAACTGCTCGACGGTCGCGATATCCTCGAGATCGTTGCGAACCCGCTCGAGCAGGCGCGAACCGATTTCGCGGTGGGCCATTTCCCGGCCACGGAAGCGAAGCGTGACCTTGGCCTTGTCCCCCTGTTCGAGGAACTTGGTCAGGTTCTTCATCTTGACCCGATAATCGCCCTCTTCCGTGCCCGGGCGGAACTTCACTTCCTTGATCTGGATCTGCTTCGCCTTC
>Ga0207714_1001511_pt1 | contig 14952 bp, 13 predicted proteins | sample PonA232FremontCA_2_FD_187270 | JGI IMG/M metagenome (GOLD analysis project Ga0207714, IMG submission 187270) | Marine sediment microbial community from Fremont, CA, USA - Pond A23 Sediment 2 (SPAdes) | ecosystem: Environmental > Aquatic > Marine > Unclassified | place: USA: Fremont, California... | reverse complement strand
GCCCGCATCCGTGAGCAGGGAGGAGACGCACTCGATCTTGCCGGAGGGGGTCTTGAAGACGAGCCCGTTCTCCCGGTCCCAGAAGTGCTGCTTGTCCGTATAGGCCACGAACCCCTTGGCCCGGAAGTCCTCCAGGGTAAAGCCGGTGGGCTCCAGCTGCCAGCGCACCAGCTCCTCCATGGAGCTGTAGGGAAAATACTGCTCCAGCCCCATCCTCTTGGCCAACTCCCGAAGAATGATCGGCCCGGGAAGGGTGTCGTAGCGCGGGCTGAGGGCCTGCTGCCTGAGGAAGATCTGGGGCTTGAGACTGTTTGCCTGCTGCGGGCTGTCCATGCGCTCCAGATAGGTGGATTCGGGCAGAATGACGTCGGAGTGCCAGGCGATATCGCTGTGCTGGATGTCGATGCTGACCACGAGGTCCAGCTCCTGAAGGGCCCGCTTGGTCTCGTTTGTATCCGGCATGGACATGAGCGGATCGAAGCGGAAGGCGAACAGGGCCTTGATGGGATAGGGATCCTGGTTCAGCACGGCGCGGGGTAGCATCTGGGGCAACCCGTGATTGGGATCCGGCAGGGGAAACTCCGGAGTGCCCACCTTGTCCAGGCGCGGCGCCTCCGGCTTGGGCAGGCCCTCCTGTTCCGTGAGCTTACGGGCGGGCTTGCTCCCAGCAACTCCTGGGCCCTTCTTGATGAAGATGCCGCCGGGCGACTCCACGCTGCCCATAAGGGCGTTGAGCAGGAGAATGGAGCGCCGGAGCTGGATCTCGTTGATATGGTGCGCTCCGCGATAGCCCATGTGGAAGATGACCCTGGGCCTGTCCCGGGCGAGCTCCCGGGCGAAACGGACGATCTCCTCCGCGGGGATGCCGGTCTCCTCGGCGGCCCATTCCGGGGTGTAGCTGCTGACGAAGCCGCGGAGCTCGTTCAGACCGGTGACCCATCGGTCCACAAAATCCGCGTCGTAGAGGCGCTCCTCGAAAATAACGTGCATCAGGGCGTAGTTCAGGGCCAGGTCGGTGCCGGGCCTGATCATCCAGTAGCGATGGGCCTTGGAGGCGGTCACCGTGACCCGGGGATCGATATAGGTCAGCTTGGCCCCGCGATTCATGGCGTCCATGATCTGGCGCACCGGTTTCACCTGGATGGATTCGAAGATATTCCGTCCGTAAAGGACCAGATGCCGCGTATTGGAATAGTCCATCCCGATCTGTCCGTCCGTGTATCCGAAAACCGAGCGGCAGGCCGTGTTGATGGATCCCTTGCACAGGGCGTCGTGGGAGAGATAGTTGGGCGAGCCCAGGGCCCGGAGAAAGGTCTTGCTCACATGGGTGCTGAGCTGGGCCCGCTCTGTGAGGACCACGCTTTCTCCGCCGTGTTTTTCGGTGATGCCCTTGAGCCGTTCGGCAACATAGTCCAGGGCCTCCTCCCAGGAGGCGCGCCGCCACTGGCCCGAGCCCCTGGGCCCGGTCCGGATCATGGGGCCCTGAACCCGCTGGGCATCGTCGACAAGGGCCTTGCCCGCCGCCGCCTTGGGGCACAGGCTCCCCTCCATTCCGGCAACATGGGGATTGCCCTCGATAAAGGAAACCTCGCCGTTTTCCACGGTGACCTTGATGGGACACCGGATGGAGCACATGAAGCACTGCGTGTAGACTTCCCGATCCATGGTTATCACTCCTGAGGGTTGATTGGCTCGATCGATTCACCGTTCCTCCGCACCCGGAGGATGCTTCGGTGTGCGGGGAATCGGCGCATCTTATTCTTTTTCCCAAACAAAGCCCGACAGTCCGACAAAGTCCTTCCCTGAAGGAAGGTTCAAACCTTTCCAGGGACAGGCGCAAAAAATGCAACAGCTGCTGCGGGGCATCCTTTCAGCTCTGGGATTTTTCGTATTTGAGCCTGAGGGGAATCCCGATCCCCAGGCCGGCAAGGGAGGCTCCCAGGAAAAGGAACAGATAGGGAGCCGGCGTGACCGAGGCGAAGAACCGCTGATCCACATAGAACTGGATCGCGTAGGCAGCGCCTGCCAGGATGAGCCCGAGGACGATGGCCAGGACCGCCAACCCGGTCCCGCTTTGAGCCCGGCGCCGCCATATGGTGTATCCGCCGTTGAGCGCGGCGAAAAAGGTAAAAAGCGGGAGCCAGATCCTCATGCTTCCCGGAGCGAACCCAAGCGTCAGGATACCCAGGCCGCAGAGCCCGAACAGGGCCAGCAGGAGCCCCGTGGCGAAGGCGAACCAGTTGGGCGTTAGGACGTCCAGCCAATCCACGATGGTTTTCAACGTCATACCCCTTTTCCACGCTTTATCGGATCTCTCCGGTCCGGGTCGAAAGGCCCTCGCCTTTCGCCGCTGCCTCGCCGTTCGCCTTTGCGGCGGCAAAAAAGCGCCTGCGAAGGAGAACCCAAAGGATATAGGAAACGACCAGGACGAGCAGGAACCAGAAGACCGCACCCATTTCGTAGGTCCGGCCTCCCAGGGTGACGGCGAAAAGGTATCCACGGCCAAAGCGTTCCTTGAGTCCGGCCGGATCATACACGTTGTTGACGTAGGTCAGCATGGAGAAAACGGGGATGTAAAGGGTAAGCAGATTGTTCAGGAGCCCCTCGATGAAGTAGTTGTAGTAGAGCTCGTTCAGCTTGCCCTTGTCCAGATCCTTGGCCAGTCCTTTGGCCCTTTCCGGATCCTCCTCCTTGAGCCGCATGGCCTCCTCCCGGATCCCGTACCAGTAGTCGAATTCGCTCTGCAGGCGCCTATAGCGAGGGGTCTTGATATTCTCCGTCAGAGTCTTGGCCACGAACATGGTCACCAGGGCCATTCCGGTGACCGCTGCCGTGGGCCCCAGCGCCTCCAGGGGGCCGAAGGCGAAGTCCAGCCCCGCCCGGATGTGCCGGATGATTTCCAGGATGTAGAGCCACACGGTATCCATAGCTGTCCCTCGTGTGGAAAAAGCTTTGCTGCTTGAGCTTTGGGTTTGGGCCATGGGGCCCTTGGGCCCCCGCCCTTTTTGTTCTCCAGGAAAAGGTCCGGGGAGGAAACCCTCCCCGGACCGCGGTTATGCCTTGGGGGCTAGATCCAGACCTCGATCTTGAAGAAGCGGAAGAAGAGGAAGAAGAGGACCACGGCCAGGATAATCTTGAGCTGGACCTCGGTGAAGACCTTCTGCATCCGGCTGCCGATGTAGCCGCCCACGAAGCCGCCGATTATGATGGCCAGGGCGATCCAGAAGGAGGGCAGGTAGCCGTTGATGAGATACCCGATGAAGGATCCGATGCTGGAGAAGCTGGTGCCCACCAGGGAGACAGGAACCGCCACGTACATGGGCAGCGCGCCGAACATGGTCATGATCGGGGTCAGCAGGAAGCCGCCGCCGATGCCGAAGCATCTGGCCACGATCCCGATGCCCAGACCGATGATCCCAAAGAGCAGGGGACTGATCTGGAACTCTTCGCCCCAGAACTTGAAGCGGTAGGTGGTCAGCTTGTTCGCGCCGTGGGTGATGGGCTCGATCTTGCCCATCTCCGCGGCACGGCCTTCTTCCTTGGCCTTTTGCACCTCTTCGTTGAACTTCTGGGTCATGGCCTTGATGTTCTTGCGCTTCTCCATGACCTTGGGTGTCAGCTCGTACAGGGTCCGTGCGGCCATGAGCACCACCAGGATGGCCAGCCACTCCTTATACGTGGCAAGGGGCAGGAGCGCGGTCACGTACTTGCCCAGCCAGATGGAGCCGATGAGGATGCCGATCCCGAAGGAGAGCCCCACGGGCCAGCAGACACGGTGCTCCTTGACCGCGTAGCGGTAGAAGGAGCCGATGGGGGAGAACAGGGTCAGGGCCACGTTGGAGGGCCTCAGGACGTTGGCGGCGTTGAGCCCGACAGGCCCCATGGTGTTGACCACCATGACCTGGTACGCGGCCATGAGCATGCCACCGGCGGCGCCGATGAGGGAGAAGAAGGCCCCCACCAGGATGGCGCCGATAACGATCCAGATGGGATTCATGTAGCGTCCGCCCATGGAGAGCCAGAAGCCGTTCCCTGTCAAGGTATAGCCGCCGATCTCCTTTCCGTTGACCGCTACCTGGAACTCGGTGTTCGGAGGAGTGTGGCGGAACGTGTCAAAGGTCGCGGTGAATTCACCGGTATCCTTGTTCAGCTCGATGTTCGTTCCCTTGTCCCAGTAGTTGCCGCTTCTCTCGTAGTCCGTGAGCACGCTGCGGGCGAAGATGGTGATCTTGCCCACCTGGGTCCGCTCCTTGGTGATAGTATTGATCCCGTACTTCGTCTCGTGGGTGTAGCGAAAGAAATCCCACTTCTCCTTGCTGGTCAGCGGACCGAGCTTCTCCTTGATCTGCTGGGAGAGATCCTGCCACTGGGCCAGCTCGAACATGGTCGTGCCATAGATCCCCTTGGCGAAGGAGGGCCCCCCGTAGCGCTCCTTGACCACGGAGCCGAATTTGTCCGGCTTGTTGGTGAGCATGTAGTAGAACACCGGAACAGTGGTGTCCTCGCTGAAGGAGTGGGTTGCGGCGGCTTCCCGGAGTTGATCCTTCTCGTTGACGCCCTTCGCCTCATTTGGTGCGAAGGTCCGCTTGGAGGAAATCGCGATGTACAGATCCTCTCCGGGATCGATCTGTCCCGAAATGGTCACTGTGTCCCCTGCCTTGTAGCTCTGCTTCTCCAAACTGGCCTGGACCGACTGCTGCGCTTGTGCCATTGGGGACAAGACCAAAATGAGCGCTGCCGCGATCCAGATCCAGAGTCCGCGGGCATAAAATCGCATACTTTCCTCCTTGCCGGTTTCCGGGTTGATCATGGCTGAGGCAGCTCCCCTGCTCCTCGGCAGGCGATCGCCAGCTTAAGCGTAAGTCCCTGTCAAACAGAAAGTTACCAAGAAAGAGTCAGCAAAGGGCCAACAGGCACAAGAAGCAGCTCGGCAAGCGAAACATTTCCACCCCCGCCAAGCGAGGCTCCAGCTCGGCTCAGACCTCGTCCCGCATCGATCGAACACCCTGCCCGAACGACTAAGCGGGTGGGGACACGTTCTTTCACGCACAAGGCCCAAAGGATGTTTAGCAATTTCTTTGCCAAATTCCGAAGGGGTGTGCACACCGCATTTTCGGTCGAGGCCCCGTAGATGTTGTCCCATATGGAACAACATCTACGCCTTGGGTGTTCCCTTCGGAACAGCTCTATGTTAAGAACATCATGCGGCTGGGGCTTCAAGGCCGGCATGGGAAGCAAGAAGATTCTGCAAGGCAGAAATGAGGACCACGCCACAACCGAAAAAAGGATCAAGTCAGGACGGAATGAGGGAAACAACGATTCTCATCGCCGACAAGGACGAGCGTACCCTCCAGGCCCTGTCCTCCAGACTCCGGCGGGAAGGCTACACTGTAACCACGAGCCGGGACGGAGAGGGGGCCTGGGACATGATCCGTACCGGACAACCACATCTTGTCCTTGCCGAGCTCGAACTGCCCGGAATGAACGGGATACACCTTCTGGAACGTATTCGTCAGGAATTGCCGAATATCGCGGTGATCCTGACCACTGCCCAGGGCAGCATTCGGAACGCGGTGCAGGCCATGAAGCTGGGCGCCGCAGACTATCTGACCAAGCCGATCAATCGCAGGGAAGTGGTGAAGCAGGCCAGCTCTTTGATCGCCAATTCAGGGATGGGGTCGCCTTACACCGGGCAGCCGGACGGACGGAATCACGGTTTGGACACCGCGGAAGCTATCGTAGGCCCAAGCGCTTCCATGCGGGAAATCTTCGAGCTGGTGCCCCGGGTGGCCCGTTCCGGATCCAACATTCTCATCACCGGGGAAACGGGCACAGGCAAGGAGCTCATCGCCCGGGCGATCCACAGGGAAGGCGCAGCTCCCGGGGCTCCGCTGGTAACCATCGACTGCGCCGCCATCCCTGAAAATCTGCTGGAATCCGAGCTCTTTGGGTACGCTCGCGGCGCCTTTACCGGAGCGGACCGAAGCAAGAAGGGCCAGATCGAGCAGGCTCACGGAGGAACGCTGTTTTTGGATGAAATCGGGGAGATGCCCTTGTCCCTGCAAAAGAAGCTGCTTCGCTTTCTGCAGGAAAAGGCTTTTGTGCCCGTGGGCGGCAGCATATTGCGGCGTGTGGATGTACGGATCATCTCGGCCACGAACAAGGATCTGGAGACTGAGATTGAACGAGGAAACTGGCGCAAGGACCTCTTTTATCGACTTGACGTGATCCGCATCGATGTCCCGCCCCTGCGGCAACACAAAGAGGACATTCCCTACCTGGCGCAGGCCTTTCTGGCCAAGCACGCACCTCGTTGCAATCCGGGCATAACCGACATCAGCCAAGAGGCGATGAATCTTTTGCAGGAGTACGACTGGGCGGGGAATGTGCGGGAGCTGGAAAACGTGATCGAGCGGGGGGTGGTCCTCGCTAGCGGCGATTCCGTAACCCCTTCCTGTCTGCCACAGCGTTTGCGCCAGTGCGGGCGGGAAAAAACGGGTAAGGAAAATCCGAACGGGAGGAGCCTGCCGGAGATGGAACACGCGCTTCTGCAGCAGGCACTCCGGCGAAATGGGGACAATCAGAGCGCTGCCGCCAGGGAGCTGGGCATTTCCCGCAAGCGGCTGCGGACCAAAATGGCGCGACACGGGATGCTGGGGAACAATTCGGGATAGGTTCGGCAACACCGCTCAATGCCTGCTTTGATCTTCTTCCCCAGAATGGCTGGGACCCCTTTTCGATCCGGGAGGACGAATCATACAGGGAGGCGCGGCCCGGATGAGCCCCGGGTCTCGGGATCCGCTCGGAGGAGGTTCAAGGAAGCATTCCGCAAGACGGCGGTATTCAGGGACAGGGGGTCAGGACGGCGAGCTCCACGTTCCCGGCCAGAAAATGGCTTCCCCGTTCCACTTCCTCGAAGGGCATTTCCCCTCGCAATCGGGCCATGCTTCCCATGTGGGTATAAGCACGGAAATTGGCGTAGTGCTCACGGCCCGCACTGCGCTCAACACCCGCCAGGGCCAGGCGCATGGCCCGTCCGGCAAGGCCGTGGGGGACAACGAAATCGACCAGGAAGAGCAACCCTCCCGGGACGAGCACCCGCGCAGTCTCCCGCAGGATGGCCTTCTGCGTCTCATAGGGCTTTTCGTGCAAGGCCAGGCAGATAACCGCGCCGTGGAAGCTGTTGTCGGCAAACCCCATTTGGGCCGCATCCTGCCGGGAATAGGCCACTGCCTCCGGGCTCTTTTTCCGGGCCTCGGCGAGCATGGCCGGAGAGAGGTCCACTCCCGTGGCTTGGATGCCGGACCGATGCAGGAAGAGGCACTGGCGTCCGGTACCGCAACAGACGTCCAGAACGCTGCGGCAGCCGGCCTGTTCTGCCTGCTGGGCCACACTGCGACGGATCGGGTCCAGGAAGGGGGCGGTGACAGGATCGTAGATCCGGGCCAAACGGCCATATTCGTCCTCGGCGCCTTCTCGAGTGCGGTGTTTGGCAAAATGGGGCGAACTTCGCATCATATCATTTCGGTGGTACTGCTCCGTCTGGGAAAAACCCACAGATTCTCACCGATGTCACCAGCTCAATTCCCGGCTGGCTCTCCATCCAAGGTTCTTTCCTCAGCTATCCGACAGAGATCGCTCTGAAGCCTGTCCGAAAACTGCACTGCGAGACGGCTCATGGCCTCGGCGAACTCGGACGCCTTGCCGGCGGGGAAACAGTCGCTCTCCAGGCTGTAATTTTTCCGGAGGAGGAGATTTTCTCCGGTGCCCCGTTCCTTGAGCTCGACGCTCACTCCGAGCAGGGCCCGGTACCCCGATTCGCAGGGCCGGGCAACAAAGCGCCCAATCCGGCCGGAAAGCTCCAAGGGGGCCATTCCGGAATCGAACTCCCCTGTCATGCCAGCAAAAAGTTTGCTCTCGGAGAGGTCCCTCCGAATCTGTTCCGTGAGCATGCTCGCGGGGGCGGCGACCCACTGCCCGCTGTCGGAGAAGCGAACAGTCCGGTCCCCGTCCCAGAGCACCATGCGCCTCTGCTCAAAGGGCACGGCGGCGGTGAAACGCCAGACCCTGACCTCTGACGGGAAAGCGCTTGCACACTGCCGCGTCTCTTTCTCATACCGCAAACGGTAGTATTCCGGTTCCGGAGCTCCGGCAAAGGGAGAGCATCCCGCAAGCAGAAACGCAACAGCAGCTGCAAGGCAAACGGTGCGCAGATTCATGATCACCTCCCGAAGGGATCATTCGTGTTCTCGGGCCGGGTCAGCACCTTGCCCGGATTCCGTTGCAGGGTCCGGGAGAGGATGCGGATCTCGGTGAGCACGCGATTGAGCTCCAGGACGCTCTGCTGCAGGAGAACGGTTGTGGCCTGGATGCGCTTGCTCGTGGCATTGGTCGAGGCACGGATCTGCCCCAGGGCGGCGCTCGTCTGCTCGGAGATTCTGGCCAGTTCCCGCGGTGAAACGGCATTGACGCGTTCTTCCAGCGAGGCGATCAGGTCCTCTGCCGTCTCCGCGGAGCTGGAGAACTCGCGGAGCGTGCTGCGCCACTCCTGTCCAGGCCGGGCATTGCGCAGATTCCCCGCCAACTCGTTCAGCTGCCTCGCGAGCGTATTGACACGCTTCAGCGAAGCGTTGAGCTCCTCGCTCCGCAAAAGGGTGTTCGCCCTTGCGGCGACCTCGCGCCACTGCTCGCCCAAACCCTGCATATCAACGGATCGGAGCTCCTCGTACATGGATTGCAGGCCATGGACCAACCGGGTCATTTGTGCGGGGACAGAGGGGATGCAGGGCTTCTCGGAATCCGTTCCCTCCGGCGGCATAATCCGATCCATCTCTGGCGAAGCCTTGATCAGGGCCAGATAGCGCTCCCCGGTAATGCCCTTGAGCTTGAGCTGAACCGCATGGCTCTCCCTGATGCGGAAGTCGGGCTTGATCTCCATATCGATGCGGATCATCTCCTCGTCTTCGGCCAGACCGATTCCGGCCACCCGGCCCACGGAAAGGCCGCGATAGCGAACCTTGGAGCCGGGGCTCAGCCCTTCCACTGAGGAATCGATATAGGTCACATAGTCCCGGGTCTCCTGATAGAATTCCACTGCACCGATCCAGAACAGCCCGGCCAGGATCAGAACGAGAGTGGCCAGCACAAAGAGCCCGATCTGGAAGTGGCTAACCCTGGAGCTCATTCCCTAGTCCGCCTGTTTGGGATTCGACGTTGGAAAAACGTCTGTACGCGACTGTCCGAGGTCTCGTTCTTCAGATCCTCCAGATCCCCGGAGGCGATAATCCCCTTGGCCTGCTTGTCCAGCATGATGCAGCGAGTGGCGATATTCTCCAGCGTGGGCACGACATGCGTCACCACGCCGATGGTGACATTGAGGTGATCCCGCATCTCGACAAGGAGCTCGTCGATCTCCATGGCCGTATTGGGATCCAGCCCGAAGGTCGGCTCGTCACAGAACAGAATCCGCGGATCCCGGGCCATCCCCGCGGCCAGCCCAGCCCTTCTGGTCATCCCTCCGGAAAGCTCGGCGGGCTTTTTGTCCGCGCATCCCTCCAGGCGAACCAGCTCGAGCTTGAGCTGCACCACCTGCTGAATGATCTCCTCGGGCAGATCGGTGGACTCCCTGAGGGGAAAAGCAAGGTTCTCTCCCACGCTGAGCCAGTCCAAAAGGGCCCCGGACTGAAAGAGCACTCCGATCTGTCTCCGGATGCGGCTCAGCGACTCCTCGTCGCCACCGGGACCGATCTCCTCGCCGGAGATAATGATGCGCCCCTTCTGGATGGGCAACAAGCCGATCAGGGCGTGAAAAAGGGTGCTCTTGCCACAGCCGCTGGAGCCGAGAATGGCAAAGATCTCCCCCTCGTACACGGAAAAGGAGACCCCTTCCAGAATGCTCGTCCCGCCGTACCCGACGGTCAGATCCTCCACCCGTATGATTTCCCTGTCACCCATGCCCACTTACCATCCGAAGGCGTTGAACAGCACGGCGAAAATGGTGTCCGCCAGAATGACGAGGATGATGCTGATCACGGTGGCGCGCGTCGCGCGCACCCCTACGCTGTCCGCGCTGTTCTCGGTCCTCAGGCCCTGGAAGCAGCCAGTGAGCCCGATGATTATGCCGAATGCCGCCCCCCGGATCAAGCCGGTGTAGATTGTCTTCGGCTCCAGGGCGCTCTGCACTTCGGCGATATAGCTGGGCATAGGGATGTCCAGCACTACCTTGCTGGTGATCATCCCCCCCAATATGCCCGACGCATCGGCGAGCATGATCAGCATGGGCGTGGCCACGGCGACCGCGAGCACACGGGGCAGAACGAGGAAGGCGGGGATGTTGAAGTTGAGCACGGACAGGATGTCGATTTCCTGCCTAATCTTCATGGTCCCGATGTTCGCGGCGAATGCGGCTCCGGAACGGCCCGCGATGATGATCGCCGTCAGGACCGGGGCCATCTGTCCGGCAACCGAGCGAACAACCATATCCGCAACATAGATGTCCGCCCCGAAATCGCTGACCAGGGATATTCCCTGAAAGACGACGATCAAGCCGGTCATCGCATTGAGCACGCAAATGAGGAGCACCGCGTTCACCCCAACCTCCTGCAGATGCTGCAGGAATTCCGCGCTGCGCAGATCCTTGGGATGCCGCACCACTTTTATGCCCGCGGCGGCGACCTCGCCCAGAAAACGGACGAGGTCCATGGCGGGCCCGGCCCCCGCCCTGCCCCATCGCCCCAGCCGCGAAATCCAGCTTAGCGCGGGCACGTCCGTGCTCACGGCTTCTTGGGCGGGCTGTCCCTGCTGCAAAAAACGCTGAGCGATTTCAGGGAGGTGAACGAAGCCCAGATCGATACCCTGCTCATCACATCGCTGCTTGAAACCGCGCAACAGAGCAATCCCGGCCGTGTCGACCCGTTCCACCGCCTGCAGATCACAGACGATCTCGGAAGGCGCCTCGCGCTGGAGGAGATAAAGGAGATCGGTCCATAGGCGTGCGCTTCGTTCGCGATTCAGCTCCCCGCGAAAGAAGAGCGCTATTTTTCCCTCGGGAAAGCGGGAGATTTGAATGATGCTCTCCAGCTCCACGAACCGATCCCCTTGTGCTACTTTTCGCGCCGGGGCGCTCAAGGAATCCGGAACAGACCGCATCCTCTGCATCGATCACGGGATTGAGCCGAAAAGTCAGCCCTCACCTTTCGGCTGAATCACGAACCTCGTCTCTCTGGACCTTTCGTTCCAGCCTGGGGAATGGAATGACTTCTCCGTCGCGCGCAGCCCAGACGTCCGGATGATATGTCTTCGCCTCCTTGGAGAAGGGTCCCGGGGATTTATAGCGCTGGGAATAGTGCAGCAGGACCAGCTTTTCGGCACCGGCACGGGAGGCGAGCCCGGCTGCCTGTGCCGCTGTCAAATGCCGGTAGTCCCGGGCCAGCTCCGCCTCGCTCTCCAGATAGGTGGCTTCGCTGACCAGAAGCGTCGCGTTCCGAGCAAGCTCTTCCGCCGCTTCGCAAAGCCTGGTGTCCAGGAGGCAGACAAAGCTCTGCCCCGGCTTGAGGGTGCTCACGTCCTCCAGGGCCAGGACGCCTTGTTCCGTCCTGATATTGCCCTGCTGCTTCAGCTCCCCGATCCGTCTGCCGGAAACATCGGGAGGCAGCAGCCCGGGGTGGACGGTCCGGCTGGAATGTTCCTGAATCCGATAGCCGAAGGTCTGCGCCCCGTGATCCAGTTTTGCCGCGCTTATGGTCAGGCCCTCTTCGCTGGAGACCTCTCCTTCCTCCTCCACAGGGATCAATCTGAGCTCCACAGCCTGATAGTAGGGAACGCATTTGATCAATCGATCCAGGTAGGCCCGGCCCTTGGAAGGATAGTAGATTTCCACCGCGTGCTCCGGCCTGTGCAGGGAGAGCCTTTGGATAACTCCCGGGAGGCCGAGGCAGTGATCGCCGTGGAAATGGGTGAGGAAGATCTTGGTGATATCCGAAGCGGAGACCCCGGTCCGAACGAGCTGTCGCTGGGTCCCCTCCCCCGGATCAATGAGAAAACCGTGCTGGTCCCAGCGCAGAAAGAGCCCTACGTGGTTGCGCTCAGTGGTCGGAACCTGGGCCGCGGTGCCCAGCACAGTCAATACGCGTGCCTGCATGGAGAGAAGAACCCTGGATTAAAGCGATTGGAGGCGACAAGGGCCAGCCGTTCCCGGAAGCACCTTGCCGCTAACTGCGGCAATGATCAAACACTCCGGGACTATAGGCAAGAATGCACCACCTGTCCAGCCCGGACAAAAAAACGGGCCGCCTTCCCCGGGAAGACGGCCCGTTTTCCATGCTGTCGCTTTTTTTTGTCGGGAAAAGGATCTTTCCTCTTCCCGGAAGGAAAAATAAAAAAGAGGGTCCTCTCATGCAATGGAACGTTCATTGATTGCATTCCGCTGAAACAATCGGGGAACGTGTCCCTTCCCCACCTGTTCCAATGCCGCTTTCAATCCTTATATATATCCATTGATTATCCTGCCTCTTCGTTGATCAACAAAGAGGCAGGCCTCGCTCACGTCCGGAAAGCGAACTTCACGCACCGGAGCGAGCCCATGGCGGGATTTAGTCCACCTTGCTGAAAGCCTTTGCTGCGGCTCCGCATACCGGACATTTCCCCGGCGGCTCCTTTTCGCAGGTGTAGCCGCAAACGGAACAGACATAGTAGTCCGTCGTCTCAAGGCTGTCCAAATTGTCCATGGCCTTTTGATAGAGCTCGGCGTGCACCTTCTCCACCTCGTTGGCGTAGATGAAGCCCTGCTCTGCCTTGGTCGCGCCCTCCTTCCGGGCATCCTCGATCATTTGGGGATACATGCTCTTGAACTCGTGGGTTTCCCCGGTAACGGCGTCCTTCAGATTCTCCGCTGTGGACCCGATCCCGCCGGAGACATTCAAGTGGGAGTGGGCGTGGACGGTTTCCGCTGCCGCAGCCGCACGGAAAAGCTTGGCCACCTGGGCATAGCCCTCCTTGTCCGCCTGCTTAGCGTAGGCCAGATACTTTCTGTTCGCCTGGGACTCACCCGCAAAGGCATCATTCAGATTCTGTTCCGTCTTGGACATAAACCACCTCCTCGATTTGCTTTGTTGCGATTTTCGCGCCCCTTCCCAAAGACAGGACAGCCCGGGAACGCGACCTGCCAAAAGATAATAATAGAAATGATAATTTTTATCAACAACAAGAGGCCAATAAATAGACAATTTATTGGCCTCTTCAAAAAACTACTCCTCCAGCCGGAGATTGATATTGCGTTCCTGATTCTTGGCTGCGGCGTAGACGATCGTTCTGATGGCTTGAATGAGACGTCCCTGGCGGCCGATGATCTTGCCCAGATCATCCTGAGCCACTCGGAGGTTGATGACCAGATTGTCCTCGTCCTCCTCCTCTGTAACCTCAATTTCCTCAGGGTAATCAACCAAGGCCTTGGTAATGTGCTCCACGATCTCCTTCATTGTCGCTCCCTCTTCCATTTAGCCTCATTTAAACCCTATCATGGATTGAAAGCTCACAAAACCGCCAAGGGCACATTCATGCCTTCGCGGACGCCGGTTCCTCCGCAGCCGAAGCCCCGGAGGCGGCCTCCCGGTTTGCGGCGATCAACCTGTACTGAGCCTTGAGCCAATTCTTTTTCAGGATCCTGTCCCGGGTCACGCCGAGGCCGTTCTTGCGCAACATCCGGAAAAAGTCGTCCTCGTATACCGCCTCTCCGAAATCCACAGTTGTGATGTATTTCAATTTGGGCTTGATCCAGTCCAGGAGCCTGGACTGGTCCCGGAACATGGTCTGAAAGAAGACGATCTCCCCTCCGGGTTTCAGCCACTGTTCCACTCGCCTGAGCACCTCCTCCTGATTGGGCAGGAGCATAAAGCTCATGCTGAAGAGGACATAGTCGAACATCTCCTCCTGTCCGGGTTGAAACTCCTCAACAGGACAATGATGAACCCCCATCCTGTCCTGAAGCCCGTATTCCCGGATAAGCCCTCGGGTTTGCTCGATATAGCGCTCGTTCACATCGAGGCCGGTTATGGAAAGATTCTTGCTCTTGATCAGCTCATGGTTCTTTCTGAGCATAAGGCCATTGCCGATTCCCACATCCAATACAGCTGAGCCGTCGCTGAAATAGTCCAGACAATTCCGATAACACAGCTGGGTTACTTCTCCCAGAACAACATGGTACAGAAAATTGAACATATCCCTCTCATCTTTGTCCCGCCCTGACCTGCTGCCCGGCGGACCTGTTTTATGGGAACTATTCACCATCTTCCGAAACCGAAATGTTCGCGGGGCTTTTTTGTATCTTGAACCTCCGACTCTGGATAAATTCAAAAACCAGGCGAACATTTGTGCTGAGGTCCGAGAGTTGGTGAATAGTTGCGTCTTATGATGAATTGTGTCTCACTCTGTACGGGAGTGTCCTCCAGGCGAGCGAGATTTTCGAACATGTTCCCCCAATGGGTGTGGATTCCAAAAAACATTTCCTTGCACAGCGCATTCCTTGCGCCAAGGATTCCATAACTCCATTCACTCGGGAGGATTGACCCCGAAAGCGGGGCTACGGGCAAGCTCGCTTTCCGTGTTCCGCATTCTGTTCTCCGATATGATGCTATTTGTTCTTTATCGATTCCGTACAGCTATCCTGTTGGGGAAGCACCGCAAACATCCTTCGAAGGCACAGCCCACCCGAGCATAGGGCGAAAGATTAGGACATGCACAACCGCCTGTCAACTCGTTTTGCCTGAAATTTCGGAAGCTTTCACTCGAAAGGGTCTGTACCATTGGACAGGGTGCGTCCTGAAGCGCTACACTCAATCCTTGAATTGTCTCTGAAGCCGTAACTATTCACCACCCCACTAACTATTGTAAGCCGACACGGGGTATTTTGAATCATTTCAGCGGAGTCTCTGCCAGATTTTCTTCGTCCGGCACTCA
>Ga0207714_1001510_pt1 | contig 14952 bp, 11 predicted proteins | sample PonA232FremontCA_2_FD_187270 | JGI IMG/M metagenome (GOLD analysis project Ga0207714, IMG submission 187270) | Marine sediment microbial community from Fremont, CA, USA - Pond A23 Sediment 2 (SPAdes) | ecosystem: Environmental > Aquatic > Marine > Unclassified | place: USA: Fremont, California... | reverse complement strand
TTTAAATCATTTTTTGTTATCAAATTTTAGGTTATTTTTGCCCAAAATTTATAAACAAGATAAAACAATTTGACTATGAAGTTTTTTATTGATACTGCAAATATCGATCAGATAAAAGAAGCACAGGATCTTGGTGTACTTGATGGTGTTACAACCAATCCTTCATTAATGGCAAAAGAAGGTATTACAGGACAAAAAAACATTGAAGACCATTATAAAAAAATCTGTGAAATCGTAGACGGTGATGTCAGTGCAGAAGTGATTTCCACAGACTTTGACGGCATGATTAAAGAGGCTGAAAATTTAAAAGCCCTTCATCCACAAATCGTCGTTAAGATTCCAATGATTAAAGAAGGTGTGAAAGCCATTAAGCATTTAAAGGAAAAGGGAATCCGAACGAATTGTACATTAGTCTTTTCAACAGGACAAGCGCTGCTTGCTGCAAAAGCAGGAGCAACTTACGTATCTCCTTTTATCGGAAGGCTTGATGATATTTCTACCGATGGAGTAGAGTTAATCAGGCAAATTGCTGACATGTATAATTATTATGGTTTTGAAACACAGGTTCTTGCAGCCTCTATTCGACATACAATGCACATCACGCAAGTTGTTGAAGCAGGAGCTGATGTTGCAACTTGTCCGCTGAAGCCAATATTAGGATTGTTAAATCATCCGCTGACAGATATTGGACTGGAAAAGTTCCTGGCGGATCATAAAAAAGGAAATGAATAATTGAGAAGCACCTGTTAAAAGGTTGTTTTTAGTTAGAAAAGAATAAAAGGGGAGGCGAATCGCTTCCTCTTTTTTATTTATTAGATTGAAATAGACCTGTGTGAAAATTGAATTTCATAATGAAATTATAGAAAGATAATTTGTCAAAGAACATCTAAATTTTATATATGATATACTCGACATAGCACAATGAATCGCCGGCATCCTTGCCGGCAAAGTCGCGGAGTTAAGCCAGGCAATTTCAGAAGTACCGGATAAATATCTATAAGAATTTAGAATGAAGTAAAAGTAGCACCGGCAGGGATGCCGGTGATCCAGAGACAATGCCATACAATGAGCCCCCGCTATAGATGGCTGGTAAGTCAGTTGTTAACTGTCAATTTAATTTCTGTTTTAACATATTCTCTTTATGCCGGCGATCTATTGTGCAGAGTTGTTGTATATCACAAATAACTTTTTAACTACCGCAAACATTTTCCTATTCAAGTATGTTCTATTAAGACGAATTGAAATCTACTATGTTTTTATTTATCTTTTCATTCTGTAAAATTTTAGATAAATTAAAAACGTTACAAATAAACTATATAAATCTCTAAAACTTATTGCATATGTATCTTAAGATTCATCCCGAAAATCCCAGTCAAAGGCAAATTAGCCGAGTAGCTGAACATCTTAGAAATGATGGTTTGATTATTTACCCCACAGACACTGTGTATGCGATTGGATGGAGTATATATAATACAAAATCGGCAGATAGACTAAAGAAAATAAAAAAGGATAATAAGCAAGAGAATAATTATTCGCTTATATGCAGCGATTTAAGTCAGGCATCTCAATTTACTAAGCAAATGGAAAAAACCACCTTTAAATTATTGAAGCACAATCTACCAGGGCCATTTACTTTTATACTCCCGGCAAGCAATGAGGTTCCACAGGTTTATAAGAATAAGAAGAAGACAGTCGGGATTCGCATTCCTGACAATAATATTCCATTGGAAATTGTAAAGGAGTTGGGCCATCCTATTATGACTACATCTTTACGTGAAGAAGATGAAGTTTTAGATTATATCGTTGATCCAGAATTGATTCATGAAAAATATGACAAACTTGTGGATGTTATTATTGATGGAGGCTCCGGGAATATTAATCCTTCTACAATTGTGGATTGTACAAACTCAGCCCCGACTGTTGTAAGGGAAGGATTGGGAGAGTTGGTGGAATAATTACAGAAATTTAAAGTACCTGAAAAAAATATTTTTTTACTGAATGAAAGAGCCCGGTCGGAATTGAATAACACTTCAACCCGGGTTCTTCTTTTGGGCAAATTTCAAATTATATGCATCTATTTGTTTTGTCGTGAGCGAAAATCGCTCAATTTGGGTAATAATTACCGAAATGGCAAACAATTCGCTGCTTTCTATCTTTTCCAGAATGCAGGAGAAAATAATATCAACACAGTGAACAATTCTAAACGCCCTAAAAGCATAAGAAAAGACAAAAACCATTTTCCAAAATCGGGAATATGTGAATAATTTTCTACTGGACCAACTGCACCAATTCCGGGGCCAATGTTACCAATGCTTGCAGCTACAGCGCCTAGTGAGGAATTTAAATCATACCCCATTGAGGCCATTACAACCGTACTGATTACAGTAATAGTCAGGTAAGAAACGACAAATGCCAGGATATTTGTTATGATTTGAGGATCAATGCTTTTTTTGTTTAATCTTATTGGTACAACAGCATTAGGGTGAACCAGCCGTTTGAGTTCAAGAACGCTGTTTTTAATCATTAGCGCTATTCTGACAATCTTGATGCCTCCCCCTGTAGAACCAGCAGAACCTCCCAAAAACATCAGCATGAAAATGAGCACCCAAAGAAATGGCATCCACTGAAGGTAATCAGTAGTGACATAGCCTGTAGTTGTTGTAATTGAAACAACTTGAAATACTGCGTGGCGGAACGATTCTTCCAGTTGAAATTGATCGCTATGCCAGAGGAAAAAACCAATTAAAATGGTGAATCCTAAAAGGAAAGCACTATAATATCGGAATTCTTCGTTTTTAAATATTTTATTAAATTTCAGATTTAATCCATAATAGGATAAAGCAAAGTTAGTTCCGGCTAAAAACATAAAAACCGTAATTACATACTGTACGTAGGGAGAAAATTCTGCAATGCTTGTTTGCTTTGTTGAATATCCTCCTGTAGCCATGGTTGTGAAGGAATGGCATACTGAATCAAATAGGTTGACACCACCAAAATAAAGGAGCATGATTTCAGCAATAGTGAAGAACACATAAATTCCCCATAATCTTTTAGCTGTTTCTTTTACTCTGGGATGAAATTTATCCGGAGTAGGGCCGGGGACTTCTGCCACGAAAAGCTGCATCCCTCCGATTCCAAAAATAGGAAGAATAGCCAGAGAAAGCACAATAATTCCCATGCCACCCAGCCACTGGGTCATGCTTCTCCAGAATAAAAGGCCATGGGGTAGACTTTCGACATCATTGAGAATTGATGCTCCAGTAGTTGTAAAACCGGAAATGGTTTCAAAAAATGCATTTGTATATGAAGGAATGTAATCGCTAATTACAAATGGTAAAGCTCCAAATAAAGAGAAAACAACCCATACAAGACTGACAATAATAAATCCTTCTCTTTTACCAATCGATTTATTGTTCTTTTTTGTTAGTAGATAAGTAATTGTGCCTATTGCAATATTTAAACCTGAGGTGATTGCAAGAGCAGTTGTATCAGGTTCTGCATAGTAAATTGAAACACCCAGGGGCATAAGCATAGCAATCCCCTCAATGAGTAAAAGTAATCCTAATAGGTTAAAAATAATTTTAAAATTCATTGATAAAATTATTAATTAAAAAAAGTTTCCACTTTTTTAATTACAGAAGGCATAGCAAATACTACAACTCTGTCTTCCGCTTGAATTTGGGATTCGCCGGTGGCTATAAAGCTTTTCTTTCCGCGAATTACGCCACCGACAATTGAAGATTTTGGAAATTGTATGTTTTTTAGTTTATCGCGGGTAATTTTTGAATTGGGTTTGGCTACAAATTCAAGTACCTCAGCATCAGAACCTGTTAGGCATTTCATTGTAGATACTTCGGCATTCATTGTAAAACGAACGATTTGGCTTGCCGTAACAAGTTTTTTATTGATGATCGTATCCACTCCCATACTTTCTGCCAGGCTAATGTAATTCATGTTTTCAATTTCGGCAATTGTCTTTTTTACACCCATCTTTTTTGCCAGCAAACAAGATAACAGGTTCGTTTCTGAGTTGCCGGTTACTGCAATGAAAGTGTCCATTTTTTCAAGACCTTCTTCACTTAGCAGGTCTGCATCCCTTCCGTCTCCTTGTATGACGAGTGTATTGCTCAGCTCATCCGCCAATCGGTTGCATTTAACCTGGTTATATTCAATTAGTTTCACCCTCATTTTATTTTCAAGGGCTTGAGCTGTTCTTCTGCCTATTCGACTGCCACCCAGAATCATCACATATTTGATCTCAACTTTTTTCTTTCCCGAATATTTAAGTACATTGTTTATCCCCGATTTATTAGTTACTACGTATACCAGGTCGTTTACATAAAATTTATCAAGCCCTCTGGGGATAATAGTCTGATTATTCCGGGTAATGGCCACTGCCCTGAAATCAAAATCATTAATTTCTTCAGTCGCTTCGTTCAGGGTTTTACCTACAACAGGTGCTTTTTCTTCCAGTTTTAAAACATATAAAGACAGTTTTCCGCCGGTAAAATCTACTACCTCGGAAGTTCCTGCCTGACTAACCATGCCGGTTATTTCCCTGGCAGCAATTCGTTCCGGATAAATTAAATAGTCAATTCCTAAAGTGGTAAAATGATTCTTATTAACCGGACGAATATATTCAGCATTGTCTACTCTGGATATACTTTGTTTAACGCCTAATCTTTTTGCGATAATGCAGCTGGTGATGTTGACTTCTTCTGTATTTGTTACCGCAATGAACAGGTCGGATCTTTTTATTTTTGCCTCTTTCAATGTATCGAATGAAGTGGCTGATCCGGTGAGTGTCATGATGTCATAGGCGCTTCCAACACCTTTTAGACTTGCTTCATCATGATCAATAATGATAATGTCATGCAAATCGCTGCTTAACATTTTAGCTAAATGCTTTCCGACATCTCCTGCCCCGGCAATAATAATTCTCATAGTTAATGATTCTTCATGTTTAACCCATAAAACAACCTTGCAAAGGAAAGCCTTGTTTTGAAATATCCAAATTATTTTTGAATTTTTTTATGAGAATCGAAGATGAAACGCTCCGTCCTCCACAACAGAGTGATAAGGTATGTTTTGTTTTTTTAGCTTTTTTATCAAACGTTTTCTTTTATAAAATGAATTTGATGAATCTATAATGATTTTTTTGAACTCAAACAGATTCTGAAGAGAAGCTATTTTTACGTTTGCATTTTCAGATATTATGAGATAGTCAAGTTTTAACTTTTTAGGGGCGGAGAACTCTTGATACTGTTTGTTTGTAATTCGACAGAATCTTTTCCCGTGAACGAAGAAGAAATTTTTCTTTATCCACAGGTTTTTTATCCTTTTTTCATTGATTTTCTGAGTGTTTATGATATAAGGTGCTGAGGCATTCCTGTTTAACCAAAGATTTTTCGCTAAAAAATGAAGTTCTTCGGTTTCTGTCTTCTTCTCGCCGGTGATAACAACATTCGCTTTGTTGCTAATATAATTGTAAACTGATTTATTGTTGACGTTATAAATTATGAATTCGCTATTCTTTGAATTTATGGTTGTTTTATAAATATTAATGAAGAAAATACCAATAATGACCCCAAAAGCTAAAATTAGTGCTTTTCTTTTTTTCTTTAAAAGGAATATAGTGAGAAGTCCGATGAATAGGTAAAGCAAAGATATCAAACTTTGTTCCAGGTGAAGATTATGTGCAATTGACATTGGTAAGTTCTGAATTTTATTTAGTAAAAAATTGAGTGTAGTTGTGGTTTTGTTAAGCAAGAAGCCTATGCTTTGAGCAAATTCCGATAATATAGGGCTTGTTGCAAATATGAAAAGCCCCAAAATTAAGATTAATGATGCTGCCGGTATCGCGATGAAATTAGTGAGCCAGAAATAATTAGGAAATTGATGAAAGTAATAAATAATCAAAGGTGCAGTTCCGATTTGAGCTGCTATAGAAACAGTGAACCATTGCCATAATTTATCAATGACAAAAGGAGGAGTCAACAATTGATAGATTTTAGGCTGAAAAAACACAATGCTTACTACAGCTGCATAAGAAAGTTGAAAGCCTACCGAAAACAGGAGCATAGGATTTAATAGTAAAAGGATAAGTGCGGAGAATGCCAGGTTGTTATAGATAGAGGTGTTTTGTTGTGAAATTTTACCAATTGCAATAATTATAAACATCAAAGTTGCGCGGGTAACAGAAGGAGTTAGTCCGGTAAGGAATGCATATCCTCCAAGAATAAAAATAATGAGGATAGTCTTGACAATTCTTCCAACCTTGTTTTTCTCCATAAATAATAATAAATAGTGAAATATGAGGAAGATTATTCCAACGTGTAATCCGGATACAGCTAAAATGTGCATTGCGCCGGAATTAGAAAAATTATCTTTTGTCTGGACATTTAAAAGATCCTTGTGGCCAAGCGTTAAAGCAGAGCAGATTGCAAGTTCCTGGTTTTCTAATCCGGATTGCTTTAGCTGAGATAGTAAATAAAGTCTTGTTTGATTTGATATGGATTGAATAGAAGGCTGTTCCGGGAAGTTAATTTTTTTATATTGATTCTGCCCAATATAAGTTTGATGATGGATACCATGAATAGATAGGTATTTTTTATAGTCGAATTCATAAGGATTTCCTTGGTTCTGAATCGAATTTACATGACTGTTAAAAAGAATAACATCCCCGGGCATAAGATCATGGGTTGATGACTCTGTTTTTGCAAAGTAGGTTAATAAATGTGCATTTTGTTGTTGCCAGCCAGAATCTTTTTGAATGGCTTTTAGTTTGATGACGGTCTCATAGCTGTTGTCTTTTTCTTCCGGAATATTAATAACCTCTCCTATTTTTAAGTTTTGTTCTTTTTTGATATCTGCTGAGGCACTGGAGTGTATATTGTAAAGAAATGCACCCAGAAAAATAAGGGTCAATGTTAAAGCTGTGCCATAGTAAACTTCAGTAAAATATTTCCATTTCAGGGGGAGAAAGTGATATAATGAAATAAAACAAATTAAGCCAATTGTCGTGTTTTTCAGCACAGTTAAAGGAATTCCCCAATGGGATTCTAGTAGTATACCAATAATCAATGGTATTACAAGCCTTAAAAAAGGCGTTCGTTTGATTGATTGTTTCATGATATGCCTGTCTTTTTAGTATACCGAAGTTTTAATCAGCAATCAATGAGCTCTTTGCTGATTATTTGCGAACATCCGGCAGAATTGAATAAAAAGAAGAAATTTTCATAAAGATACATTTAAATTTTACTTTCATGCAGAGTGTGTTTAAAAACATATTATAAATACTGGCAACCTATTTTTACCTAAGTTGAGCGGTTTGAACAAAGTGAAAAAGCGCTTTACTTATCCGGCAGCTGCCGATCCGACTTAGAAATTGTTGCTTTTCACCGAACAGGTGAGGTGAAAATTTTACATTTTCTTTGTCCCCGACACTTCGTGTACGGGGCAGGCAGTGAGCGAAGATCGCTCAAATTGGGTTTTAGGAATTTTTTAGCCTGCATTATTTTTAAATTTTAGTGAACCGAAACCAAATGAGTTCACCGAAGGTAATCTTGGTCGTTGTCTAAAACAGGAATAATGTAAGTAATGAATTATTCGGGTTAGATGCTTTTATACCTGTTTTGGCAGGATTTATGCATGTTAAACTTATTTAGTCAATAATTTGGAAAATTTGTTTTTGGAGTTCCTAACAATATAAGTAACTTTAAACCAAAATTTATTTCAGGCCATGATATACTCTAATCCATTAGTTTACAAAGTATACGACAAGTTATTCAGTATTCCGCCGGGCGAAATTATCTGTTGTAAATCTGATGATGAATGGACAGAGATAGTACTTACCGGTAAAAGGGAAGTACAAGTCGATAAGCCTTTACTTGAGGTCCAGAAGAAATTACCAAAAAGACATTTTGAAAGAGTTCATAAGTCATGGATTATTAATGTGCATCATATAAATAAAGTAGATTGGGAAAAAGGCTATTTGCAATTAATGGATAAAACACATGTTCCTATTCTGCCGATTCTTAAAATGCGGTTGTATAACCTTTTGAACAATAATCCAGTGTTTTGTAAACCCAAGGAGTGGTTTGACTTATAAACAACGGATAAGGATTTCAACACTTCATTAATTTTGCTTCTATAGTAAATCCATTCTGATATACCCCGACTTTCGTAAAACGTTCTCATGGTTTTAGTGCATATATACTAATTTATATAATTTTCTAAGAAACTGTTTTGATTTAGTAAAAGAGAAATATCTAGTACCGCCAGGATGGCGGTGTTCCTGAATTTGAGTAACAACTTTCACCCCCTGAAAATTGAGAGAAAACTGCATGGAACACCGGCTCCAGCCGGTGAAGACAGGAAATAGAAGCAAAAATACATTGCAGATAATAAAAGCAAAAAGATATTAATATTAATGCTCGAAATAAAATCAAAACAGTTTCTAAACTATTTATGAAATAATATGTTCATTTGAAAGAACTTAAGCATCTGAGGATTTCTGTCGTATTACATCTTTTAAGGCCATCCTGTGTTGGAGGCTTGAATAAATTCTTGCTTTTTAGTGGTTTACATGTTTTTCGGGTGAGATTTATACTTTTTTAGGCGTTTGTGCAATTATAATTTGAGCCCCCCTCCTCAATATTTCTCGTTAATTCCTTTAAAAACCTCACCATATAGGCTCCATCAATCACGTCGTGATCGATTAATATCGTCATATTTAAGATTTCGCGTATTTTAATCTCGTTATCTACAACTGCCGGCTTTTTTATTATTGAACTAACTCCAAAAGAAATCGGATGGATAGACCTATGTATAAACCAACCATTTATTTTTCCCATCATACCCAGAGAAGTTACAGAAACATTTCCCATCTTTTCAAATGCGAATCTTGGATGATTGATAATATATCTCCAGATTATTTTTCTTAAAAACCCAGGGAGATGGTAATATAACCTTTCATAGAATTTTGACTTTTTATCTATGACTATGTTCTTCTTCGTTACCGTGTGATTTTTTACATTTTCGATTTCCCGGCTTATTTCCAGGGCACTCTTCAAATTTACTTTTTCCAGAACCACAGGCAATGGCACTTTTTGGTCACCTATTTGTTTTTCTGCCAAAAAGGATATATTATGATCATTAAACGTTATTAGTTTTTTCTTACTGAACAAAAAAGAAGAGGCATCAGGATATTTTTCCAAAGTTTTGCTGATTGCCTTAATTAGCCATGCATTAAATGAGACATTAGACCCATTTTTCCTTAAATTGCTTAATTTTTGCCTAATTTCAGTAACATCAAATTCTAACAAGGCAATTACATGGTGTTTCAATAACCCCATTGAATAAACGTCAAATGTGGCTATCCTTGATTGGGGAATGCTAGTATAATGGTAATGATTTTTCATGATCTTTATCTCTTATTTGCTTGATGTAGAAATATTTCTATAAAATACCATTAGTTTATATCAGCTATCAGAATGTAAACGACAATTGTTTTATCTTTGCTTAAAGCCCTATAAAAATAAAAAAATCCAGAAATTTATATTCTATGGTTAAAATTGAATATTGCTGTTTTGAAACCTTGGCGATAGTCTAAGTTTAAAGAGTTGGAGAGGAAGAGGGCTGTAATTCAAGGTTGGATTTTAGCTGTTTTTAATAGCTTGGCCTTCAGTAACCGTTTTTGTTTTTTTAAAAAAAGTGTTAAACTTGGAGAAATTATAGCTTCCGGCAATAAACGTGATTTGTATGTGTCATAAAATCAATTACCTAAAGGTGTTTTTGTTGTTTGTTTTTATCTTAATGTTTTCGGATTGTTTCCTGGGACAGAAAACTTCATCAACATCCGGAAAAGATTCTTTATCCTACACAAAGCTGAATAGAGATAGTATCAGGGTAGACTCGATTATTTTAACCGGATCCTCTACCTTGCTTGATTCCGGTACATTTCAAAGGGGAATTTGGATATCCCCTGAACAACTTATGAAGGCAAGAATTCCCGGGTTGGTGATGACTACTGAAAACGGTCCGAAAGGGAGGAGTTCTCATTATTCTATGAGAGGAGCTTCTTCGGGTTATTTTAGAGAAACACCCTTATTTGTGGTAGATGGATTTATTTTGAACAGTATTAATATGGAAGGGATGCGTAATCCGCTAAATCTTGTTCATCCAAAAGACATTGAAAGCATCACTTTTCTGAAAGATGGACCAGAAACTTCAATTTATGGTTCCCGGGCAGCTAATGGTGTGGTTCTCATAAAAACTAAACGTTCAAATTCTTCAGAAAAAATTCAACTGAACTACGAGAGTGTCGCTTCTTATACTGACATCTCAGATAATTATGATGTTTATTCTGCCAATAAATTCAGGTCTGTTATTGAAGATAAGTTTGAAGCTAGTCCAGATGCAATGAATTATTTAGGTGATGCTAATACCAGCTGGCAGAGAGAGATTTACAACTATCATTTCAACATCAATCATTATTTAAGTATTCAGGGAAGTTTATTCAATCGGAAACTACCTTACAGGATTGCTTATGGCTATAACCAAAACAACGGAATACTCAAGACCTCGTCTTTTGATCGGAATACGCTTACATTAAAGGCTCATCCGTCTTTTTTCCACGATCATTTGAAAGTAGGCGTTCAATTGAGGGGTATGGATACTGAAAACCGATTTGCAAAATGGCAGGCAACACAAAATGCCCTGATGTTTAATCCAACTCGTCCTGTCTATAGCGATCAGGAGGAATTTGGAGATTATTATACCCAAACCGATGATTCGAATACTCCCATTTTGACAGCTCCACAAAATCCTGTGGCTCTTCTGGAGCAAACAGATGAAAGCTATCATGTGAAACGTTATCTTTCTAATTTTTCACTTAGTTATAATTTTCATTTCTTACCTAAATTGGGAGTTCAGGTTAGGTATGGTATGGATCGAACCAACAGTAGTGGAAATTATAAGGTGTCAACAGATGCTGCCTGGGTTAAAGGGGGCAAAAACTATGAAAAAATAGTCGTTTATAAAAATCAATTTTTCCAAACTGCTTTGAATTATAGCGAATATATTAAATCTTTAAAATCGGGCTTCCAGCTAAGGTTTAGTATGGAAAGACAAATCTTTAACGAAATAAATGAGAAACGTATTCCTGATGATAGCAATTCTGAAACAAACAGTTCATTTAAGAATTCTCAGGAAAGTCAATTGGGAGCTGTTTGGGGGAGATTGAAATATCATTACGATCAGAAATATTTTCTTGATTTTGCTTTAAGAGAAGACAAGGCTTCCTATTTTGATTATGAAAATAGACAGAGCTTATATCCCGGCGTTGGTCTTAGCTGGAAGATGCATCATGAGCCTTTTCTGGAAAACATTAAGTTTCTTTCTAAGCTGGAAATGAGGATGTCTCACAGTGTGACAGGTAGTAATTCATTTCTGCAGGAAGTAAGTGGGGTTACTATAGATCAGAATATTTACAGCCCAGAAACAAATTCGGAAAATATAGGTTTGGACTATGGTTTATATGATAACAAAGTTACCGGGTCGGTTGATGTGTATTCGAGAACTACCCGCGATATTCCACTATATCTACCTGTGCCTTCCGGTACCAATTTATATGACCGGGTTCTGACCGATGCTGGTAATATAAAAAATAATGGATTTGAACTATCCCTAAATACCTCTTTAGAACTTTCACAGAAGCTAAGCTGGAAATTCAGTATTGGTTTTGCATATAATAAAAACAGACTCTCAAATTTAGACTTCGAGAATAATGATCTGGGTCTGTCTACTGGTTCAATTGAAGGGGGAATAGGTAACAAGATACAGATTATTAGCGAAGGATATCCGGTCAATTCTTTTTATGCCTACAAACAGGTGTACGACCAAAACGGGAATCCGATTGAAGGCGTCTATACAGATCAGAATGACGATGATGTATATGATATCGATGACAGGTTTATTGGAAAAACCTCCGAGCCCAACAGCACGTTTTCATTAACTAACCGGTTTGTATATAATAGATTGGAAGTTGTTTTTCTTATAAGGGGAAGAATGGGAAATTATGTATATAATAATGTAGCCTCCTATTTCTCACCATATTCAAGAATGTATGATCCCTCCGGATTTCTTCGAAACCGAATAGATACGGATGTAAATCATTTTGAAAAGTCTCAATACTATTCTGATTATTATATTGAAAATGGCTCTTTTCTTAAAATGGATTACTTTAGTGTGGGGTATACTTTTGATCTTTCAGAAAAAAATGATTCTAAACTAAGAGTTTATTCTGTAGTTCGGAATCCTTTCCTTCTTACTAAATACAACGGTTTGGATCCGGAGGTGAATAATGGGATTGATTACAATGCCTATCCAAGTACCACTACTTATATGCTAGGGATAGCATTGGATATGTAGAGTTGTAATACACAGCCTTTCCCATATTTTTCTTCAAGTTATTCAACTTTTTATTTTCACTTTGAGTTTACAAAATAGGATCCGGGCAAAAGTCTCTTCTTTTACAGGTTTTACAGAATTCACCTCTCCACACTTCATCAAATTGATTCATAATGTTTTCAATGAGTTCATGGTTTGTTGTAACAATACCGGATTCAAAATTGCGGGTGTTTTTACTCTTTATGCCTGCCCCTGCTCCGGTTAGATTTGCCGAACCGGTATAGGCTAGTTTCCCGTCTATAACGATGTGTTTAAAATGTACCCTGGGGCACAGTTGCCTTTCCATATTTTCCCATAGCAAGGGATATTTGTCAAAGCTTCTTCTGAAATTCTCTCCTGGTTCCTTTGCGTGTAGGAGGCGGATGGCTACTTTCTTTTTTGAGAGGTCGTTAAGTATCTTTAAAAAAGATTGAACTGAGCCATTATGGTGGACATGCAGGTCTTTTAAGTCTGATGTGCCCATCCAGACAAAGGATTTTGCAGTGTACACAGGTTCAATAACCTTCTTATATATCTGTTCGTTGGTTATAAATTCTACGCTCATGGTTTTGGTAGTGTTTTGGCACTGTTCATAATTATCAACTCTTTTTTGTTGCCAGTTGGCCATTTTTATTTTTATAATCAATTATCGATTTTTGAACCGATAATCATCATTTATCGGCATTTTTGCCGTTAGTTGATAAATCTTATTAGTATTCCGACAAAAACAGCTATGCTGATACTGAGTAATGTTCCAACCAGAACATATTCACTTTTCTGCGTTTCATTAAAACGCAAAATTGATTTTGCAGCAATAATCAGTCCTACGGCCTCATATTCTCCTAATATAACGAGAGCTAAAACCAGAAAACGTTCAACAATCCCGATTAATCTGCCTGCATTGGGTAAAGTAAGTTCCTTTGAATTATTGGAATTTTCTTCAGGGACTATAGCAAAAGCTTCAAATAGATGGTTTATAAAAATATTGGAAGGTTTAGCACAAAATATGAATCCGGTGATGATAATAATAGTTCTTGTTTCAATATCAAACAGAAAATTGATACTATACAAAGAAGAATATGTTAGTACTATCAGGCCGATAAAAATCAAATGAAGTAATTGGTCCAGAAAAAATAAAGCATGCTTTTTTATTTTATTATTTATGATTAGCCAACTTTTAAGCATATCAATCAATAGATGAATAATTGTCAATAGAATTGCTGCTTTCCAGAAACCAATATCAAAAGACAATATATAACTCATTAGGCCCACGATTATTACATGATAAATGTGCGGAAAAGAGAATACTTTCCTTTCTTTTTTATTACTCATTTTCTGAGGTTGAAAAATGAAATCAGATAAAAGGTGTGCAATTATGAGCAGAAGGATTAATTTAAGTTCCATCATTTAAATATGTTTTCAAAGTAGTTTACAGCTTTTTCTATTGATAACCAGCCAGCAGAGGTTGAATGTTGACTGATTGTCGATTGGTATTTACCTAACTTTTTAGCAATTTCTTTTTCGTTTAAATCCAGTAATTTATAATATACAACCTCACTCTGTTTTGATGAACACTTTGACAGGATCGTGTCCAGTAAAGAAAACAGAACGTCAAATTGTTGTTGATAGTTGTTATTCTCACTGGAAAAGAACATCGTATTTTTTATTACAATTTTTTGTTTATCTGAAGTTGAGTGGCTTTTTATAGCTCTGCCAGACAGATAAATAGCTTCACCGTCAATAATTCCCTCCCCGGGGTCTAATTTATCTAACGGAGCTACTGCAACTGCCAGCCTGATACCATGTTCGGAAAAATATTTAATTCTTGATTTCTCGTTTTTTGGTACCCCAAGATCAATCGATTTAATATATGTCTTCAGTAGAAGAGCAATTCGAAGTGCATAATGAGGATTATCCATGGCACATTCAATAAAATCTCCCTGGACTAATCTTCCGTAAAATCTTTGTTTTTTATACCTCTCTGATAAATCGTTAATTAGTTGCTTAATGCCAGTCTCAACTTTTCTTTTCTCTGTCTCTTTTAGAGCTGTGTAAGAAATCACATCGGCAGATATTGTAGCGTAATTCATTTTTAAATCATTTATCGGCAAATATACTGATAATTATAAATTAACGGTAAAAAAACCGTTAAAATTTTTTATTTGATAAATCCACATACAACAAATATGTTTCACAGGATGATGAAGCAGTATTTGAAAGGTTAGAGCAATTATACCAACCTCTTATTCCGAAAAGCTACCCCCGATCCGGATTTCAAATATTTCTCAAAAGCAAAGGCTTTGTATTTATTACGGAAAGCAGTATAGGTAATTAATTCTAAAGGGAGTTTATTTTTTGTGTAATGGACTTGTTTTTTGTTGTGTCGGGTTGGCCTGCTATCGTGGTAATTGGTGTAACTGGTTTCATAAAACCATCGGATCATTGAAAATGTTGGTGTGTTTGTTTATTGTAGTTGTTTAATAAGAGCAAAAAGCATTTTAG
>Ga0207714_1001509_pt1 | contig 14963 bp, 12 predicted proteins | sample PonA232FremontCA_2_FD_187270 | JGI IMG/M metagenome (GOLD analysis project Ga0207714, IMG submission 187270) | Marine sediment microbial community from Fremont, CA, USA - Pond A23 Sediment 2 (SPAdes) | ecosystem: Environmental > Aquatic > Marine > Unclassified | place: USA: Fremont, California... | reverse complement strand
TCCTTCCAGCCGTAGGTCCCCGAAATGCCCGAACAGGAATCCCCGACGTCCGCCGCCTCGACGCCGGCGAGGTCCGCGAAGAGTTCCAGCGGCTGGCCGTCCAGGCCCTGGTCGCGGGCATGACACGGTGCATGGTAAGCGAGGTCCCCAAATTCCGACTCGTTCACTGCCGAATCCGCCAGTTCGTCGGCAATGTCGGTCTTCGTCCGGAGGAATTCGAGTGCCTCCCAGGTGTTCTCGGCCAGGGTCTCGATGCCCGACAGATCGAACAACTCGGGATACTCCTGTCGCAACGCCATGGAACAGGAGGTGCAACTGGTGATAACACTGTAGCCACTCTCGATGGCCCCTCCAAGGGAGTCCACGTTAACTTCGGCGTGCCGGCGGGCGTCATCGAGCATCCCGTTTGCGAACATCGGGGTCCCCGAACACCGCTGTTCCGGGACCTCGACCTCGTACCCGAAGTGCTCGAATACCCGAACCATCGCCTTGCCGACTGCCGGCGTGTTGTAGTTCGCATAGCAGCCGTGGAAGTACGCGACTTTCAAATCCGCATCCGGATCCATCCCTCGCCGTTCGCGTTGCTTGCGGGCTCTTGCTTTCGATGCTTCCGACCCGCCGCGGTCGACCCACCATTCCCGGAAGGTTTCGGTGGCGAACTCGGGGAACTCCCGCTCGGCCGTAACACCAAGCGTCCGGTCGAGGAGCCAGCGAACCGGCCCGAATCCCATCACGGCGTTTGCCAGTCGGGGGACCTTGCTGGCCAGCCACGCGGAGGTTCGGTAGTTCGCGAGCAGCCTGTTGCGCCAGTAGGTCCGACTCAACTTCGAGAGGTCACTCGACACGTACTCGGCTCGGGCCTCGTTGTGCATCTGGGAGAGTGGAACGTCGGAGGGACACGACGAATCACACCGCATACAGTTCGAGCAGTCCAGGATGGACGAATCGATCGACTGCTCGCCGTCCCGGTAGAGCCGCCACTGTTCGGGGCCCTGGAACTTCGGCCCCGGAAACGAGTCCTCGACTTCCGCAACTGGGCAGTTCGTATCGCAGGTCGAGCAGGTATAGCAATTATCCGAGCCGGGTCGAAGGTCGACCCGGTCCCCGGACGTATCGATGTCGCCGACGGGGAGGTCTGGAGGCTCTGAATCGCTCATGTTGCTTCCTCCCCCGCCAGTCGCCCAGCGAGTGAGCCGGTCGCGAGACTAATTCCGGTCCCCGAGCCCGAGGCGGGGAAATCGAACCCGCCGAGAACGCTGCCCGCGGCCCGCAGATTCTCGAATTCGGGCTCCCCACCAACCGTTTGAGGTCGAAGCTGTTCGTCGACCGAGACGCCAAACTTGGCGTACGGCTGCTCGCCGTACAGGTCCCTCTCGTACCAATCTTCCCGGTCCTCCGGAACCTGGATGTGGCAGTCAAATACCGGCTCCCGAACAGCCTCACGGTCGGATATCAGTCCCGTTCCAACGAGCCCACCAGTAGCGAGCACGAACGACGACGCAGCGTGGGGGATCCGTTGGCCGTTCCGGTCCACAGTGACCGACGTGATCCGCTTACCCGACCTTTCGAAATCGACGACTTCGTTGCGGACGATCTCGACGCCAGCATCACGCAAGGCACTCAGGTATACCCCTTCCAGACGGATCCCTGGCAGGCTGGGTGGGCCAGTCGGGACCTCGAAGACATCCGCGTCGAGGGTGTTGGCAAGTTCGGTTCGGATCCTCCGGTGTTCGTCAGTCCCGAGAACGGCCGGAAGCCCGATTCGTGGCTCGTTCTCGTGGACTTTTGCGATTCTATCGGCAAGTCTGCCCCGGACGTCGCCCTCGTCGATATCGAGGGCATGGGCGAAGCGGGTTTTCTTCGCGTCAGGTTCGAAATCGAGTGGGAAGGTGACCGTAACCCCACGAGTATCGAAGGGGACGCCTGTCGCTTCAAGGTGAGCAGCGGCTGCGGGGGCGTCGAAGTCCACCAACCCGTCGAACCCAGCCAGCAGCATGTCCCGGTCGTCGCTCCCAAGCCCAGCGGCCACGCTTTCCGGGTACCGGGCAGTCGGTTTGACCGTCCCGCCGTGGGTCGGGACCAGCGCATTGCGGTCGGTGTGGCTGCCCCGATAGGTGTCCCCCGTGACCCTATCGAAGCGCGCCAAGCCGGCCCTGATAGCGGACTCCCCGACTATCGAATACGGGTGCTCGGCTGGCAGCGTCTGGATTTTCTCGAAGGGGTCGACCACGAGGTCCCCGTTCACGTATCCGAGGACGTCGGCAAGGCCGCTCGCCTGCCGCAACGTGCTCTGTTTCTTGGTCGCAAGTCGGGCCGAGGCGCCGGCCTCGGCCGCAGCGAGGGCGGCGGTCATGCCCGCGATGCCGCCACCGACGATGAAGACATCGTCCTCAATCCCCACGGCCACCACCCCGTTTGGTGTCGACCGGTTTGCCGCCCGATCCATCGTCGAACGCAGCCCAGTCGACTGATTCGCCAGTGCGGGCTGGATCACGATCCTCGTTCAGCGTCGTTCGGAAATGCGCGTCGTTCAGCATGGCCTGGGAGAGCTGGACGCCCCACAGCGCGTGGCGCTGTCCTTTCCACCGTTCCTCTCGAAGCTCGTCGAGGGCTTCGCGAGCTGTTGGCTCGTCGAATGTCGGGTGCAATTCCGCAGCAAGGCGGTGGCCACACCGGCCCCCCTGGCAGTTCCCCATCGAGGCCCGGGTGCGAATCCTGATCGCGTTCAGGTCCGGGCCAGTCCCTTCGATGGCGTCCTGGATTTCCGCCCGGGTCACCGCTTCGCAGTTGCAAACGACCGGGTTGGGATCCACTTTCGCCAGGACGTCCTCGGTTCGCGAGCCCAATCGCTCGGCACTCCGGCGGGCAATCGGCGATCGGAGGCCGAATCGGTCCATCGCTGCCTCGATGTCTCCGGGGTGCTCGCTCCCCGGAAGCGGGGCCGAAGCCGTGTCGCTCCGTGCATCGATGCCCAGTTTGTCACAGACGTGATCGCCAACCGCCTCGGCCATCAGCCGGTAGGTCGTGAGCTTGCCGCCGACGATGGTCGTGAGGCCGGCCGTGTCGTCCCGGGACTTGTGGTCGAGGACGAAGTAGTTTCGCGTAATGTCACTGGGATCGTCCGTGCCCGTTTCCGGTGGCTCGTAGAGAGGTCTCACGCCCCAGTAAGAGCGAACCGTCCGGGCGTCCCGAATCCCGGGCACCAGTTCGCTCAACTCTTCGATGAGCAGGTCGACTTCCCACTGGGCTTCCGCATACGCGTCTGGATCGGCCACCTCGACGTCCGTCGTTCCCAGGATCGCCGTCGTTTCGTGGGGGACCACAATGTCAGCGTCGCCTTTGGGCCGGCAGCGGTTGATGACAGTGTCGACAGGACGAGAGTTGAGCACCGTCATCGCGCCCTTCGACGGGCGGACAGCAACCTCGATATCCGCGAGCCCCGCGATCTGGCCAGCCCACGCACCGGCCGCGTTGACGACATGGTCCGCCAGAATGGTTTCGCGGGCTGAGTCCGATGCCGTCTCTGTGTCGCCCGATTTCGGGTCTTGGGCAATGACCGCGCCCACGACAGCCCCGTCCTCGACTTTGAGGTCAACGACCTCCGCGTGCGTCTCGATCCGGGCCCCGTGATTTTCGGCATCGACGGCGTTTGCCACACAAAGCCGGAACGGATCGATCGCCGCGTCCGGGACGGCGATCGCCCGCTCCACAGAGGGATCGAGTGCCGGTTCGATCGATCTCGCGTCCTCGCCGGAAAGGACCTCCACAGGAATGTCACAGTCACGACAGGCGGTCACTTTATCATCGAAATACGACTCCGAATCTTCCGGGCGCTTGACGAAGAGGCCGCCAGTCGGCTCGATGCAGTGCCCAGCGATGTCCCGGAGGATCGCATTTTCACTGATGCACTCCCGAGCGCTCTCTGGGTCGGAGACGGCATACCTGGCCCCGGAATGAAGGAGGCCGTGCATCCGACCAGTTGTCCCGCTGGCGAGGGTGCCTGACTCCACGAGGGTCGCGTCGATCCCCCGCCGGGCTAGATCACGGACGAGGCCGGTGCCAGTCGACCCGCCTCCGATCACGAGGACCTCCGTGGCGTCCGGCATGGTGTTCGTGTGGACTCTGTTTGGGTTCTCCCTTAAGGTTACGGCACCGGCTCAGGACGGCTGCTGTGCGGGCGAACCCCAAAGCTGTCGAGGCCGGACGAACAAACGTTTATCAAGCCGAGCGGCGGAGAACGGGGTGAATGCCGCCCCAGGCCGTCTTCTTCGACATGGACGGAGTCACCGTCGACACGGCGGTGGAATGGCAAGCGATCGAGCAGGAAGAGATCCTCCCCGCGATCTCGGAGGACGCCATCCCGGCGGCGGAAATTCGGGCCCGAAGCATCACGGACACCTATGACTCCCTGGCCGCCGCCGAGGAATACACGCTCACCGTCACCAGAGACGAGTTCCTGCAGCACTACGACCGGTGGGCTGAGGAGATCTATCGGGATCGGGCCGACTTGCTCGAAGGCTATCGTGACATTGTCGACGCCATTCGGAGGGAGGGATTGGCCGTCGGCCTCGTTTCTGCCTCGCCCCGGCGGTGGGTGGAAATGGTCCTCGATCGCTTCGAACTCGACGGTGAATTCGACGTCGTACTCGCAGAGGACGACTACGAGGGGAAATCAAAGCCCAGTCCGATCCCCTACCGGCTGGCGGCGGAGTCTGTCGGCGTCGATCCAACCACTGCCATTGCTGTCGAGGATTCCCACCACGGCGTCGAGTCAGCTGTTCGGGCGGGAATGGAGTGTATCGCGCTCCGCGGGGCTGGCAACCGCGACTCGGACCTGTCTGGGGCCGACGTGATCGTCGCGGACCCAGCGGCGCTCCGGGAAGCACTTGAAGCCCGACTTTCTGGGTAACTCAGGGCGTTCTGATGCTGGTGTTCGGGCTTGATTATCTGACTCTCCGGAGAATGGGAACGAGGTAGAGAGGTTACTTCATCTGGACGTTGAACGTCTCCAGGAGCGGCCGGTTCGCGAGGATCAGGATGATCAGCGGTGGCAAGAGGGCGAGAACGGTGCCGGCCATGATGAGTCCCCAGAGGGTTTGTCCGCCGCCGGTCGCGCCCTGTAGTTCTGCCAGCCCGACTTGAACGACCTGCTGGCTACTGGACTGAATGACGACGAGCGGCCAGAGATACTGGTTCCAACCCCAGATAAATGCGATCACGAACAGTCCGATGATCATGCTCTTCGACATCGGAATCAGCACGTACACCAGGAACTTGAGCGGCCCGACGCCGTTGAGTCTGGCCGTTTCGACGAGCGATTCGGAAATCGAGAGAAAGTGTTGTCTGAGCAGTAAGACCGAGGTTGCACTCGCGAGGTAGGGGAGAACGAGGGCGTACATCGTGTCGTTCCAGCCCATGTCGACCATTATCTCGAACAGCGGGACGATTCGGACCGGGACCGGCAAGGTCAGCGTGAGCAGAATGAAAAGGAACAGGAACCGCTTGAAGCGGAAGTCGAAAAACACGATTGCGAGGGCGGCTAACATTGAGATGCCGACTTTACCCACGGCGATTAGGGAGGCCATAACGAAGCTGTTCGTCAGATAGTTCAGGAAGCCGTATTTCTGGAGGACGATCCGGTAGTTCTCGAGGCCATCACTGCCGACCCCAATGTAGGTGAAATCCAGAATCTCGGTCTTCGTCTGGGTGCTCATGAGCAAGACCAACACAAGTGGCACCAGGAGCACGAACAGGGTCAGGATCAGTTGTGAATGGAGCTTCCACTCCCGACGAGCCAGTCGGGCGTACCGCTTGAGCGTCGTTCGGAGGCGGCCGCGTTCGAAGCGATCGGCCACGCTCATCTCAGGTACCTCCAAAGTGGGCGGCCCGATCGGACCAGAACAATTGAATAACGATCAGTCCGCCGACCAGCACGAAGAGAACGATCGACTCCGTGGCGGCAAGGCCCATCTGGCTCTGGCTAAAGGCCGTCTCGTAGAGGTGATAGATCAGAATCGAGGTCGAATTACCGGGCCCACCGCTGGTCATCACGTCGATGACCGGGAAGGGGAGGAAGAAGGCATAGACGGTGTTCATGATCAACAGGAACGCAAGCGTCGGCGAAATCAGCGGGACGTACACCCTTGAGAGCAGTTTGAAATGGCCGATTCCGTCGAGTTTGGCCGTCTCGTTGATCGTCTCAGGGATCGAACTCAGCGCCCCGATCAGGAAGATAACGTTGTAGCCGACCATTTTCAAGATCGAGGTGCCCGAGACGACGATTATGGCCTGCGTGCTGTTCGTGACCCAGTTGATCTCGAGCCCGAGAGCCTGTTCAATCAGATTGGTGAGGATCCCAACGGACGGCTCCAGCAGGAACACCATGATCGTCGCGACGATGGTAAAGGAAAACGAGTAGGAGAGGATGCCGGAGACGAGATAGCCGGAGGTCCCCACTGCGACCCGGTAAATCAGGTAACTCAGGTACAGCGCAATCGCCATCGACCCGATCACGACGATGGCAGCGAAGACGAGAGAGATGAAAAAGCTGTAGTGATAGTTCGGGGAGTTGAGTAACCAGACGAAGTTGTCCAATCCAACATAGATTCGGTTCGCCCCCGCCGCGACGGTCTGGTAAAGTGCGAGTCGGAAAGTCTTCAGTGCCGGATAGTACAGGAACGCGACGCTCACGACGAGGGTGGGCAATAGCAACAGATACGCCTTCCAGTCTTCCGTGTAAATTTCGCTCATCGATTGGCAGAGTCGTTAGTTCTCAGAGAGCGACCTATTGTCATCGATTGGGGCCTTAGCCGCGGACGTAGCGGGCGAGTCGGCGGTCGCCGAAGTCCTTGGCGGATTGTGTGGCATCCGACACCGCCGTGCCCCCGAGCATGTTGTCGGTCTGGCGCTCGAGTTCCTTGAAGACCTCCGCACTCGGCCCCATGAGGATGCCCTGATTCATCGGATACTCCTCCCACGCCTCGTACTGGTCGTACGCGACTCCGAATGCGGGGTTGTCCTCGTAGAAGTTCTCCTCCTGGAGCAGGGTGAAAGACTCCTCGTGGGACGGGAAGTACCCGGTCGCCTTGGAGTACAGGGCCTGCTGTTCGGGCCCGGTCATGTTTTCGAGGAACTTCCTGACGGCGTCCCGCTCGGCTGCAGACCGGTCCTTGTCGAGGACCCAGACCGCGGCCCCGCCCATGTTGTGCCCGATTCGCTCCCCGGGCACCGGCATCGGGGCGACACTCGCCGAAATGCCACTATCTCGGAAGCCTTCGAGGAGATACGCGATCGAGCCCGAAGAGTCCATCAGCATCGACGACACGCCGTTCTGGAAGGCCTGTTCGGCCGCGCCCCAATCTTTGATGCCAGGATTGAGGTACGCGTCACCGAGGTCATTAACCCACCAGTCGAAGATTCCCCGCGACGTCTCGCTGTTATAGTAGACCTCCGTCGGTTCTCCAACTCGGCCGTTCTCCTGGTCGGCGACGAAGGCTTCCTGCTCGCCCATCCAACTATGAACCCACCAGTTGTGGTTCGGCCAGGTCACGCCGTAGTCCGCGACGCCTTCGTCGACGATCGTATTGGCCGCAGTGGCGAGTTCATCGAGGGTGTTCGGTGGGGAATCGGGGTCCAACCCGGCGTCCTCGAAGTGGTCCTCGTTGTAGTACATCACGATCTGGGAGTTGTTGAACGGGATCGACCACGTCGTTCCCTCGATCACGCTGGTTCCCAGTGCTGGCCCCACGTAGTCGTCAGTCGGAACCTCCGGCCAGATGTCCTCGACCGCGGTCATGAACCCGCTGTCCCGGGCGACGATGGCGTCTTTCTTGTCGATATGACCGATGTCCGGGGGATTGCCCGCGTTCGCCGCGTTGAAAAGTGCCGTCCTGGATTCTGTGTAACTCCCTTGGGCGGACATGTCGACGGTGATGTTCGGGTACTCGTCCTCGAAGTTCGACACCATTTCGGTGAACGTCTCCTCGTAGTACCCACCCCAGGCCGGCCAGAAACTGATCGTCACCGCCTGGTCTTCGACCGTCCCCGGGGTCGTAGTCGTCGTTCCCGACTCCTCCGTCGTCGTCCCATCCGTTCCATCACCATCACCCGCACAACCGGCTAGCCCCACGACTGCCGCGGCACCGCCGGCTTTCAGTAGTTTTCGCCGTGAATACGTCTGGCCGCCGGTATTCGAGTTGTTCGGTAACATGTGACTTGATTACGCGTTCCGAGCGCAATTTCAAAAGCTTTACCCTACAAATTGGGCCGGGACCCGGACTCGTTCAAAAGTGAATCTCGAGCCCGTCGGCCCGTTCCTCCTACTCCCGTCCCGACCGGGCAGAGTGATACATCGCCTCGCCGTCGGCCGGGTCGAAGAGATGCAGCCGGTCCAGATCGAATGTCAGGGAAATCGTCTCCCCCTTCGAAACCGATGCGTGGGCATCGAGTTCAACCGTCAACTCCTGTTCACCAGTCGTCCCGTGCACCAGCAGTGACTCTCCCAACGGCTCCGTAATGTCGACGGTCAGTTCTAAAGTCTGGGCCGGATCGTCTTCGCCTTGGCTCACCCGGTGGATATCACCCGGGCGAACGCCCAAAATCGCTTCCTGTCCGGCGAGCGGCGAGGGTTCGTCAGTATCGGGGAGTTGGAGACTGAAATCCTGGGACCCTGCCGTAAAGTTGGCAGCGGAGCCACCGTCCGTTTTCACTACCTCGACGGGCAGCATATTCATCGGTGGTTCCCCGATGAAATCCGCGACGAACCGGTTCTCGGGGAAGTCGTACAGTGCCGTCGGCGGATCGACCTGCTGAATCTCGCCGTCCTCCATCACCACGACCTTGTCCCCGAGCGTCATCGCCTCGGTTTGATCGTGGGTGACATAGACAGTCGTCGTGCCGAGTTCCTGATGGAGTTCGCGGAGTTCGGTCCGCATCTGGATGCGGAGTTTCGCGTCGAGGTTCGAGAGCGGTTCGTCGAGCAAGAGGACATCCGGGTCCCGGACCAACGAGCGGCCGAGAGCGACCCGCTGGCGCTCGCCACCGGAGAGCTGCTTTGGCTTTCGATCAAGGAGGTCAGTGATACCCAACACTTCCGCGGCCTCGGTCACCCGGTCTTCGATTTCCTCGCTCGAATAGGATTGGCCGCCGGCGTTCATGCCGAAAACCATGTTCCGACGCGCGGTCATGTGAGGATACAGCGCGTAGTTCTGGAACACCATGGCGACGTTCCGATCCTTCGGCTCGACGTCGTTCATCCTGCGGTCGTCGAAGAACAGGTCCCCATCGGTTAGCTCCTCTAGGCCGGCTATCATTCGGAGGGTCGTACTCTTCCCGCACCCGCTCGGCCCGACGATGACGACGAACTCCCCCGGTTCGATTTCGAGGTCGATGTCTTTCACGGCGACGACTGACCCGTAGTCCTTCGTTGCTCCCTCTAGAGAGACCCGGGTTTCGGAATCGACGGCCATCTATCTGAGCCCAGCTATTGGGGCCGCACACATAGTTCTTTGCCGGAGCAGTTCTGGCGCTGCTGGCCCTCTGCTGGGGGGAGCACGGTTAACAAGACAGATCGTGAACGGCATCGGGATCGCCCCAATGGTCCCTGGACCATTGACTCTCGACCGCGGGCCGATTGTCTCAGCTGGCTGCAAAGTACTTCTTACTTTTTCGATCAAAAGACGGATTAGTTTGTTATAATTTACTGTTATGTTAAAAATAAATCTTTTCCAAAGATGCTCATTTAGATGCAATAATCCACTAAATTCACTATAGACACAAAGTAAGCCTCCGAATAAATAACAAAACCCAGGTAATTTTACGATATTTTAATTTTGTAACGAATGAACAGCTAAGATATGAGTTACATCCTATTATCCACATATATTCACGCAATGATTGGTTAAATTGCGGAGATAGTTGGTCGCGTACAGCCAGATCCTTCTGAGGTAGGAGAATGTCGCGACCAATAGGGTATATTCCAACCGGCCCCGAAGGACCGGCATGGACGTAATCTGTCACCGGGCCTGTCCCGCCGGGGGCCCGGAGAACTCGCGCCCGGCCGCCCGTGCCGTCCCAGACTGGGTCGACATGGTCGAAGTGGACGTCCAACGGTGTGCGAGTGGCGAGTTAGTCGTCTTTCACGACCGGGTGCTGGATCGGTTGACAGACGAAACTGGCGCCATCGCGGGGCGGGAATATGAGGACCTGCAAGGAGTAACGCTCGCGGGAAGCGACGCCACCATTCCGACGCTTGAGGCCCTCATCGAGGCACTTCCAGCAGGAATGGGGCTCAACGTGGAACTCAAACACGCCGGCATGGCCGCTGAGGTTGCACCAATCCTGAAAGCCCTGGATCGGGAGGTGCTCGTCTCATCGTTCGTCCCGCAGGCGATCGCGCCACTTTCCGAACGGGGGCTTCGAACGGCCCACCTGATACACCCGGAGCAATCAGCCGGGTGGGAAGCTGAATTAGCAGCAGCCGAGTCCATCGGGGCCGAAGCCGTCCATCCCCACTTCGAATCCGTCGATGGTGAGGGGATCACCACGGCCCACGATCGCGGCCTGGCAGTGAACGCCTGGACAGTACCGGACGAGGAAACAGTCGAGGATCTTCGAGCAGCCGGGGTGGACGGTCTGATCGTCGACGACTGGCGGTTGGTCCGGTCGAACTGAGCGAGAAGAAACCGGCTGGGCGATTTGGTGGATCGGAACCCAAGTTAATAACCTGGACCGGTGCTACTAATTTTCGATCACATGGTTGACCGCGTCGACGATCACTACAGCGTATTCCCTCCGGATGGTGCCCCAATGCCCCTTAGCCGTCGGTAACTGCTTTGGACCCAGACCTGTGGCCTACAGTACCCACGATTTATGCTATCAGCTGTGTTATCTGAACACCTCTCTAACGAATGACTGACGCATACGATGAGGAGGATCAATCCTCCGAATTCCATCAACGGATCGTCGAGGAGTCTACTGACATTGCCACTATCTTCGACGAGGACGGGACGATCACGTACGTAAGCCCGTCGGTTCGTCGTATTCTAGGATACGACCCGTCGGAGTTAGTCGGGGAGGAAGGATACGAGTACGTGCATCCCGATGATCGGGAAGCAAACGCCGACGCAGTTGAGAAAGTTGTAGAAGGGGAGGACTCGGCGGTCGCTGAGGTTCGGTTTCGGCGCGCGGACGGGAGCTGGTGCTGGATCGAGTCGACTCTGCGTGACCACCGGGCGGACCCAGTAATCGACGGCATCCTCGGGATGAGTCGGGATATCTCCAGCCGGAAAGAAAAAGAGCAGAAACACCGCCAGGTCGCATTGGAGTACGAAACGTTTCTGGAAAACGTCGCTGACGCTATCTTTATCCTCAATGTGCGGACAACGGAGACCGGTCAACAATTCGAATTCGAACGCCTGAGCCCATCCTACGAGAAACAAACCGGGATCAGTACTCAACAGGTCAAGGGAAAAACCCCCGAGGAAGTGTTTGGTGAGGAACGGGGAGCTTTACTCTCCGCGAACTATCATCGGTGCGTGCGAGCGCGCGAGCCGATCTCCTATCAGGAAGAGATCCCCGTGTCAGAGGATGCCCGCTTCTGGGACACTGTGCTCGCCCCGGTCATCAGCGACGACGAAGTGACCCGTTTAATCGGGATAACACGGAATGTAACGGATCGTGTGAGAAAGGAACACCAGCTAAAGAGCCAGAACAATCAGTTGGAGGAGTTTGCCAGCGTCGTTTCCCACGACTTGCGAAATCCACTGACCGTCGCCATGGGGCGAATCGAGTTCCTTGCTGACAAATTCGACACCGACCACATCGCTGCAACGGCCCAGGCACTTGACCGGATGGACGAGATCATCGAGGATACGCTCACGCTCGCCAGACAGGGGCAAGTCGTCTCGGAAATGGAGGAGATCGACTTTAGCGGACTGATTGGGCGGTGCTGGCATTCAGTGGCCACAGGCGAGGCAAGGCTCGAACTCGTCGACGAAATCCAGATTCGTGGGGATCAGAGCCGGTTACAACACCTCTTTGAAAATCTCTTCCGAAATGCGATCGAACACGGTGGGACGGAGGTGACCGTTCGCGTCGGTCAATTCAGCGAACACGGCATCTACGTTGAGGATACCGGAGACGGTATTCCTGAAGATAAGCGGGAAAAGGTACTCGAACCAGGACATTCCTCGGAAAGCGGGGGCACAGGATTCGGACTCACCATCGTCAAGCGGATTGCAGAAGCCCACGGCTGGGAGCTTCGAATTCGGTCGAGTGCCGAAGGCGGAGCCCGATTCGAATTTCAAAACGTGGATATAATTCAGCAGTGATAGCTCTCGCGAAAAACGACTGCAACAGCTCCAATCACGAAGCAGTTGGAAGCTGGTTGTCCAGTTGCCATCAGATTTTCTGAATCGATTAACGCCGAATTTGGAAGTTGCAAGTCCTCAGGCCAATTATCAGCGATAGAAACCGGGGCAATAGGGTTAAGAAGCGATTGGCAAATGAACCTCTCGTATGGCCAGTTCCAAAGAGCTAGATCAAGACGAGGGATCGCTGAGAATACTCTCTAACATATCTCAAGACGATTTTCTCCAGGTTTTTGTCCAGGAGTATCCGGAGCCGACGTTCGCAATCGACGAAGAAGGGACGATCAAGCTTTGGAACGATAAGATGGTGGATTTCGCCGGGTATGCCGCTGAAGAGGTTGTTGGCCGACAGGCCTACGACGTATTCCAAACGGAGGGAGAGTCCAAAACGCTGGCCGAGGAGATCGTCGAGCGTGGGACGTCGGTTCGGGAAGAGCAGATTCGCACGGCGGAGGGGAAAAACGGTGAAACAGTCCACACACGAGCGAAGGGCTTTCCGCTTCGTGACGACAGCGGGGAAATCGTGGGTGCCGTGGAGGTGCTTGGGCTCGTTACCGAATTAGTCGAGGCTCGCGAGAAGGTCGAGTCACTCCAAGAGGAACTCTCCACGAAGGTCGAGGCCGGAATCGCGGAATTGGAAACCTCCGCGGACGACATCGCCGATTCGACGACCGAAATATCGATCGACATCGACGAGCAGGTCGAATCCATGAAAGAGGTCAGCGGCGAGGTTTCGACCTTGAGCGCGACGGTCGAAGAGATCGCGTCGAGTTCCGAGGAGGTCAGTTCCCAAAGCCACCAAGCCCGGGAGAACGCCGAACAATCCGCCGAAAAGGGATCAGAAGTTCAGAACCGGATGACGGAGGTCGAGAATACTGTCGAGGCCTTGGCTCAGGAGACCGAGGACATGGAATCTAGGCTCGAAGAGATCGACCAGATCGTCGAGGTCATCAACAACATCGCGGATCAGACCAATCTGCTCGCGCTGAACGCAAATATCGAGGCAGCACGAGCGGACCAGTCAGGGGACGGCTTTGCAGTAGTCGCAAACGAGATCAAGGACCTCGCCGAGCAGTCCAAAGACGAGGTCGATCAAATCGAAACCATCATCAGCGAGATCAAAGGTAATGCGCGGGGGATGATCGGGATGGTTGACGAGACCAGCGAGGAATTCGAGGTTGTGACCGAGTCCCTCGAGGAACTCATTACGGCACAAACAGAGATCGTTGACGCGATTAGCGAGACGTCCCAGGGGGTCGAGGAGATCGCGGATGCGACGGACGAGCAGGCGGCAAGCTCTGAAGAAATCGCCAGTATGGTCGATGATGCAGTGAACGCCCTGGAGCGGGTCGCCGAGGAAGTGGATAGCGTCGCTGCCGCCACGGAGGAACAGAATCAGCAAGTCGGGGAAATCTCCGAGAAGGTGGCCGCGGTCGAGGCCGAAATCGAGTCCATGGATACGTGAGGAGTTGGCGCGGTTCGGCCAAGCGGCCCTGGAACGAATGGTTGCTCGGAGTGTATTTTTACGATAACCCGATAGTCGGCGACGTGAATCCGATGCTCCTCCTCACCGGAGAATGGTTTCAGATCCAATGCGGATCGAGATTCTGTAAGGCATCTACAATCCGTTCGGAATCGTAGACCCAGGATTTCGACGAGTCTGCGCCGCAAGAACGTATGCTCTTGCTATGTCGTTGTCTTCGGGCACGGATAGGCATATCGTGTGTGAAAAAATGGAGGAAAGGGGAGAGGGGGTAGAACAGGGTCCCCGCTTTGGGGGAGGTGGGCCACATGGCAGGGGGACCCATGCTAAATGAACATTCAGTCAACTAAGAATCTTTTGGTGAGACATAGACTTCTCCCCTACTACCTCTGAAACTACGCAGTCGAAAAGCCATATAGGGACTCCTGGAGTTGATCTTGGATTTGGTTTTCGAATTACGTTGTCCACATCAGAAAGTGTTCGTTCGTTTGTCACCTGCACTCCTGGAATCTCTTGACCCGACTCTGGACCGTTAGCCAACCAAAGTTGGTTCTCCGGCACCCATTTTTCATCTGACTCCTCTCGCGAGAGTTCGTATTCACGCGCCGCTAATTGGAACATCTGCCACGGCCCGATTGTAGATCTCAAGGCGAGTTCCTGACTATTCGAGACGCAATCTCCCATGAACGGCTGGGAAAGGTTCTTATGCAGAAATTGCTTTATCTGTAGGAGACGAAACTGGTGGCCCCAACAATGACGTTCCAAGAACGACTCCGCTCGATCGAAGAGCGGTACGACGTAAGCCAGAGCGAACATGCCCGGGAACTCGGGCGCATTGTCGCGGACCTCCAGGACTGACGCCGTTATTCTGCCTCGTCAAGGAACGAAACGAATTCTGCTTTGCCAGTGCCGTCGGTAGAGAGGAGTTCGTCGTGTCCAGCCCGGGTAACAGATTCAATGAGAAAGTCAGTACAGAGCTCAGTATGGATCCCCATAGTAGGCGTAAGCCTCTGAGCGAGTTAATTCAAGCTCGTACTCTGCAAGAACGATGTCGATGTCATTCTTCCGCTTGACAATATCACACCCCCATTCAGCGAGCAACGAGAATGCCG